>ERZ813253.682-NODE-682-length-11279-cov-4.577475_pt1 | contig 11279 bp, 7 predicted proteins | sample MGYA00520893_ERZ813253 | MGnify/ENA primary metagenome ERZ813253 (study PRJEB31669, sample SAMD00080414) | marine metagenome | biome: oceanic hadal pelagic zone biome; feature: marine hadalpelagic zone; material: sea water | place: Pacific Ocean:Izu-Bonin Trench...
CAATTCTCATTTTTGGTCGCCACAGATTACTACAATTATTTCAAATTTTGTGTATTGTGCCAGTTCAACACCTTGCACATTATTGGCTACTGTTACTTATGATTCTATTACAAATTTGCTAACCCCAGTGGTTAATGCCGGAACACCCCCTTACACCTTTATATTTAATGGTGGATTTGTAGGACCTCCTTTTTATTACACTCCTGGCTGGTGCTTGTATATTGTAGATGCTAACGGTTGCGACACTACCATTTGTGATACTTCTAATGTGCTTTGGCCATGCGCTATTCCTAACTTAATAGTGGACCTTGACAGCAATACCAATGTGTTGGAAGTGAATCAAAACTCTTCAAATTTCACATACCTATGGACTAATGGAGACACTACACACCACACTCAATATTATCCTAATTGGTGCGTATATGTTGTAGATTTGAATGGTTGCGATACCACTATTTGTGAAGGAATCAATATGCCTTGCACCCTTTTTGGTGCTTATGTAAATCTAACTTCAAATGGTTTGCAAGCAGGAGCAATGACCATGCCTCCTTATGCACTTACTTACATTTGGAGTAATGGAATGAATGGAAGTTGGTCGGCTTTTTATCAGAATTGGTGTGTGCAAATTATTGATACTGTGACTGGATGTGATACCACTATTTGTGATTCTTCCTTTACATCACAAAGCTGTACGGATTCATCCCTTATTAATCCTAATGCATTTTGTCCGCAAGTTTACTTGCCGGTTTGTGGATGTGATAGCGTAACTTATATGAATGATTGTTATGCCATAAATTATGGAGGGGTTACCTCTTGGACGCAAGGTCCTTGCGGAACTAACCCTCCCCTTCCTTGCCAATCACTTTTTATAGCACATCCTGATTCTTCCAATCCAAATGGAGTTTGGTTTTATGATTTATCCACTCCAATGGGAACAATTAATTCTTGGCTTTGGGATTTTGGAGATAATTCTACCTCTACTTTGCAAAATCCTCAGCATACTTATAATGGTACAGGGACTTATTATGTATGTTTAACCATTACTTCACAAGCATCTCCTAATGGGGTTGTGTGTACCTCTACTTTTTGCGATAGTGTTTGGCTTGGTGGTGCTGGTATGCCATGCCATGCCTCTTTCCAAAGCACACAAGTAAATGCATCAGACAGCACACACTTTTTCAATTTTTCATTTGGGACAACATCTTCCACTACTTATTTCTGGGATTTTGGGGACGGCTCTACTTCAACAGATGAAAACCCGATTCATTTGTATGCAACATCTGGTTTTTATATGGTTTGCTTGACTATTTCAGATTCTGCAAATAATTGCTACGATACAACATGTCATACTATTCATGTGGTAATTGGTATGGCGCCTCCTTGTTTGCTTTCAGGTGTTTCGGTAAGTTTTGACTCCACTACAAATATGTTGGAAGCGACTTGGGGTCCTAATTATAATTACTACTGGACCAATGGAACTGTTGGACAAAATGCCCCATATTATTCTAATTGGTGCGTGCATGTATTTGACAGTATTGGTTGCGATACCGTAATTTGTGAAACCATTATTACAAATCCACCTTGTCAGGCGCACTTCTTTTCATCTCCCGCTTGGATGCCAAATACTTATGAGTTTTACGATTATTCAATAGGATTTCCTACTAATTGGTTATGGGATTTTGGAGATGGAACAACATCCACATTGCAAAACCCTACACATACTTATCAGAATACAGCATCCGGATTTTATTTGGTTTGCTTAACGATTTATGAATATGACCCTGTAACACAAGCTCTAATTTGTTCGGATACGTATTGTGATAGCATATATATTCAAAATCAGTCAAGTTGTTCAGCATCTTTTTATTCACAAGATTTAGGGAATAATACTATTCAAATAATTAACACATCTAATCCAAATACACCTATGCCATTTCCAACAGTAGGGGTATGGAATTGGGACATGGGTGATGGCACCACTTATACTATGGGAAGCCCAACACACACATATTCATCACCTGGGACATATTATGTTTGTGTAGAGTATTTGTTTATCAATATAGCAACAGGCGATACTTGCATAAGTAATTTTTGTGATTCGGTAACGGTAACTTCTGGGGCAATACCTTGTCATGCAGATTTCATCTTTTTTAGAGATTCTATTGTAATTACCAATCCTAATGGGGGGACAACCTATTCAGGGCTTGGGAATACTTTCTATTTTATTGATTTATCTACTCCTATTGGTATGATTTATACTTGGAGTTGGGATATGGGAGACTTTGGTGCTGGGACTTATCATCAAGGTACATCCGATAGTTCTCAATTCCCAATTTACGAATACGATACTGCCGGCACTTATTATGCCTGTTTAACCATTACCACTACAATTGGCGGTAATACTTGCACCAGCACTTATTGCGATACCATGATAGTTTATGCTTTGCAAACAAGCGGTTTTGGAGAATACAAATTTATAAAAGAACTTAGTATTTTCCCGAATCCGGTAAATGACAAACTTACCATAGATATGTTAGTTGCCGAAAATGGAGAAATGGAGATAAACCTCATCAATATGATGGGACAAAAGGTAAATGAGCATCAAGTCTCCATTGTAAATGGGCAAACAAAACTAATCACAGATGTATCTCATTTACCTAATGGGGTATATACAATTGAAATTGTGATTAACAAAAGTAAATTACATAAAAAGGTAATTATTAGTAGGTAAGTCTATGATTTGGTTAAGGTGAAAATGGGGGCAGAAATGCCCCCTTTTTTATATTTTGGATTTTAGCCAGACATTATAATTTATCACATCAATATCGTCTGCAATATTATCCGAAATTTCTGCAACAAGAGCATTTATTTTAGCTAAAAGTTTTTTGTCTTGTTGCAAATTGTTGCAATAGATTAGTTTTGAAATAATTTCAATTAACTGTGTGTCTCTACTAAAATCCTCATTCGACAAAACCTCTTTATAAATTCGGAGGATGTATTTTAATCTGCTTTCAAGAGTATCAAAATCACCCAATTCAAAACGAATAATAAGGGAAGCAATATAAATTTTGAGCTGAAAAGATTTACCGATATCCACAAAATCGTCATGTAGCAAAAGCCGAGATAAATTTTTGATGGCCATGCGATATTTCCCTTGATCAAAATAAATGAGGGCAGTATTGAGATAGATAAAAACGGTATAGGTCGGCAGCTGTTTAATAATAGAATTTCTCCTTGCCTCTTCTAATATTTTTAGCGCTTCCGCTTTATCCAAAACCGAATAATTGATTACCAAGGCATTGTAATAATAAAACAGAAACTTGTCGCGTAAAAACCCACCATATTCATCCATTCCTTTTCTTAATATCTCTGCAAACTCTAAGGATTTTTTTAGTTTATGTGTTTTATAAAGGCAATTGGTTAAATAAATAAGCATCATTAATTTGTGCTCATGATTTGTTTTATTGAAAATCTTCTCGGTAGTAAATTCCTGATAAGCGTGCAATAAATATTCTTCTAAGGCATGGAAATCGTGTTTTTGCAATAGTATTCTGCTGATAGTCAGGTAAACTTTAAATCGAAACTTTGGACTTTTCGGAATATCTTTGTTTTTAGCAAATTCAGTTACTGCATTTTCCAATACATTCAGCACCGCTTCATTTTTCCCAGAAAAGTTTTGTGCTGTTTTTATTCTATAACTTACGGCTGCCAATATCTGATCAATTTCTTGTATTTGGTCGAGCTTGGTTTTATTTTCTTTTTGCTTGGCAATATATTCCTCTACATCAATGGAAACCATATCGTAAGAAAACTTAATAATTTCTGCATAAATGATGGCAAGCAGTTCAAAGGCCTCAATTTCTAGCGCCTTACCTTCTGCTTTTTTTAAATAATAAAAGGATAATTCCACATCTCCTTTTCTTTTATACACTCTAGATAGCAATACTGATTGCAGTATGTAAATGTCTTTTTCTCTTGGCAGATGCTGCAGCATCATACTTTTATTCAAATCCTTAAATAGCCGATTCTTCAGCTGATAAAATGCATTTTTATTATCTTTATAAAGTTTTTTGGAGATATATTGTTCGTCATAATCTTCATTGTGTCGCTTTATATAATCGAAAAGTAATACATCTTTTCGTTCTTTTTTGCTATTGGTTCTGGATGCGAAAAGTTTATAAAATCTACTTTCTTCTTTGTTTAAAGTGGCAATAATTTTTTGAAGGATATTCATCTAAATCACAATTTGGACGGCTAAGATAGTTATAAAATATTTTACTAAAAGCTATTTTTTAGAGTATTTTGTTCGTAAAATTGTACTGTGAAAACAAAAGCCCTCATATTATCGTTTGTTACTTGTCTTTTTGCGGTTAATGCAAACTCTCAAAACAGCTCCATAAACATATTATTTGGGTATGACGGGATAAGTATTCCTGATACCGTAACAATGGGGGACACCATCCCTTTTTCTTGTTGGGTAGTAAATAATGGAGAAGATGTTTTAGCTGAAAATATTCTGTTAAAAGCAGCAAGGTATGATGCTAATTTAGGATTGGTAAACAGTAGAACTATTGGCGGACAAGGCCCAAATTTCATTTTTCCTAATGATAGTATTCAGTTTGTCCCAGGTTTTTTGTTTGAAGTAGTTACTACCCAAAATTACCTGATTGGAGATAATATTGTAGTTATATGGCCAAAAGCAGCTGTTCCACCATCTATTAGCCAAACTAATCAATATGCATATAGTAATTTACATGTGCTTTCCAATTCTTCTGTTACATTTATTTCTGAAAAAACTGGCAAAGCACAATACTTCTACCCACAACCTGCTAATGATAAACTTTACTTCTACTCTCCTGAACTAATAACATCTGTGAAAATATTTAATATTTTAGGGAAAAAGGTGAGATCTTTTATTCTTTCAGAGTCGTCAATCGCAATACCTAATCTTCCTCAGGGGCTTTATCTTGTGAAAATCCAAACAAAAAATGAAGGAGAAAAGGTTCAAAAATTAATTATTAAGCGATAGAAAGAGCTAAAAAAAAGAGCGTTAAACACATAAGAATTAAGCGTTCATTAAATCCTCAATTTCTTCCAATTCAATAGGTATGTTTTGCATTAAATCAAAGGGCTTGTCTTTTGTAACCAATATATCATTTTCCAAACGAATGCCTAACGCTTCCTTCAAGATATAGATTCCTGGCTCGCAAGTGAAAACCATTCCTTCTTTCATTGGAGTTTCAAAATTACCCACATCATGCACATCTAATCCTAAATAGTGAGAAGTACCGTGCATAAAATATTTTTTATAAAGCGGATTTTCAGTATCTTGTTTTTGCACATCATGTTTGTCCAATAATCCTAATTGAATAAGTTCACTTTCCATTATTTTCCCCACTTCTTTGTGGTAGTCAGCCATAATTGTTCCAGGACGCAACATATTTGTTGCCTGTTTCATTACCCGAAAAACAGCAGTATAAACAGCTTTTTGTCTAACAGAAAATCTTCCATTTGCAGGAACACTTCTAGTCAAATCTGATGCATAATTGGCATATTCTGCACCAAAATCCATCAGCAGAATATCCCCATTTTTGCATGGCTTATTGTTTTCAATATAATGCAAAACGCATGAACTAACTCCTGAAGCAATAATAGGCTGATAAGCAAATCCATTGGATCTGTTTCTTAAAAATTCATGCATCAATTCGGCTTCAATTTCATATTCCATCACTCCAGGCCGTATAAATGGCAAAACTCTTCTAAATCCCTTTTCGGTAATATCACAAGCTCTTTGCATTAAAGAGAGTTCAATACTTGATTTTACAGAGCGTAAGTCGTGCATGATTGGTGCCACTTCTTTTATCTGTTTGCTTGCGAATTTTTCAGCAATCATTTTCCTAAATCTATCATCTCTTGATTCTACCTCAGTTGTGGCACGGCTGTGAATATTTTTGTTCAAATAAATAGTATCCACTTGTTTAATTAATTTTTTTAGTTTGCTTTCCAATTCATCTAACCAATAAATTGTTTTTATACCGGAAGTTGTAAAAGCGTCTTCTTTATTGAGTTTTGCTCCTTCCCAAATTGCAATCAATTCACTAGTTTCTTTCAAAAACAAAATTTCTCTTTCCTTTTCGTTTGGGTTTTCTGGGTAGAGTAACAAAAGGCTTTCTTCCTGGTCCACACCACTTAGCCAAAACAAATCATTATTTTGCCGAAAGGCCATTGTGCCATCTGCATTGGTTGGCATTACGTCATTGGCATTAAAAATAGCAAGCGAACCCTTGTCTAGCAAAAGGGCTAATTTCTTTCTGTTTTCAATAAATAATTGCTTGTCTATTTGCTCGTATTTCATTTCGGTTCAAAATTATTTTTCAAAGATAAAAATAAGTTGATGTTCGATTGAGAATATAGATATTTTATTTCCAGAAAAAATTGAAAATTACATATAAACCCATTACATTTGCCCGAAATTTTTAATCTATGTCAAAGCCTATTGGAAGAGAGCGAGCACTGCTTAGTAATTTGAGAGAGGACAACTGGTGGATTTCACCAATGTTGGTTTTATTCGGACTGCTTAGTTTTATTATTTATTCCACTTGGGCCGCATGGCAAGGCGAATATTTTTGGTGGAGTGGAGCTATAAATGCTGAAGGTTTCGGTGGATATCTTTCTCCATTTTATTCCCCCCCTATTTTTATAAAAGAAGGAATGGAAGGCATACCTCCTGTTAGCCATGCACTAATGGGCGCTTGGCCAAAATGGTTAGATTGGCTTCCTGGATACTCCCCAGCTTGGCTTATTTTGGTGTTTCCGCTTTCGTTCCGTTTTACCTGTTATTATTACCGAAAAGCATATTACAGAGCATTTGCTTTTACGCCACCGGCTTGTGCGGTAGGGGGTATTCCACAAAAAGATTATAAAGGAGAAACAGGAATTTTATTGTTCCAAAATATCCACCGATATGCTATGTATTTTGCGATTATTTTCATTTTTCTACTTTCTTATGATGCAGTGATGGCGTTTTTTAGAGATGGGAAATTTGGTATTGGCGTAGGGAGTATCATTTTACTTATAAATCCTATTTTATTAGGGGCCTATACATTTGGCTGCCATTCGTTAAGGCATTTAATTGGCGGGAGAATGGATTGTTTTTCTTGTACGCATGCCGCAGAATCGGCACATAGTAGATGGAAGATTGTGACTTATCTGAACAGAAGACATCATATATTTGCATGGTTTTCTTTGGTGTGGGTTGGACTTTCTGATATTTATGTCAGATTGGTTTCAATGGGAGTCATCACGGATTTGAATAGTTGGGGAATTTAAAATATAATTATGTTAGATATTTCAGAAATAAGACAGATAGAATTTGATGTGCTTGTGATTGGAGCAGGAGGAGCCGGTTTGTGTTCGGCTATTGCTGCCGCTAAAGAATCCAAAAAAGTAGGACTAATTTGCAAATCCTTATTGGGGAAAGCCCATACGGTAATGGCGGAAGGAGGCATGGCTGCTGCACTTGGGAATGTGGATAATCGTGACCATTGGAAAATCCATTTTCGAGATACAATGCGTGGTGGAAAAATGCTGAATGTTTGGCGCATGGCTGAATTACATGCTAGACATGCTGCTGATAGAGTAAGAGAATTAGAACAATGGGGAGCTGTTTTTGATAGAACAAAAGAAGGGCTTATCAACCAAAGAAATTTTGGAGGACATAGATATCCAAGACTTGCTCATGTTGGAGACAGAACGGGACTAGAAATGATAAGAACTCTTCAAGATTATGGGATACACAAAGGGATTGATATTCATATGGAATGTACGGCTTTGGATATTTTGAAAGATGAAAGTGGAAAAATTGCTGGTGTTGTGTGCATGTATAGAGATACCGGGGAATTTATTATTTTCAAAACAAAATCTTTAATTCTTGCTACTGGAGGTGGAGGAAAAGCTTGGGAAATTACTTCAAATAGTTGGGAATATACAGGAGATGGATATGCTATGGCTTATGAAGCTGGGGCTGAATTAATGGATTTGGAATTCAATCAATTTCATCCAACAGGGATGGTATGGCCACCATCAGTTAGGGGAATATTAGTAACAGAAGGAGTTAGAGGAGAGGGTGGAATTTTGAAAAATAGTGAAGGAAAACGATTTATGTTTGACTATATTCCAGAAAAATTCAAAAACGAAACTGCCGATACTGAAGAGGAAGCTGCTAGATGGTTAGCTGGAGATAAAGACGCAAGAAGACCTCCAGAGTTACTTACAAGAGATGTGGTTGCAAGAGCTATTAATGCAGAGGTAAAAGTAGGTAGAGGATCAAAACATGGGGGGGCTTATTTAGATATTGCAACAAGAAGAAGCGCAGAGGATATTAAAAAGAAATTACCTTCCATGTATCACCAATTTAAAGTATTGGCGGAATTAGATATTACTAAAGAGCCAATGGAAGTTGGCCCAACATGTCATTATTTTATGGGGGGAATTCGGGTAGAGGCGGACACTACTATGTCCACTGTTGAGGGGCTTTTTGCTTGCGGGGAATGTGCAGCAGGAATGCATGGCGCCAACCGATTGGGAGGAAATTCCTTATCTGACTTATTGGTATTTGGAAATTTAGCCGGAACGGGAGCTTCAAATTACGCCAAACAATTAGGGGCTGTTCCAAAATTTAATGAAGAGGATGCCAAAAAAATTATCAGAAACGCAACAAGTATCCTCAATAGAGAAGAAGGGGAAAACCCATATCTTTTACATGAGGACTTGCAAAAAAATATGCAAAACAATGTAGGCATTATCCGAACGGATAAAGAATTACAAAAAGGAATTCAAAACATTGAAAACTTAAAAGAAAAAAATAAAAATGTAAAGGCGAATGGCTCTTCTCAGTTTAATCCTGGATGGCATGAAGCGATTGCCATGAGAAATTTATTAATTACTGCAGAGGCAGTAGTTAGAGCCGCACTCCTTAGAACAGAAAGTAGAGGCGCTCATACAAGAGATGATTTTAGAGATGAAAGTGAGGAGTGGTATCAATATAATATCATTACCAAAAAAGGGGAAGACGGAAATATGCAAGTGATTAAAGAAAAACGGAAAGAACCCAATGCGGAACTTTTTAGAATAGCCAATGCAAAATTGGAAGATTTGGAAGCGGAAGTTGCTGAAGAAAGAAAATCACAACTATAATTATGGGGAATCGTAAATTCAAAATATACAGAGGAGACAATACAAAAGGGGAGCTAGTGGATTACAATTGTGATGTAACTGAAGGGATGGTAGTGCTAGATGTAATGCACCGAATTCAAGCAGATGATGCCAATGATATGGCTGTCAGATGGAATTGTAAAGCTGGCAAGTGCGGCTCTTGTAGTGTGGAAATTAATGGGAGACCGAAATTGGCTTGCATGACAAGGATGAATGAATATCGCCCTGACGAGACGATTATGATTACTCCTTTAAAAGCCTTTCCAATTATAAAAGATACGGTAACAGATGTAAGTTGGAATTACAAACAAAACCTTAAAATCAAGCCATTTTCTCCAGCTCAAAATAAAAACAATACAGAAAAGGGATTGGTAATGCATCAAGTAGATGTAGAAAGAACACAGCATTTCAGAAAATGTATTGAATGTTATTTGTGTCAGAATGTTTGCCATGTGATAAGAGATCAAGAAGCAAAGGAAAAATTTGTTGGGCCAAGATTTATGATTCGACTTGCTAGTTTGGAAATGCACCCTATGGATGATGCCGATAGAATTCCAGCCATTAAGGAAGATCATGGATCGGGGATGTGTAATATTACAAGATGCTGTACGGAAGTATGCCCTGAAGATATTCAAATTACAGATGATGGTATTATCCCACTTAAAGAAAGAGTAGTGGACAGATACTATGATCCATTTATGATTTTATTTAGAAAGATTTTCAAGAAATAGAATAATTATAAAAGTTCGAAATTGGGACCGTAAGGCCCACCAAAAATAAACCCAATCAAATGAGTGGGTTTGTATTTAAGAAGGTATGTGCTTAAAATATTTAGCATTAACAAAGTTAGCCCATTCAGTTTCAAAATCAGTATCAGTAATATTGAATACTTTTCGTAAATCACCAGAGCTCTTTATTAACTCCAAGTATTTTTCTTTACCCCATTTATGAATAATAAATTCAGAAAGTAAATAGCCTACATCATATATTTTAAAATTACCATGATTAAAATCTCCATTTAACTCAGCAATGGTCGGATAATTCGAATTTTTAAGATAATTGATTTCGTTAGGATCAATAAATTCATTGGCAACATAAGTTGCAACAGATTCCCATAACCATCTGGGATTAGAAGCATCTACACGCAATGACACTGCATGAACAAATTCATGTTCAGCTGTTTCTTCAATATCATCAGTTAAAAACATGGCTAATTCATTAGAGCTAATAACATAACCTGTGGAACCTTCATATCGTTGGCCTGCATATAATTCTTGAGCTATTAAATAGTTCTCGTAATTACCCCAAACATTTATCTTAAATGTATCTACAGGTTTAATTTTAAAAAAGTCCAATATTCTGTCAGCATTATGTTCCAATTTATCTCTAATGATTAAAACTTGGCTGGTAGTAACACTATCATATAGTACAAATTCTAAAGAAATACTACTTTTATCGGATTCTTCAGTAGAATCTGACACAAATATTTTTATATTTTCCTTCTCATTTTTTTCTCCACAAGATAATATCAAAGAGATAAATACTAATAGTAGTAATAGTTGTTTCATAAAGCAAACTTACTTATTAATTTTCTAAAAAAGTTCGAACTTAGGACCGTAAGGCTCACTTTTGTCTACTTTTGTTTCAATGAAAGAAATTTTGAACATAACTTTAATTCAATCCAATCTTTTTTGGGAAGATGTAAATAAGAACCTTGCTCATTTTAAGCAGTTAATTTCTAATATTTCAGAAACAGATATTATTCTCCTTCCTGAGATGTTTAATACTTCCTTTTGTCCTAAGTCTATTCATTTAGCAGAAACTATGGACGGTAAAACAGTTAGTTGGATGAAGGAAATTTCCAAGAATAAAAATTGTGCTATTGCCGGCAGTTTAATGATAAAGGGAAATGGAAAAGTATATAATCGCCTAGTTTGGATTTCAAAAAATGGAACTATCAAAACTTACGACAAACATCATTTGTTTTCACTTATAAAAGAAGAAGAAACTATCGCAAAAGGAAAGGGAAGATTAATTTTAGATGAAGAAGGTTGGAAAATTTGTCC
>ERZ813253.683-NODE-683-length-11275-cov-3.354324_pt1 | contig 11275 bp, 11 predicted proteins | sample MGYA00520893_ERZ813253 | MGnify/ENA primary metagenome ERZ813253 (study PRJEB31669, sample SAMD00080414) | marine metagenome | biome: oceanic hadal pelagic zone biome; feature: marine hadalpelagic zone; material: sea water | place: Pacific Ocean:Izu-Bonin Trench...
ACGGAAGACCTTGGACTGTAACGGAAGACCTTGGACTGTAACGGAAGACCTTGGACTGTAACGGAAGACCTTGGACTGTAACGGAAGACCTTGGACTGTAACGGAAGACCTTGGACTGTAACGGAAGGCCTTGGACTGTCACGGAAGACCTTGGACTCAGTTCCCCACCCTGGCCCGCAGAACTGCGCGAAGCTGACGGGGAACACCTTGGACTCTGAATGTCGCCTCCCCGCCAGAATCTGCCCGAAATGGAGTCCAAGGTGTTCCGGGGGGGGGGGTTCTAACAAGAAAGTCAACAGTAAGCGCTTCCGCCTCCGCCGCCGCTTCGCGCATCGCGTGCAGATAGTCGCGCCACGCCCCCAGATCGCCGCCGCCGCAGAAATCCGGGCTCAGGAACGCCTCGGCATAGATCACGCCAGAGGCCGCGCATTGCTCCAGCACGGCGGTGGTCAGCCGGGCATTGCGACAGGAGGTCCAGAACAGGTTCTTGGTCCGCGTGCTTATGGCGAGCGGCTTGCCCATCGTTCGCCTGATGGTCGCATCATAGGCGGCCAACGGCGTCCCATCCTCAAGGTGAGCAACGACCGCATCGGCCGCCATTTTTCCGGAGACGATCGCCTGTCCTATGCCACCCCCATTGGAGGGCATCACCAGTCCGGCTGCGTCACCCACGGCGAGCACGTTGTCGTGGACGGCTGTCTTGACCATCCCCCCTAGCGGGATCCATCCACCACCCCAGGAGAGGATCTCGTAACCCAGTCCGTGGCAGAACTCGTCCAGCCGGTCCTTCAGCGACCCGTCGATGTGCTTCTGGTGCACTCCCAGCCCGACATTCCCTATGTTGTCACCTTTGGGGATGATCCATGCATAGCCTCCTGGTGCCACACTTCCGATGAAGATGTCGAACGAGTCTGGCATCTCTCCGACCGCTTGGCAGAACACGGTCGGCAACTGCACTACTGGGCGCGAACCCTGGCCCCGCAAGCGGGCTACATGTGCCATCGCCCCGGTGGCGTCGATGACGTAGTCGGCGCTGAATCTCCCCTCGTTGGTGACGTAGAGGTCGCGGCCCAGTTTCGGCTGGGCCTTCACGTTGCGCAGTTCGATTCCGGTCCTCACCTCGGCTCCTGCGTTGATGGCGCGATCTGCCAGATGGCCGTCGTACTGCAGGCGGTGGACGCTGACACAGTCGAGTTCGAATCCGTAGGCGCGCATGGAAGGCCCATACAGCCTCATCCAGTCGAGCTTCTTGGCGACGACCCAGTGTGGAAGTTCGAAGTACGCTTGCAGCCATTCGTCGTCGCGGAGCAGCGGAAACGTGTTCGTCATCATCCCCCAGAGAGGCACACACTCTCCGCACTGTGCCGGGTTTCCCACCACCTGCCTGCGCTCGAGCACGAGCACGTCCAGCCCCTGCTCCGCCAGTCGCTGCGCGGTGGCGCTGCCTCCCGGGCCTGCACCGACCACCAGCACCTGACGATGTTCCACGTCGCTGCTACTCATTGCGCTCCATCACCTGCCGAGTGAGCCATTCAAGCCCGTCGCGGAGATCACTCTTGGGGAAGGTGAGCAGACTGTCGAGGGCGCGGGTGAGGTGGTTGTTCACCAGCACGCTGGCGTATTCGAGGCTGCCTGAGCGCTCGAGGAGTTCGATCAGTTCCTCCCACACACCGTCGTTGAAATCAGAGATCAGCTCACCCAAGCGGCGGCGGGCGTCGCCATGCGACAGGGTGAGCGCGTGGATGAGCGGGAGCGTCATCTTGCCCTCGATCACGTCTGCACCGCGCGGCTTGCCCATCCGCTCATCGCCGAGCAGGTCGAGCAGGTCGTCCACGATCTGGAAGGCCAAGCCCAGCTCCAGCCCGAACGAGCCCAGCCGCGCGGCGGTCTGCTCGTCGGCACCGGCCACCACCGCGGCTGCCTCGCAGCCAGCCGCGAACGGCCCGGCGGTCTTGCCTTCGATGATGGCGTAGTAATCCTCGGGCGTCGTGCCAAGATCGCCCACGTGCTCCAACTGCTTCAACTCGGCCGCGGCGATGCGTGTGCAGCAGTCGGCGATGAGGCCGACGATGCGCTGGCTGAACATGCCGCCAAGAGCGAATCCTTCGACGAACAGGTAGTCGCCGACGACCACCGCTCTGACGCTCCCGAAGCGCTCGTGCAGCGTGACGACGCCCCGCCTGAGCTTGGCGTTGTCATTGATGTCGTCGTGGACGAGCGTGGCGGTGTGGATCAACTCGAAAGCGAGCGCCAGCGGCATGATGTCCTCATCATTCTCACCCCCGGCGAGTTCGTAGGCGAGCATCACCAGCACCGGACGCCAGCGCTTGCCACCTGCGAGCAGCACATGCTTCGCCAACTCCATCACCGCACCTGAAGGACCGGCCACGGCGTCGGCCACGTGCTTCTCGAGCGCCGCCTCGAACATCTCCCGTCGCTCATCGAGCAGGGTGGAATGCGTCTCGCTGCTCTGCATGCTGCCCATTCGCCAGCAGAAGGGGCGGCTATATCAACGGGTGGCTGCGGCCAAAGGCCGCACACACGAGGTGGACATGATGCCGGACGATAACCTGACCCTGCTGGCGGCCGCGTCGCTGCAGGCTGATGTGCTCGGCGCGGCTGAAGCAATCCGCACCGAAGAACTCTCCTCGCTGACCATCTCCGGGGCAGCGAACCTCGACGACGCGCTCTCAACGCTCGACTCGGGAGAATGCGACCTCGTGGCTGCCGCTGCCCTCGACCTGCGCGCTCGAGGAGAACTCGAATCCGGGCTCGAGGTCATCGGGGGACTCGCGTGCAGCGACTGGAACCACATCATCGTCTCCGAGGACAGACCGAGCCATCTACCGCACCGCGCCATCGTGCTGTCGGAGACGAGACTGCAGCGCCGTCAACTCAGGAGGTACCGCTCCGACATGCGAGTCAGGGATGCGGCGGCGCACGCGGCATTGGAGGAGGTCGACCTCCCGGATGAGGTGGCCGCCGGTGATGCGATGGCGTTCTTCGAGTGGGCCGAGGGATTGCGTCAGGCAGGTGACATCGACGGTTATGTGATCGCACGGCATCTGCATCGTGTGACGGGTGCCAAGACCCGGAGACACGCGCTCAGCCACGACCCCAAGGAGAACGAACTCATCCGCTTCCTGCCCACGCCCCTGGCAGGGATGGTGGTGCTGGTGGCGCGCACCGGCTTCCCAGCCAGCATCGCTAACGAACTGACCGACATCGAGGGTACGCTGGCGCATGAACTGTCCACGTGCCTGCTCGACGGCATTGACGAGCAACTGCACGACCGGCTCGGTATGATGGTGCGCAACCGGCAACCCGGACCAATGCTCCGCGAGGCGGAACGGAGGCGTGATCTGTTCATCCAGGAAGTGCTCAAGAACCTCGAAGGTGAACTCGTGCAGAAGCAACCGAAAGTGGAGATCTGCATCGAGTTGCTCGACCGCCGGGGACGGGCGAGCGTGAGCATGGAACGTCTGTGCGATCTCGATTCAGCCATGCAAACGACGCGGTTCCTGCTCGGAGACTGGAAGAAACTGCTGCGACTGACCGCCGAGGTGCAACCCGAACTGCCCGGTCGTGGACCGGAGTCGGATCCCTTTCTCGACCTGTGAGTCAGTCCTCGACTTCCTCATCGTTGGAAGGCAGCAGTTTCTCGCCGGCTTCTGCAGCGATCTCCGCGCCGCTCGGTTCCGGCTCACGCTCATTCGGATACAGCAGCTCGTGGAGTTCCTCGGTGACCGCTGCTACCGCGGCTGGAGAATCTTCATTTCCGGCTCGGGCGATTTGTGGCTCGAACATACCGTGTTCGATGTAGTCATTGGCGTCCTGGATCCCGGGGGGGAGGTGAGCGCTCTCAAGTTCGATGTAGATATGTTCGAACGCGCTCGCTGACTGGTCCCAGTTCAGCCTCTCTTTCTGAATCTCCTCGGTCAGGTGATCGATGATCTCCGTGGCACTCGGCCCTTGCTCACGTATGCGGCGCAGGGTGCTCTCGACACCGGCGAAGCCCGCCCTGATGCCGCCGATGGCCCGAGCGAGGTCGAGCAGTCGCTCTGACACGCTCTCCCAGTTCACATCCCCCCGTGTCATCGCCTTCTGGACACTCTGGATCTCCTTCTGGATCCCAGCCATCTTTCTGGCGACGGCATCACGGCGCTGCCCAGCGGCAGAGAATTCACTCAGAAGTTTCTGGTGCCGGTTGTCCAACTCCACGAGCATGTCCCCGACCATCGACTTGGCATCCTTCGCCACCACCTTGTGCCATTTCCTCCACTCAACCTCGGCATCGTGCATGCGCCGCTGCGCCGACTTGCGGTATTCGCCCATGGAGGGGGCCTCGGAGGTCCATGTCTGGACCGGTGGCGACCTCTGACGGCTCGGTTTGAACCTGTCGCCGACCATAAGGGCCGATTGGGGGACTCCGTAGGCGCAACATAGATGTCCAAATTGTTCTGCACCAACACTTAGGGAGCCCCATGGATGTCGACCGGGAACTGCTCGAGAGGCTCTACCAGAGCCGTTTGGAGGACCTGCGCGGCATCGCTGAGCAGCATGACCTGTCGAAAAGTGGGAATGTCGAGCAACTGCGCGCTCGGTTGATCGCCGCGCTCGTGCTCACCGATGTCGATCTCTCCCTGGATGACCTGCGGGCGAACCCGGAGAAGGGACTGAGTGACCTGTTGAAGGTGTTCGGCATCAAGAGTTCCGGATCCAAGAAGCAGAAGTGGCAGCGTCTCTGGCTGCACCTCAACCACGACCCGAAGAAACTCAGGGCCGAATCACTTCCGGACATGAACCGGGACGAGTTGCACGCGCTGTGCGTGAGCCTGAACCTGCAGCGGTCCGGCTCGAAGAACCAACTGCTCGGCAGGGTGGCCGGTGTGCTCGGCACAGAGGATGGCTCGTGGGGCCGGGTGAAGAAGAGCCTGCGTCAGGGCAAGCGCGGTGCGCCAACGGTCGCCGTTGCCGCTGAACCGACTCCCGCGACGGAAGCACCCACAGAGGAAGAAGCCGAAGTTGCCGAGGTGACCGTGATTCCGGTAGACACCGGTCCGGCGCCATTGACGGTCGACGACGGGTCAGGTGCGTCGATGCTCGAGCTCGAGGCTCGCCGCGCTGAACTCACCAGCCAACTTCGTGAGTTCCTGCTGGTCGGTCGCCAACACGATGAGATGGACATCGCCGCATTCATCGATGACCTGGGCAGACTGGGATTCGGAATCCAGCACGCCGAGGTGCGCGAGCACATCCTGGCGGAGTTGACGAACATGGTCAGCCTGCGCAGCGAGGAGGAGGCGACCAGCGGCTCGCAGCCGGGCTCTTGGAGGGAGCGCGGGGCGCTGAACGATCTCGAAGGGGCCCGTGCCGGCTTGCTCGACACGCTCGATGTCATCCTCGACAGAGCGGGTGGCGACATCGCCCGTGCACGCATGGAGTTCGAACTGGCAGCGGTCGAAGCGGGGCTGGATCTGGACCTTCCCGCCATCAGCGGGCGCATCCACGGACTGTTCGACCTGCAGGTGTCGCTCAAAGCGAGCGAGCATGAGATGGACCCGGTCACCGCTCGACGCCAGCGGGCGTTGGAGCAACTCTACCGCGGAAGCACCAACATCACACCGGAGGCGATCGCCGTGCTCGAGCGCATCGAGAACCAGATGGAGGCGTTCGAGAGAGTCGTGGAGACCATCATCCGGCGGGCGGACGGTGCGTTCACTCCCGTCGAACACGCCCTGCTCGTCCGCTTCCTCGAGCGCCGCGGCTGGAACTCCGATCACCCCGAAGTACGGCCACGCCTGCTCGCAGCGGCGGGTGTCCTCGCCGCCGAGATGGGCTACATCGATGCGGAGGACATCCCTGGGCTGCCCACAAGTATCTCCCTCGACCCGGACCAGGTGTCCGGAGTCGTCGAGTCGATGCGCGAAGTGCTGCGCGACATGGGTCGCGAGCCGCCCAGCCTCGCCAGCGTGTCCGAACCTGTGAGTGAACGGTCAGACATCGATCGGGTCAAGCAGAAACTCGACTCGGCCGACGAATTGCTCCGCCGACTCTCCGGCGGCAGCGATTGACCAACTCAATCGCGCTGCGAGTAGAACGACTGGATGACCTTCGACACTGACTCTATGTCGCGCACCCCGCGGTCCATCAGGTCGAGCAGGATCTGCTCTCGTTGGCGAACGTGCGCCTCGAAGTCCGCCGGCCGGATACCCGCGGCTGCGCAGATCATCTCGCGCAGCTTGCTCGGGACTCCGGTCTCGGAGATGGTGTCGGTCGCTGGATCATACTTCCAGACCGGGTTCAACCGCGGACGGTCACCTTCCATGCCGGCGATCTCGGCGATCTCGGTGATGCGCCGCACGTGCTTGCCCCCACGGTGCAGACGCGTCTGCACGATGATCAGGTCGAGTCCCACCATCATGATCGGTGGCACGTTCATCGGTGGCGAGGTCATCCGGGTGACCGTCTCTGAGGCTGTGTTGGCGTGCAGACTGCCGAACGAGCCGTCGTGACCTGTGTTCATGGCGGTGAGCAGAGTCGACGCCTCGGAGCCGCGCACCTCACCGACGATGATGCGATCCGGCCTCATCCTGAGGCTCGAGCGAAGGCAGTCATCCATGGTCACCTCGGCAGTGCCGTCCGGCCGCTCGGAGCGCGTCTCCATGCGCAGCCAGTGGTCGTGGAACAACTGCAGTTCAGCGGTGTCCTCGACGGTGAGCAGTCGCTTGTCCCAAGGGATGAACATGCCCAGGCAGTTCAGGGTGGTGGTCTTCCCGGAGCCAGTACCACCAGAGATGATGAAATTGGCAGGCTTGGCGTCCAGCCCGTCAACCCAGGCCCACAGCATGGCGGCGAGGCGGCTGGTGACCGTGTTCCACTCGATGAGGTCGATTATCGTGATCGGATCCTCGCGGAACTTGCGGATGGTGAGCGTCGGCCCGTCAGGGGAGATCGGTGGGATGAGCCCGGACACTCGGCTGCCATCAGGCAGGCGACCGTCGAACAGAGGGACCATTCCCGGGCCATCACCCAACGGCACGTTGGTGAACGCGGCGATGTTCTTGGCGATCTGCAGACCTTCTTCATCGTCGATCCAGATGTTGGTGCGACAGATTCCCCACTCACGGTGGGCGACCTTCACGCACTGCTGGCCTCCGTTGTACATCACCTCCTCGAGGAAGTCATCCTCCAGCAAGGGCATCAGCGAGCCGTAGGGGTTGGCGGGAATCTGTCCGTCGAGGTGGTAGACTGGACTGGGATGGCCCTGCTCCAGATAGATCGACACCCTCCCATAGTTATCCAGCACCTTCTTGCTCATCTGCTCCACCCCCTCTGCTGCATCACACCATCTGACCGGCGCTGAGATACGTCGCCATATAGGTGAATTGGCCGAGCAGCGCCCAAGGAGCGACCCACCACAGTGAGGACGTCATCGAGCGACCGATCATCACCGCGCCAGCGAGCACGCCGAATGCGGCGGCGAATCCGAAGTAGACCATCACAGAATTGTGGATGTCGGTCATCGGAATCCCGGAGGAGGCCGGGGCGAACAGACCGTACATCATGCCGATGACCGCCGGGAGCAGGACGCACATGAGCATCTGCATCATCACGGCCGAGCCGACGAGGTCGGCGTGACGCTTGTTCTGCAGGCGCACCAGCCGGTCGTACTCGATGCTCATGGAGAAGGTCACCTGCTGCAGGGGGGCCTCGTTGGCGTTGGCGGTCTGCAGGAGGTTCATCGCCCGCTGGACCATCGGGCTGCGCGTGCGCAGGGCGAAGTCGGAGAGGGCGGCATCGAAGGAGGTCGCTTTGCTCTTGGCGACCGCGTCGCGCAGCAACCTGCCGAGCAGGTCCTCGCGCTGGCGCGACATGTCCGTGAACGCCTGCTGCAGGCCGAGGCCGGCGCCGAGGGTGGTGGAGATCGTCTCGAGCACCTCGGGCAGCGCCTTCTCGAGCGAACGCCGGCGTCTCCGTTCCAGGACGTACGGCAGGCCGCCACCGGCGCACAGAATCGTAATCGGAACGAGCAGACTCATCATCAGGCTGTCAGTCACCATCTCGAGGATTCCGAACAGTGAGAATTCCATGCATCACACCCCCGGATCCTTGTTGTGCGCCCCCCAGACCAACATCCCGAGGACGGTGATCGCGAGCACCATGCCTCCTCGGAACATGTTCAGCATCGTATCCGCGGGTGGGATCGAGACCCCGGGCACACCTTGGAGGTCGCCCATGAGGAAGGGGGCCATCGCCCCGATTCCGAGAATCAGCGGAATGAGGAAACCGATTGACAGCGCAGTCTCTGGAAGTCCTTGCAGGCTCTCTATGTAGCGTTTCAACTTGTCCGAGCGCGACTCCTCCTCGCGTTCCGCCTGCTGCTCGAGCGAGGAGAGCAGGTCGGTGTTCGAGGTGACGTTGGTGCGCATCGAGTTGAGCAGGCGGCGGTAGGCGTCGCTCTTGGCGGAGCGGATCAAGCGCTGCAGCTCCTCCTCGAGCATCCTCCCCCGTTCCATGTTGGATATCATGTCGCTGCAGTCATCGGTGAACCTGCCATATCCACCCTGCGCGATATGGTGGATCGCCCCCTCCAGACCCACCCCTGAGCCCATCAGCACCTGGAGCGCCCTGAGGGCATAGATGAGGTCGCGTTCCTCTTCCATAGCGGACATTGGGAATCCTCAGACACGGTCTTCTATGAGGGTGAGTTCGAAATCACCTGTATCTCCATTCAACTTGAAGTGTGAGATAGCGACCTTGATCTCCTTCTCATCGAACGGTTCGATGAAGTACGGCTGACCGGAACGGAAGATGCTCATGACCCTCAGATAAGTTGCGTCGTCGAGTACTCCACTGACGGTGTACTCAGCGCTCTCTGCTCCCTCGTCGACGATGTCATCACCCTCGTGACCGCGAACAATCTCACGGGTGAGTCGGCGACGAATATCGAGATCAATGGAGCAATCCGGTATCTGTAACCAGTCTCCGTCGACAGAACGGATGAAGCAGGCGCGCTTACCAGACATGTGACACCAGTCGGTGGACAGCGGCAGTTCGCTGATAGAAGTACTCATGGGCTGCAATGGCGCGTCACTTCGCCTCGATGTGCTTGAAGCGACCGAAGGTGTGCTCGTAGAGTCTTGCGTCATCCACCAGACTGTCGAGCACGGGCTCCGCTTCCCCGCGGCTGATATGGTGGGTCGCGCAGTGGCCGATGAGGTCGTCGTAGGCCACACCATCGCCGACGTCAGCGGACAGCGTGTACTTCTCGATGATCTTGGAGATGTCCTCCACGCTCATGCCCTCCGATGCGTCCCCCGATTCAGCATCGACCGTGAACTCGTCGAGCGAGCCGCTGGGATCACCCACGGCGTCATCGGCGAACTCGCTGATGTTCCCCTCAGCACGGTCGAGCGCCCTGAGCACGCCAACCATGTAGACATCCGGGTCGATCTCCCCATAGTGCGCGCCGGCGAGCAGCAGACTGTCGGCGAGGTCGGGTGGAATGTCAGCGGTTCGGTACGCATCGGCGTCCTGCGGCAGATCGCGGCTCCGCTGGAAGGTGTCGATGCGCCTGAGAGTGGCATCGGCGGCGTCGACGAGCCAGTTGGCGTACGCCTCGCCGTCGATGATGGTGAACTCCTCGAGACGCACGCGAGTGAACACGCCTCCGTCGTCTGTCATCTGGGCGTTGGCCTTGCCCACGGCGAGCAGCAGCAGCGGTTCGTTCTGCTCATGGCGAGACAGAAGCTCCTCCATGTCCGCGTGCAGTTCGGGCTGGAACGAACCGACGCTGAACATGTGCAGGCCGGTCGGATCACGCAGGCTCCCATGGTACATGGTGCCATATTCAGTCTCACGCCGCTCCATCCTCTCGAGCAGACCGGCGACGCACATCCGATTGACGCGGGCTCCGAGTTTGGTGATGACGAACGTCGGGTCGTACTCGCCGGCTCCCTGTTCAACAAGGCTCGCCTCGTAGTACTCCCGCGCGAACATCCTGAGCGCCGGTTGGCGTCTGGATCGCGTGCGCTCGCTCATGCGATCACCCCCCACTGTTCGCGCACCTTTTCGCTGCGCTGCTGGACTGGGGTGGTGTCGAGTTCCAGTTGGTCGGCCATCAGCATCGCCCCTTGTTCATCGACGATCGCGCGGCCGCGCATGACCACGCTGCGGCCGAACCACTGCTCGCGCATCTGGTTGACGAACGTCTCGGCACCGTCGCGGTCGAACACCTCGACGACCTCTTCCATCGACTTGCCCAGCAGTGCTTCACTCGATTCACGATTGAGCAGCAACGATGCACAGCTGATTCCGTCATCGAGCACGAAGCGCAGGCGCAGGTCCCGCTCTCCAGGCATGTCGCCGTGCTCCGCGCAGGCACCGTCGCGCAGCACGCGACGGCATTCTGGGCATCGCTGGATGATGCCGCAGTCCCCGCGTACGTCGACGATGGCGCCGGAGCACGCGCCACCGATGATGTCGACGGTCTCCGCGAGCCCCTCCCCCTCCACATCACACGCGTAGACGCTGGCCCCCCTCGTGGCAAACGCGGCGGCGATGGTGCGACCGAAGCCGTGGGCGGCCCCGGTTACCATGACCGTTTGCCCCTCGAAGCGGATCTCCACTACCAGCCCTCCTCGATCTGTCGTCGGGTCTCCTGTACGGCCACCGACCACACTCGGGCGGAGTCCTCTTCCGACCGACGGTAGTCTCCACCGAACGCACCGTCACCGAGGCGCTCCCGGAACTGCTCCGCGCTCAGCTCCTCGCGGCCGGATACATCGATCGGATCTTTGTGGTCGGTGGGCATCTGAACGCCGTCCACCCGGGTCCACGCGAAGCCCTCCATCCACGACGCGTGTGAGGCGTCCGGATCCATCGCGTGGACGACCGCGATCGTGTCGGGCGCGCTCCACCAGTTGTGCCACCTGAGCGTGACATCCGGCCGCGCATCCGCCCAGGCCTCGACGCCGGGTCGAGCAGAGCTGTTCCCGCCGTGCCCGTTCACGATGACGATGCGGCGGAAACCGTGGTGCTCGAGGCTGCCCAGCACCTCTGCCAGCACTCGCTGATAAGTCTCGAGGGTGAGCGTCACCGTGCCCGGATACGCCATGAAGTACGGCGTCAGCCCGTACGCCACGACTGGAAAGACCGGCACACCTAGAGGCTCCGCGGCATCCGCGGCCACGCGCTCGGACAGAACGGCGTCGACCGCGAGGCTCAGATACGCGTGCTGCTCAGTGCTCCCGAGGGGCAAGACGCACCGGTC
>ERZ813253.684-NODE-684-length-11271-cov-2.168790_pt1 | contig 11271 bp, 8 predicted proteins | sample MGYA00520893_ERZ813253 | MGnify/ENA primary metagenome ERZ813253 (study PRJEB31669, sample SAMD00080414) | marine metagenome | biome: oceanic hadal pelagic zone biome; feature: marine hadalpelagic zone; material: sea water | place: Pacific Ocean:Izu-Bonin Trench...
AGACGCGGGAATTTCTTTGACAGTGCGCGCACGGGGTGAGTCGCTGGAAGTGTGCAAAGTTCGAAGGAGATGGGGTACCGCGTATTCCCCCGCTTCTGCAAGCCGTTCTTTTGCGAGAAGCCGTTGGCGCGTAGTACCTTGGAGCAATGCAATCGACTCCTTGAGCCGATCCGCATTCCGAATGACGCTGGTTCTACCAGCCTCAAACCGCTCTTCGAGTCTTATCGCAAAGGGTTCCAGTGCAACAACAAACATGGCCCAGCCGATCGCCCGATCGAAGCGGTCATGACGCTTTCGTGTTGAAACCACCATTTCATAAAACGCCTCGTCCGTCATTCCATCCCGTATCAGGGCAAGTGCATTTCCCTCGGCAAACTCGACATTTGCGATGAGGGCATAGTGGATAAAATCTTCAAGGACAGTTTCCGCATCCGATTCTTGTGCCAATACCGGGGGCGAAAACGCCAACACTGTCATTGCGAGGATTGCTAGAACAAAACGATTTCCAAAAGTAAACATGAAAAAACTCCGTGGAGATGAGATTCACGCGGTCATGACGACTGCGTACAGAAATGCGTGGGTATCGTACCCCCTTTTTCGCAATAACGAAAACCCTAAATAACACTATACTCATCGATGTACAGGGCGTCATGCAGTCGTGCTGCATGATTGGTACATTTGTACCGAAGGGAAGGCGGTGAAAAACCGCCGCGGACGCGCCGCCGTAACGGGTTTGCCACAACAAGTTGGCAACGTTTGTCGTTTCGCCACTGCTAGCCATGTCTAGCGGGAAGGCTGACACGCGTGACTCGGAGCCGGAAAACCTCCCCTGTACTTTCAGTGTTGCCCGCGCGAATCGGACCACGGCGCTGTACTTCTGCGTTGTGACACCTCAACCCGCGCGGCTATTTTGACCATGGCAATTTGATCATGTTGATCATTGGAGATCGCGAATGTCACCATTACCAATTCTACTTATCGTTTTCACCACACCTTGGGCAGATACCGTCATTACGTATGATGCAGGAGTCAATCCTGCACCGGGATACACTAATCCTCAAGCAGCAATCGGAACCCCGAGTCGCTTTACGGGCGAAGGAATTTGGCCCGGTGTTGTCAGCCCCTTTAATGCACCATGGCTTGCAGATGAAATAGTTTCCATTGGGGCTGGCGGTGAACTGGTTCTATCATTTGATGCGCCGATTCAAGATGATCCGAACAATCCGTGGGGTATCGATTTGATCGTGTTCGGGAATACTTCATTCATCGATGACGCATACCCAAGCGCAATTGTCGGGGGAGTGTTCAGTGACGATGGAGGAACCATCGAAGTCTCCACAGATGCCAAAACATGGGTGTCAGTCACGAAGTCGGTCGCAGATGGGCTCTGGCCAACGTGTGGGTTTACCGACAGTCAACCCTATGATCCAGTGCAAGGAACTCTTCCAAGCAATTTCTTGCTGCCGATTGACCCAAGACTCACGATCGATGATGTGATGCTCATGGATTATGCATCTTTGCTTAGCGTGTATGCAAACTCAGGGGGGGGAACTGGTATTGACCTTGCACAAACCGGGTTACCCGAGATTTCATACATCCGAATTTCTGTTCCAGTGGATGCTACATTGTCTCCCGAAATTGACGCAGTTGCTGATGTTGCACCTCAACTACAGGGTGATGTCAACATGGACGGTATTGTGGATATCAATGATTTACTCTTGGTCATTGCCTATTTCGGACCGCTCCCGATTGGTGGACCGCTTGCTGATTTCAATGGCGACCTCATCATCGACGTCACTGACCTCTTGGTTGTGATCGGCAACTGGTCGTGAAACAAGCCTTTTCCATTCTTGAGTTACTCGTCGTCATCGCAATCATGGGAATTCTTACGTCATTGTTATTACCTGTCTTCGGTGCCGCGCGCGATGCTTCGCAAGACGCAGTGTGTCGGAACAACCAACGACAACTCGTCATCGCAGCAAGTGCATTTAGGACGGACCATGAGTCGAATCCACCTGCAATCTCCTATGTTCAACAAGATGGCGTGACCGCGATGGTGGCATGGGACGACAACGAAATCCTTTGGCAATACATCGACCAAGATGCGCATCAGATGATGTGTCCTAACCACATCATCACAACTGGTTCGATCACTGGCTACAACTACAACACCTCATTTATTGGAGACGAAGACTACTTGTTCACAGAAGTTGTCCATGGTGTTCGACCATCCGATTGTGCGCATCCTGCGCATTGCGCGATGTTTGGCGACAGTTCTCAAAATAAGTTTATGCGCAGTCCACTCTCCGACGCAGTCTATGACCCATATACCGACGACTATACTCGGTGCGCCGGAAGACAAGCGTATCGACATCGCGGCGCAACGAATGTCGCGATGCTGGATGGTCATGTGAAGATCGTCAAATTAAAGTTCAACGGGTGCGGTGACGCATCAAGCGCAGGATTTATAAGCGAAGACAACGCCGCCTACGACCCTAGAGTCATAAAGTTGCACTAATTGACTGTTGCGTTTGAGTTAACGCCATGGCCACGGGAGAAATGGTACTTCCTCATTCGCATCCACCATGCAATTTGAAGGTGGAAGTTGCACAAGACCGTCGGTGCTCGCGGTGTGTGATAGATCACCGGATCCTTGCCACGAAGGCACAACAATTGCGCCATCTTGGATGGCACATGGACGAAATGCCGTTCGATTCGGATTTGGTTTGACTTGATGCTTCAGTGCTCGTTGTTCCCACGGAAGATCGGGGGAAACTCCAAGCAACGCCAACACGATAGGCCAGCCAAACACACAACTACATGCAAGGGCAGAGACTGGGTTTCCCGGTAATCCAAGCACGATGCCATGTGCGTGGTCGCCAACCATCACTGGTTTACCCGGTTGAATGCGCGCACCTGTTACAACAAGTGAGACTCCCGCATGGTCGAATGCTGCAGGGAAATAATCACGGTCCCCTGCACTAATACCTCCGATTGTTACGAGTATTTCGGCTCGACCATCCAGTGCGCGTTCAACTGTCGCATTGGTTGCTTCTGGATCGTCGGGGATGTGATGTGATTCCACAATGTCACACCCCAATGCTGTAAACACTGCGTTGGTCATCGGGCTATTGCTGTTGCGAATTTGATGTTGCAGTGGTACATTTGGAGGGAGAACGACTTCATCTCCACTGGACACAATAATGACCCTCGGTCGTGGCACGACCTTGATTTTCCCATCACCAACACTCGCTGCAATGCCAACATGGTGTGGTTTGAGCACAGTGCGGCTTGGTATCAGTACATCCCCCGCACTCGCATCAACACCGCACCGATGGATCGAAGCTCCAACGTTGACCTCGTCCAGATCGAATCGGACGAGTTCTTCTCCCTTGTCAGTTTGTTCGTGCGGTACAACTGCATCGAATCCATCTGGAACCGGTGCTCCCGTTGCGATCGTGACACACGTGTTTTGCTGATGTTTGCCATCGAATATTGTTCCCGCCACAACGTGCCCGATCACTTGCAAGGAAACACCGCGCGACACCTCAGATGCAACGACTGCGTACCCATCCATTTTTGATCGGTTGTATGGCGGTAGGTTACGATCAGCAACGATGTCGTTTGACAGTACTCGACCAATTGCATTTTGCAGCGAAACCGATTCACTTCCATGGTTGGGTGATACCACACCGAGCGCACTAGCAAGTGCTTCTTGATATGACGGCAATGCCATTACTTCCATCATCATCCACCACTCACAGGGGGAAGAATTGCTACCGTGCAACCGTCATGCAAGGGTGTGCTTCGCTTGCTGATTTGTTGATCCACTGCAATAGCGCAATACTCCTTCATCGCAGCGAGTGATTCATGTTCGTTGGCAACAGCATCAAACGCATCACCAACTGTAGATGATGCGGGTAGAGTGATTTTCATTTCTCTTTTTCCTGTGGCATCCGCTGCTGCCGCAAACAAAAGGATCGTGCATGTCAAGTCATCGCCTGCCAAATCGTTGCTCCAGTTCTTCAATTGAAACGCGCATCGTGGTGGGTCGTCCATGTGGACAATTACTCCCACGTTCAATTTCTATTCGCTTGCGCAGCAAGTCCGCGATTTCCCTTTGTGTCAAGTGATCTCCTGCCTTGATCGCGGCCTTGCAAGCCATCATGTTGAGAATCTCAGAAAGCGCTGTTTCCTGATCGCTGGGGAAATCGCTGCTTCCAAGTTTGTCAAGCAAGTCTCGAATGAAACAACTTCCATCGACACCGCGAGATGTGAGTAACGTTGGCAATGCATAGACTGAGATTGACTCCGGTCCTGAAGCCGATGCTTCAATACCTAATTTCTCCAGTAATCCTGCGTGCAGTTCGAGCGCTTCGATTTGTCCAGCATCTGCAGGAAACGAATCGGGTGAAAGCAACCTCTGTGTTTCAAGGTTTCCCTGCAGGATTCGGGTACACAATTCCTCGTACATCACTCGTTCATGCAATGCATGTTGGTCAATGATCAAGATCCCCTGCTCATCTTGGGTTACAAGAAAACACTTTTGAACTTGCATGACTTCATTTGGACCAAGAATCGTCGGGAGCGGAGTTGGTGGGGTCAACTCGATTTCCGCTACCGCGTTTCTTGCTTGTTCGATGGGAAACGAGGGTGCACTGGTCGAACCGAATGGAGTTTGTTGGAACATATTCCCTTTTGATTGGAATGCAGCGGGTTGTAGCGCCGGCACGAAATCCTTGGACGCCAATGATGCAGCAACAGATGTATGCACCAAGTGCCATACCACATCGCGATCAAGAAACCGAACCTCACTCTTTTGAGGATGTACATTCACATCAACCAACGATGGATCCATCTCAAGAAATATTGCAGCAGTTGGGTACCGTTTGGGTTCGATCAAGCCACGATACCCTTCCCGCAATGCATGACTGATCGAAACATCGCGTATCGCTCTACCGTTGACATGGATGCGAATGTGTCTTGAAGTTGGTCTTGCAACTTGCGGCGTTCCAATCAATCCCCACAACCGGATGCCATCAATCGATGCATCCATTTCGATGAGTTCACCCGACAATTCATCGCCGAATATCGAGAGCAATCGGTCTTGTGGTAATTGCTTCGTGTATTGCAACAAGGTTCGATCGCCACTGGTAAGCGTAAACGCTATATCGTGGTGGGGTGCTGCAAGTCGCTGGACAACCTCGCGTACTCTGGTTGTTTCAGCACCATCTGATTTGAGAAACTTGCGGCGTGCCGGCGTGTTGAAAAACAGCCGACGAACCTCAACGGTTGTCCCCACACTTGTCGCAATTGGTTTTGACTCCGTCGCTGCTCCTCCATCGACTTCGATTCGCGAACCGGAATCGGTTCCTTTCTGCCTGCTTGTCAGGATAAAATGACTGATCGAACCGATGGATGCGAGCGCCTCACCGCGAAATCCAAGTGTTGCAATCGCTGCAAGGTCAGCTTCTTCTGCAATCTTGCTCGTCGCATGTGGTGCAACTGCGAGTTCCATATCTTCAACTGCGATACCACTGCCATTATCGCTGACCCGAATGCAATCTCTACCTCCATGAATAAGTTGTACTTCGATCCGAGTACTCCCCGCGTCAATTGCATTCTCCACGAGTTCTTTCACAATACTCGCTGGTCGATCTACAACCTCACCCGCTGCAATCTGGTTGATCAACGTGGTTGGTAATGTTCGAATCGTCACGTCATCTCCCTGCTTACAGACCAGTTCCGTTGCATCACAATTGGCATCCGTCTACCTCTACCAAATGATCTTGGAGAAGTTTTCAGAATCACCGCTGCCTGATCCCGTTTGAATTGTGCATGGTCAACCATTTGTACAACTTGGGTAATCAGGTCGCATGACAAATCAAGTTTTTCTTCAATCTCGTCAATTCCTAGGTCAAGATCGATGTGCAGTCGCAAAATAGAGTCCAAGTCATCGTATGGAGGAAGTGCGTCTTGGTCGAGTTGATCTGGTCGGAGTTCTGCAGATGGTGCTTTTGTAATCGAACTGTCTGGGATCGGTGGTACTGCAAAGCCACAGGTTGATGACTGACCATTTATCCACTTCGCCATCGACCATACGTCTGTCTTATATAGATCACCGATCACAGACAATGCGCCTGCCATATCGCCGTATAGCGTGCTGTACCCGACAGCGAGTTCAGATTTGTTCCCAGTTGCAAGTAGCAACCCATGGTGTTCATTTGCATGCGCCATCAGCAGCACACCGCGAATTCTCGCTTGTACGTTTTCACCTGCAAGTCCTGTAATGTGCAGACAACAATCATCTATGGTTCGTTCAAGTTCCAGATGCATGTGTTCAATTGGGATGTTGATCGTCTCTATGCCAAGAGTAGTTGCAAGTTGTTCAGCATCTTCGATCGATCCACGAGAAGAATACCGAGATGGCATCAGTACACCGGTAACTGATGTAGCACCAAGTGCTGACACAGCAATGGTTGCTGTCAACGCAGAATCAATTCCACCTGAAAGGCCAAGGATCGCGTTGCTGTGATTCGTTTTGTGAAAATAGTCTTGCACACAAAGGCGAAGTGCTAGGAAGCGTTCTTCGTCATCGGTCGGTAGTGTGTGTTCTACCAACGATGGCACATCGGTATCGACAACGAGGGAACCAGTTTCAAATAGTGGTAATACACCAAGTAGTCCATCTGGGGAAGCGATAAACGATCCTCCATCAAAGACAAGGTCATCATTTCCACCCACTTGATTAGTTGCAACAATAATCAACCCATGCTCGGCTGCGAGTTCCTGCGTGTATTGCAGATGCACTTCTCGCTTCCCCGATACAAATGGGGAAGCTCCTGGAGATACGATCATGGTGCAACCTTGCTCGATGAGATCAGAGATGGGATTTGTGTCATATGTTGGAGCTGCATGAGCATCAAGACCACGCCAAAAATCTTCGCAAATCGCAATGCCTATCTTTGTTCCTAGCGCATCGACGACGCACGACACTTCACCTGCTTCAAAATATCGCTTCTCATCAAAGATGTCATAACTCGGGAGCAGTTGCTTGTCATATCTCGCAATAACATCTCCCCCAAGCAACACGCTCACGCTGTTGCGAACTCGCCCCGTTGCACCGTCAATCCTTGGGTGTCCCACAACAACAACTTTGCTCGGATGCTGCTGCGCGACTTGTTGCACCGCCTCTTCACAGGCATGGACAAAGTCTGTCATATACAGGAGATCCCGCGGTGGATACCCACAAATAGACATCTCCGGCGTGACAATCAACTCTGCATCGAGTTGATCGATTGCATCAATCATCCGGCTTGTGTTCCCGCGAACGTCACCGATGACTGGATTGAGTTGGAGCATGCCAATCCGCATACACCCATAGTACCACTGCAACACAAGCCCGCGTTCAATACGGGCTCGTGCGATCACATCGGAATGGAGTCAATATACAACTGCTACGGCATTTTCGATGGTATCGATAACCTGCCGAACAGTGAACGGTTTACGGAGCACTCCGTCAAATCCACTGCATGTCAAACGAGTGGTCTGACCATCGGTCAGCCGACCGCACATCGCGATGATCTTTATCGCTTGAAGGTCATCAGCACCTCGCAAACTACTTGTGAAGGATGAATAATCATCTTCACAGAACGACAGATCGAACAAGATCACGTGAGGACGGAATCGTTCGCATTCAATACCCGCAGAGAACGGGTTGCTGCATGATTGAACGTCGTATGAAGTTTGTTCGGTAAATACACGTTCAAGCGTCGTGAGTACATCTGTATCACCATCAACCACAAGCACACGGGTCTTGCCAGACATCATTCCATCAAATGGAATCCCGTGCTCTTGCATGAAATGCATGAGTGATTGGACTGGTATGCGGCGATCTCTGGAGCCGGGAATTCTATATCCGTCAATTTTTCCAGAGTCAAACCACTTGCTGACAGTGCGGGCGGCAACATTGCATATTTTTGCCACTTCTCCTGTCGTTAGGACTTCTTTGTCAAACGGGTTCATCATTGCCTTAAGTTCCTTCAACTGATTTGGAGTTACGAATCGCCGTGTCGCTTCGTGGATCAACGGCAGTAAAGGCATCGACGCTGTCACCCCACCCGATTACTTGGAATACAAGGTTTGAACCGAAAAAACAACTGATCGCTTGGTTAACCGGAATCTCGCGACCGATAATGAATCACTATGAAAACATAGGTAGTTTCTTATATTTTGGGACCCGCGCCACGTACTACTTCTGTCATGTCATACGCCTGATCATTGGTTCTGAACTTCTGTGCAAGTTCACGCGCCATCTTCACATACGCTTCTCCATCTTCCCAAGTTTGACATGGATCAAGAACTTCGGATGGGACATTGGGCGCAGTTGTCGGTATGAACAGTCCGAATATCGGATGCTCTTGAAAGGAAACTTCAGCAAGTGAGCCATCAAGGATTGCAGTAACGAACGCTCTCGTCCACTTAAGGCTGAACCTATTACCTATCCCGTATGGACCTCCAGTCCAACCTGTATTGAGGAGCCACACATTCGCATCTTGTTCCTTAATGCGACGTTCAAGCCAGCGTGCGTATTCCATTGGTGGGCGCGGGAGAAACGGACCACCAAAACATGGACTGAAATTTGGTTGGGGCTCGGTCACACCTGCTTCGGTACCAGCGAGTTTTGATGTATATCCATTGATAAAGTAGTACATCGCTTGCGACGATGTCAGTTTGCTGACTGGAGGAAGCACTCCAAATGCATCTGCCGTGAGAAAGATGACGTTTTTGGGATGTCCGCAGACGCTTGGGATGATTGCGTCGGGAATGTACTGAACTGGATATGCGACGCGTGTGTTTTCAGTCTTATCAGTAGCATCGTAATCTGGAACGCGCGTTTTTTCGTCAAGTACGACATTTTCCAACACTGCACCAAATCGAATCGCATTCCAAATTTGTGGTTCCCCCTCCTTGGAAAGTTTGATGCACTTCGCATAGCACCCACCTTCAAAATTGAATATGCCATCAGCACTCCAACCATGCTCATCATCACCGATCAGCGGTCTATTTGGATCTGCTGACAGTGTCGTCTTACCGGTTCCACTGAGTCCGAAGAACAATGCAACATTGGTGTGATCACTTTTGTCGACATTTGCAGAACAGTGCATCGGAAAGACATCCGATTCAGTCATGTCAAAGTTCATCGCGTAGAACATCGACTTCTTGATCTCGCCTGCGTAGCGAGTACCGACAATCACTACTTTTTTCTGTTCCATCGATTGAATGACGGCAACTTCGCTGTTCAATCCGTACGCTTCATAATCCTTGATGCGCAAATTACAAGCATTGATGATTGTCCAATCTGGGTCGAAGTGACCTTCATCTTCACTACGAATGAACATCGTTGACGCAAAGAGACATTGCCATGCTTCCTCGGTCACAACTGAGACGTTCAATCGGTAGCGTTCATCTGCTCCCACGTACCCATCGAAACGAAAGAGTTCTTCCTGCTTACACAGATGCTCCGTTGCAAGTGACTCAATCTTGGTGAAATTTTCAGGTGAAATCGGCAGGTTCGTCTTTCCCCATGCAATCGCATCGTGAATCAGTGGCGTATCTTCAACGAACGTGTCGTTGGGGCTGCGTCCTGTTCGATCACCGGTATCACATGCGAGTGCTCCATTTGATGCTAAAACACCTTCCCCGCGTCGAATAGCGATCTCTACGAGTTGCGCTGTGGATAGATTGGAATGAATTTCTACGCCGGAAAAATCGAGGGTTGCAGTTGCTGTTTTCATGGCATTACTCTTGCAAAAAGTGATTTGAAAGGAATTGAGTAGAACGAAGTATTCTACCGCAAACTCGATGGTGTATGTACATGTTGTAACTCATATAGTACATCTACACTTGCTCTGATATTGACCAACGATCGGTGTGCGGATACGCTTCCCAATAGAGCAGTTGAAGTTCAAATGGTGCGCCTGTGGCGACAGTGAATCGAGGCGTGGCGAGGAGGGCGAAACGGGCGGGATTCTCCCCCGTCGATACAGCACTACAAAGTCACTCCTTGGTGCAGCAAGCCACAGACACTAGAGTTGAAGTAAAACTGCTACAGCGCTGGCGATCGTAGCTCAGTTGGTAGAGCACCTGGTTGTGGTCCAGGAAGTCGCGGGTTCAAGTCCCGTCGATCGCCCTTTTTTGACTCGTAGTCAAATTGACTCCGAGTCAAGTTGATCTATAGATACAATCTCCACATGCAGTTCCATGCTGTGCAACATGACGTCATTCCCCACGATTGGAAAACCAACCGTCTTGCCATTGCTCAGCAGATCGCCGATGCGAATCCAACCCAAGGTGACTTCGTACTACTCAGTGAAATGACCGATACGGGTTGGTCGATGGAACTGGACAAGATCACTGGAATAGAAACTGTCCAATGGTCATGCACACTTGCCAAGAAGCATGGCATTTGGATCCAAGTAGTCTGGGCTGATCGAGTTGGTGACCGAGGAAAAAATTGTGTCACGATTTGTTCCCCATCCTGTCAACGGGTTGCAACATATACAAAGGTCTTCACGTTCAATCCGCTGAACGAAAATGCATATTTTGACAGCGGAGATGAAATTGTCGTGGTTGATCTTGGTGGAATGAAGATTTGTCCGTTGATTTGTTACGACCTACGGTTTCCTGAACTCTGGCGTCCTGCCGCGATCGAGGGTGTTGATGTTTTTACAATTTCATCCTCGTGGCCGAAGCCACGAATTCAACACTGGCGAACATTGCTTGTTGCACGAGCAATCGAAAACCAAGCATTTGTTGTTGGAGCGAATAGAACGGGAGTTGATGACATCGCACGATGGGGTGGATCTTCGATGATCGTCTCCCCGCACGGAGATATCCTAGATCAGGCAACCGAAACTGAAACACGAACCGTTAACGCGCAAATAGATGCAAGGGTTGCCCAAGAGTGGAAAGTAAAGTTTCCGGTCTTGAAGGATGTGCACTTGGATTTGATCGGGAAGATCACCGTTCGACATGTCACCGCTTGATACCCAAGGCAGGGTCGGGTACGCTCCCTACCCTCACGACGAGGCGAGGTAGCTCAGTTGGTAGAGCACTGCACTGAAAATGCAGGTGTCCCCGGTTCAAGTCCGGGTCTCGCCATTTCTGTGTTAGATCGGACGAGCGTCGTGTAGGGAAAGAGTGTAGATCTCGGTGGTCGCCGTATCATTAAAACAACAATATAATGTGTATATTAAGTATCGGTAGTGT
>ERZ813253.685-NODE-685-length-11262-cov-11.578087_pt1 | contig 11262 bp, 10 predicted proteins | sample MGYA00520893_ERZ813253 | MGnify/ENA primary metagenome ERZ813253 (study PRJEB31669, sample SAMD00080414) | marine metagenome | biome: oceanic hadal pelagic zone biome; feature: marine hadalpelagic zone; material: sea water | place: Pacific Ocean:Izu-Bonin Trench...
ATCTGAGGGTAAATTCCCGATGCTGGCGAAACCATTTAACTCGGCCAGCCACTGGATCAGTCCGCCGATAACCGGAACCGCCTGATCCGGAAATGCCAATTGCCAGCGCATGACCATCATGAGGGAGAAACCAAAGAATAAGAATAGCAGGGCAGTTATACCATATTGAATTCCAATGGTTTTATGATCGGTTGAAAATATATATTTCCGCCAGTAACTTTCTTCGTGGTGTGAATCAGACACTAAATCCTCCAGATTCGTATAAATTATGTTTTTTTATGTTTGAATTACCTTGATATGGCAAGCAAGAACAGCAGAAAATTTATTGAAGGTAATGAATACAGACAAAAAGAAATTTAAAGGATAAACATTAAGAGCAGGATTTTCATTCATAGTCAAATATTAGTTCATATTAAGGTAACAACATACAATAAATTATGGGGTTCATTTCTATACAATATTTCTTGAATAAAAACTTTCTAATATTTCTAAAAGTGGCCGGTGTAGTCTTATCATTATACCTGTTTCTGGTTGGAATCAATGGGCTGTCAACAGCCATAAAACATTTGGGTGGAGACTTTGCGGAAAAAATGCTGTCAACTACCAGCAATCCGTTTATAGCCTTATTTATTGGAATTCTTTCCACAACGATATTTCAAAGTTCCTCAACCACCACCTCTCTAATTGTGGGTATGGTGAGTAGTGGTGCATTGACTTTGGGAGGAGCAATCCCCATGATTATGGGTGCTAATATTGGTACCACGGTTACCAACATTATAGTTTCCATTGGACATATAAATCGAGGCAACGAATTTAAGCGGGCTTTTGCAGCGGCAACCGTTCATGACTTCTTTAATGTATTTGCAGTTATTTTACTATTTCCAATTGAAATTGCCTTTGGACTACTGGAAAAAACAGCTTCAGGATTAGCCTCTTTCCTCTTTGGTACCGTTAGCGTTAGTAATGAGTTCAACAGTCCGATAAAGGCAGGCATTAAATGGGGTGTCCATCATATAGAAAACCTGTGTTTTGAAAATAATATTGTATTTATCATCCTCAGTGTTTTACTGACCTTTGCTATGCTGTATTCTATTGTCAAACTATTAAGGAGTTTAGTTTTGGATAATGTTCAGCAATTTTTTGATCAATATATTTTCAAGACAGCAATTCGTGGTATTTTGTTTGGAATGCTGTTAACTATTATGGTGCAAAGTTCATCAATTACCACCTCCACCATTGTTCCCCTTGCCGGGGCAGGAGTACTCACCCTGAGGCAGGTGTATCCATTTACCCTGGGTGCAAATATTGGCACCACCATAACTGCAATTTTGGCCGCACTCACCCTTAACGTAACAGCGTTGGTAGCTGCATTTGCTCATTTATTTTTTAATCTCTTTGGAATTCTAATTATTTATGTGAATCCACTATTCAGAGATATACCCATTAACCTGGCTAACTGGATTTCGGAGGTTGCAATAAAGAATAAATTTATTCCACTGGTTTATTTAGTCTGTTTTTTCTTTCTTTTACCATTTTTAATCATATTTATCGGGAGACAATAATGTTTAAACAAATCTTTGAAATTTTCAAATCAGATAGCTTATACGAGCAGGCCTTAGTTGAATGTCATGAAATGTTGGATATTGACCTCACCATGTTCAAAGCTTCAATCCAGTCATTACGAAAATCAGATTCAGCGGATATTGATATTGATATTTTTGCAATGGATAAAAAAATTAATGAATTCGAAAGAGATGTCCGCAGAAAAGTAATGACCCATTTAGCAGTTGGAGGAAAGGAAGATATTGGGTCCGGCTTGGTATTGGTATCCGTTGTAATTGATATTGAGAGAATAGGAGATTATACCAAGAATATTTATGATCTCGCGGTAAATCATCCTAAGAAACTGGATGGTGGTACTGTTGAAGAAAATTTGGCTGATGTAGAAAAAATATCCTTCGATTTATTTGAAGAATCCATAGAGGTTTTTAAGAATCAGGATATTGAAAAAGCTCGAAGTCTGATGGGATCATATAAGAAAAATATATCTTTCCAATGTGACACAATCACCAATAATATAATTAGAGGAAAGATTGGAGATATTGAAGCTGGAAGAGCGACATCAATTGCGCTTTATGCCAGGTATTTAAAAAGGATTGCCGCCCATTCAAGAAATTTAATTTCAAGTATTGTGAATCCATTTGAGCGTATTGGGTACCCTGAGAAGTGAATAAATTTATTTGGCTCTATATCTCTGCATTTGGGATTATGTTTGCCATTTTATCATGGTGCCAAGAGTCGGGACTACTATCAAAAGATATTGGGTCAGGAAAAGGATTCTTAGCACTTTTAACCGGGTCAGCACTGTATTATATAGTTGGCAGAAAAATTTAATAAATAAACAGGAGAAAAAATGAAAAAAATACTATTGGTAATAAGTATAACTGGATTCATGTTTGCGGAAGGTAAGATTGGTGGAGTTACCTATTTTGATTTCATCAGCACAGATGATTCCTCAGCCTTTAATTTTCAACGTCAATATTTTGGTTATAGTGGTGATATATCGGACAAAGTCAGCTATAAAATATTATTTGATGTTGGTAGAACAAATAAGAATGATGGTGAGGATACACGGCTTGTCACTTACCTCAAAAAAGCCCAGGTTAATTATAAATCTTCATCGGGCAAAGTCAACTTTGGATTGATTGGTATGAATACCTATGCTGTGCAGGAAAGTAATTGGGGTTACCGATTTATTGAAAAGTCCACTATTGATAAAAATGGATTTTCATCTACAGCTGATTTAGGGGTGGGTTTTTCAAAATCAATAATAGATAATCTCAATTTGAGTTTTCAAATAGTAAATGGTGAGGGATTTAAAAAACCACAAGGGGATAAATACCATAAAATTGCATTCAATGCAACCTATGGCGAAAGTAACTTAATTAAAAATGATGGTTACAATGCTGGTCTTGTTTATACCACCGAGCAAACTGACACTGACCCCATTACAATGACCAGCATATTTGGTGGTTTTGCTGGAATGGGAATTCGAATTGGGGGTGAGTATGATATGAAAACAATAGGTGGCGTAAACTCAAATATTGTTTCAGTGAGCACCAATTATACTGTACGGGATAATATAGATGTTTTTGTCCGCTATGATATTTATGATGGTGATACATCTATTGACAATAATGGTAAAGATTATCTCGTTGCAGGAATAGTTCTAACCTGTGATGGCGGTATTTCTGTTGCCCCCAATGTGAGAACTACCACCTATGAGGATGAAACAGAAGCTTTAACAGAATACAAGGTCAATTTTCAGTTCAAATTTTAAGAGGATTTCAAATACAACCAATAAGTTGTTATACTCAGATAATTAAGATTGGGTAAGGTTTATCACTAAACGAAGGAATTTGATGGGTTGGATTTTCCTTTCTCCGGCCCTCCTTCTCCTTTCGTCCTTTTTTACTCCTGAACATCCAATTTAGTAAAATACACCCTTGCCGCTTGCATTACTTTTGGCGCTAAAATGATGGATGATACCATGGTGGGAATTGCCATGAGGGCAAACATTCCATCAATAAAATTGATGACTATATCAATGGTTATGACTGAGGCTAAAATAAGACTCAAAGTATAAAATATACGGTAGGATTGTTTCCATTTATTCCCAAACAGGAAGGCGGTGCATTTAGAGCCGTAGTAGGAATAGCCAATCATGGTGGTAAGGCTGAAAACAATAACAATCAGTATGAGAAGTGGTTTACCAATAATGGGAAGTCCAACCTCAAATGCCTGAGTGGTCATAGATATTCCATTCAAATCAGGGTTTGTCCAGACACCACTGGATAAAATGACAAACCCTGTAACGGAGCAGACTATAAGGGTGTCAATCATGGGTCCCAGCATGGCCACCAACCCTTCCCGGATAGGTTCTTTGGTAATGGCAGCGCCATGAGCCATGGCTTCCGTACCAATACCGGCTTCATTTGAAAATGCAGCCCTGCGGATTCCAATTACAATGACGGCCCCCATACTGCCCCCCAAGACTGCTTCACCAGTGAATGCATCCCGAACAATGGAAAAAAAAATATCATCAATCATGGTAAAATTGCGTATCAAAATGATAGCTCCACAGAGCATATAAATAACCACCATGGATGGCACCAGTTTTGAAGCCACCTGTCCTATCCGGCGGATGCCGCCAAAAATCACTGCCGAAATAACTCCAGCCATAAGAATGCCGATTAATAATTGTCCCAACATGGGATTATTTTGAAAATATCCAAAGGGAGTATAAATCTGATCCTGCACTATTTGGGTGAGCTGATTTGCCTGAAAAAGGGATAAGCATCCTAATAACCCGGCAAAACTGAATAGATATGCCAGGGGGTGGAACTTCTTTGACAGCCCTTGGGTGATGACATACATAGGCCCACCCTGAACTTCTCCATCTTCATCGGTTCCCCGATACATAATTGCCAGGGTGCAGGTGAAAAATTTGGTAGCCATTCCCACAATTGCACTGACCCACATCCAGAAAAGGGCACCGGGGCCGCCAGTATGTATGGCAATTGCAACACCGCTGATATTTCCCATACCTACCGTACTTGCCAAAGCGCTGGACAATGCCTGAAAATGGTTCACCTGTCCCGGGTCACTGGGATCATCATATTTTCCCCGGAGTACATTTAGTCCATGCCGGACATATCGAAATGGAATAAATTGGCAATACAAGGTAAAAAATAAACCACCACCCAGCAGAAGAACCAGCAGGGGAGGTCCCCACATTAATTCAGCAAAGGCAGCAATGAGTGTATCCAGTTTTTCAATCATAAAAAATCATTGACAATATTTACTTTCCCTTTGAGCAGGATAAAACTTCCAGGTTTTGTTGGTAGTAAGCTGAATGGGGATATCATCTTCAAAGGCTACATTCCGCAGCAATTCGGGGAATGATGTATTGAGCAGCCGTTCCTGTTTTTCCCTATTGATAAGGCTGAAATAATCGTGGTTGATGTTGATAAGTTCCTCAGGTTTATAGCCAAGAATTTCACAGAGAGGAACTGTTACATCCCGGAAGGTACCCCGGCGAACAGTACATTGTGCTCTCTGCGAATTTAGAACTTATTTTCATGCCCACCTTCCATTTTGCCCCTCAGCCGTATATTTTCTTCCAACAAGTAGTCAAGTTGTTTCTGCATGGTTTGGATTATTGATTTCAAATCTGATTCTCCTAAATTAATTTCATTTGTGTAGGGTGAATTTCCGACCGAATTTTGCATAATGAATTCAACTCTGCCATCATCATTATATTTCAGGTTTTGCCTGAAAACAGCCGCCAGTTTCATGAGGTTTTTCCTGCGGATTACTTTTGTAGATCCTGTTCTCCAGCGATAGATGGTATCCCGGGCAACCCCTAAATCAGCAGCAATTTCAGAATCTGACTTTTCAGCCTCTGTTAATGCCCTCTGTATGCTTCTACCTATTAATAATTGCTTCATTGTGTTTAATAAGTTACGAATACTCATTAATATAAGTATAGCGTATTATAAAAAATAATACTTGTTGTATATTGTTGTATTAAATTATATTATTACCATTACATGGAAATCAAATTAAAAATAAGTAAAGAAAATCAATTAGTTTAGTAAGAATAAAACATTGTAAAATCAACCAATCTAATTAAAGGGAAAAATATGAAACAATTGATCGTTTTATTAATTTTAGCAACCATGGTTTTTTCACAATCCGCCGAAAGCCAATCATATAAATTAAAGGATGGCACCGTCATTAATGGTACCGTGATAGAAGAAAATAATGATACCCTTACCATTCAAACCCAATATGGTTCGGTTACTATTAACCGAACTGAGATTGTCCAGACTCAATATGAAGTAAAACTGCATTCAGGTGAAACCTTAATTGGAACAAAAGCGGGAGAAAATGAACAATCCATAACCCTGATAACATCCATGGGTACTCTCACTATTAATAGATCAGACATTGTAAACATACAGGAAGTTGGAAAGCAAAGTTCTACTGGGGCAACCAGCTCACGGGGGTATTACCGCCGGCCCTATGGAATTACAGATTTTTTATTTGGCGGCTCAAAAATTGATAAAGACACAGACTTTGCTCTGGGAGAAGAACAGCTCACGGATCTCTTTTTTGACCCAACAGGTTATACTTTTAAAAAAAGTACTTTATATCTCAGTGGATTATCATTTGGTTTTGGTGTAACCGATAATTTCCAGATTACCACCAAATGGGGCGGCTTTTTTTATGGGAATATGAATCTTCGTCCTAAATATAAAGTATTTGAAATAGGAAATTGGGAAGAGCAACATTCACTTTCAGTAGGTGCCCATTACCATACCCGCTGGAAACCCAATAAATATGAATGGAAAAGTGGTAATCTTACGACTGATGATGGTGAAAAATATTGGGGAGGTTATTATAAAATTGATGAAAACCCTGTCTATGAAATAATTACCTCCGATTGGGATCCAACTTATCAATATTTAGAACGAACCGATGATGATGAAAATGGTGAAACCTTCAATGAAATGATTGAATTATTCGGAGCTTATACCTATTCAAAAGCTAGGGCTGGTCTTAAGGGGAGAATCTCTCATACTCTGGGAGGTAATATGCAGTATATTTCTTTAAATGATGAATCTACAGTTTTGTATAGAGCGTACTATGGCTTAGATGTGGACATAAATTCTAAACTGAAAATGATTGGTGAGTTATTTTATGATCCTTACTTTCTTGAATTATGGCAGCAATTTGAATATGAAGGCAATTACTATGACTTGGAAGAGTTAAGTGATACCAAAATTAATGAACCTGATAATTATAGACCTATTCATTTGGATTTTGGCTTTATATATGCCGTGAATGAGACCTTCCGATTTGGAATACATTTCCAGAAACCATTTGTTGCTTTTTACTGGAAGCTCTAACTTGAAGAAATATGCTGTTTTTTTGGCAGTAGTTGTTCTCTTTTCCTGTCGATCCCTGGTGACAACCTATGAGGATGTAGAGAGTGCAATCTATTATGAAGATGCCTCCCAAGAATCTGCGGAATTTAATGATACCCTAAAAGTCATGACCTGGAATATCCGTTTTGGTGCAGCGAGGATCCCATTTTTTGGTGATTCATGCGGGGATAGGGTACTCATGACTCAGGCAGAAACAGAAGGCTATCTTAATTCAATTGTTGACTATATTAATTCAACCGAACCTGATATACTGCTATTACAGGAGGTTGACATATCTTCAAAACGTAGTGCTTATGTGAATCAACTGCAGTACATTTTAGATCGCACCCATTTGAATTATGGCGCTTATGCTTCCATGTGGAATGCTGAAATTATTCCCAGTGATGGCTTGGGTAGGGTAGATGCTGGCAATGCGGTTTTATCCCGTTGGGAGATAACAGATGCAGAGCGGATTAAGTTACCACTACGCACGGACCAAGATGCACTCACCCAATATTTTTATCTCAGAAGGAATATTCTTAAAGCCAAAATTGCTTTGCCCATAGATAAGGCTTTCTATGCGGTTAATATTCATGCCACTGCTTTTGCAACAGATGATACCAAACAAAAACATATTGCCAGGTACAAAGAAGTATTGGATGATTTAGATTTATTGGGAGCAACATTTGTAACAGGCGGTGATTTGAATTCAGTACCTCCAAGTGCTGATTCTACCGATTTTTGCTATGAAGATATGTGTAATGGCGAAAGTTTTCATGCTGATGCGAATGGTGGACCCCACAAAGAAGGCAGCTATTTTGAAAATTTCACCGAAGAACCCAATCTCATTAAACCATTTTATCAAGATTATTTTCCTGCAATTGATACTTTAATTATGAATAATGCTGAAAATTTCACCCATTCACCATGGAATGAAAATCGACCAATTAATGATACTAATTATTGGGATAGAAAACTGGATTATCTTTTCACAAATATTGATGGTTTTTCAAATGGCAAAACTCATCAAGAAGCGAAGTTACATTCAGACCATGCACCTGTTTCGGCAACTTTTACATTTCCTTAAAACATGAAAATTACTTCACAGATTAACTTTCTGATTTTAGTTGTTGCCGGATTTCTATTAGCGGGTGATACTGCTTATCCACTTGAAAATGGGCAGCGCCAGATGGGTATTTTTCAACCTCGCATTTATGGAATGAATAATAATCTGGAAATCAGTACGCATCCTTTGTTATTTTTTGTAAAACCCAATGTAGAAGTAAAAAAGTACCATGGGGAGTATAAGGGATTAGGAATGGCATCGCGATTCAGTTTTGATTACCCCACCCAATTATTGAAGCTAATTCAACGCGAGGGGAAATTTGGTATTTTGGCCAAAGACCCGGATATCGGAGATATTCCTAACCTTTTTGTATTTCAAGGGGAGTGGTTGGCAACAAAAAAGTTGGCTGACTATTCAATCACTGTAAAAGCGGGGATGTCCATTTGTCCCGGCTGTGAATTAGACATGCGCCATATAGTTGATTTGCCCCTGGCTTACCCTCGCATGGCCGTGTATCATCACGGTTTTGCTTCTAACCTTGGATTTGATTTTGATTATATTTATTCTGAAAAAATATCCCTTAAAACTGATGTTGATTTATTTATTATTCCGGATGAGGATTTTTTTCTGGAACAGAAACTAATGTTTAATTACCAACTTTCTCCAAAATATACTCTAACCGGAGGAATCAAACTAACTCAGGGGACCTATCCTTTTGGAAAACAGCTGGATATTTTCCCCCTTATTGATTTGAGCTGGAGTTGGGAGAAGTAGTGGCATAATGCATTGAGCCGCTACCAAAATGCAATTCCCTTCTTGAGAGGGGGAATTAAATCATTCCCTTATCCGCCATACTGGTAAAATCATTACCAGCAATAATCAAATGATCATGGAGCTGTACATCAATGGTGGCACAGGCGGCTTTCAATTTTCGAGTAAGTGTCTGGTCATCCTTTGAAGGATTGGGATTTCCTGATGGGTGATTGTGAACAAAAATAACTGCAGCAGCATCCTTTTCCAATATCAGTTTGATAACTTCACGGGGGTACACAGCGCTGGTGGTGAGTGTGCCCTCAAATAATTCAACAATATCCAACACCTGGTTTCTACCATTGAGCAACACCACCAGGAAGACTTCTCTTCCTCGATCCCGAAGATTATGTCGGAGATAGTCCAAAACATTCTCAGAGGACTGAATAAAATCTTCTCCTATTATTTGCTCCTTCAAATATCTACGCGCAACAGATTGAACCAGTTTTAATCCAAAAATATTGGAATCACCAATTCCCTTAATTTTTTTTAAATGTTCAGGGCTTGCTTCTAATACTCCACGCAGTGATTTAAATGTATTCAAGAGAAGTTTTGCGGTAATTTTCTGGTCTCGGCGATTATCTGCAAGCTTGAGTAAGAGCTCAACAACTTCATAATCTAAGAAACCATCCACTCCTCCTAAAAGAAAACGCTGACAGAGGCGCGCATAATACCCTTATGGGGAAGAAATTTTATCCATAAGACGATACCTTTATTTTAATTTGGGATAAATTACATTATTGATGAAATATGTAAAAAGGTTAAATTCGCTTAATATATTGGAATTAAATAATGGAATAAGAAGTATTTGACTTCCATTTAATGAATCACCGTTTTTCTAAATCAGCCAAAAACAATAATCTAAAATAGGAGTACATATGACCAGAGCCATGAAAATATTCATTGGTATTATCACAGTAATAATCCTCGCATTCTATTTCAACATTATAAATTTTACAGTTGATGGAAAAGAGGTGGATATAATTACGGGAATTGATAATATTTTCGGAATCTTTGTTGGTTATTTATTTTCAGTACTGTTCTATAAAATTCTGGGTTTTCCTCTTATAGTATTGATACTGCTGGCGGGCTCCATTACCTTTACATTTTACTTTCGATTTATTAATATTCGTGGGTTTCTTCATTCTATTGATATTATTAAAGGAAAATATGACAATCCCAATGATACTGGGCAAATCAGTCATTTCCAAGCACTCACTTCCGCACTATCTGCAACGATTGGATTGGGGAATATTGCAGGTGTGGCCATTGCGGTATCTTTAGGTGGCCCTGGAGCAGTCTTTTGGATGATATTTATTGCTTTTTTTAGTATGACTGCCAAATTTGTATCCTGTACTTTGGGTCAACTCTATCGACAAGTAAACCCAGATGGAAGTATTGATGGTGGACCCATGTACTATCTCGAAAAAGGTCTGGCTGAGTTAAATTTAAAAACTTTCGGTAAGGCATTAGGGATTCTATATGCCATTTTCATTATCGGCGGTGCATTTGGTGGGGGTAACATGTTTCAAGCCAACCAATCATATGCTATTGTAGGTAGCCAGTTAGGAATCAGTTCACTTACCTATGGTATTATCCTGGCGATTTTAGTGGGGATTGTCATTGTTGGGGGTATTGAGCGAATCGGCAAAACCACTGAAAAAATTGTACCCGCAATGGTGGTTCTGTATGTGGGTGCATCCTTATTTATAATATTTACGAATCTTGACAAATTAGGTGGCGTATTGGCATCCATTATGGGTGAGGCCTTTTCTCCCAATGCCGTCTATGGTGGTGCTGTTGGGGTGTTAGTAACAGGAATTAAACGAGCTGTATTTTCAAATGAAGGTGGAGTAGGTTCTGCATCTATTGCCCATTCTGCGGCAAAGACAGATGAACCTGTCCGGGAAGGTATCGTAGCCATGGTGGGTCCATTTATTGACACCATTGTGGTATGCTTTATGACGGCATCCGTTATACTTATTACCAAAGATGCCAATCCGCTATATCAAGTAGGGGGTGGTATCAATGGCGTAGAACTCACTTCTGCTGCATTCGGTTCAGTGATTTCTTGGTTTCCTGCAATACTCTCCATTGTAGTCTTTTTATTCTCATATAGCACTATGATCTCTTGGTATTATTATGGAAACAAAGGCTGGAAATATTTATTTGGGGATACCACCATCCCCGTGTATCAATTTCTATATTTAGGATGTATCGTTTTGGGTGCCATTGCATCACTGGGTAATGTAATTGACTTTTCAGATATGATGATTCTCTCTTGCGCATTCCCCAATATTATTGGTGCCATGTTCATGCTACCCAAATTGAAAGAGGCATTAGATGACTATTGGTCACGCTATCAAGCAGGAAAATTTCAGACCTTTAAATAAG
>ERZ813253.686-NODE-686-length-11259-cov-10.682716_pt1 | contig 11259 bp, 11 predicted proteins | sample MGYA00520893_ERZ813253 | MGnify/ENA primary metagenome ERZ813253 (study PRJEB31669, sample SAMD00080414) | marine metagenome | biome: oceanic hadal pelagic zone biome; feature: marine hadalpelagic zone; material: sea water | place: Pacific Ocean:Izu-Bonin Trench...
TCCTGATGATTGTGACCTTGGTGATGTGAATTGTGATGGTGAACTCAATGTCCTTGATGTTGTATTAATGGTTAATATGATATTGGAGGATGAGTATGATGAAATAGCCGATGTTAATGAAGATGGAAGCCTCAATGTGTTAGATGTAGTGATATTGGTAAACTTGATACTTGATAACATACCAAACGATACAGTAACCGATATTGATGGAAATGTCTATGAAACCATACAGATTGGGGAACAGTTGTGGATGGCAGAGAACCTGAAGGTGACCCACTATAACAACGGAGAAGAAATACCCAACATCACCAATAACGAAGATTGGGTTAGTCTTTCAACTGGAGCCTATGGAGACTATGACAATAACCCCACAAATTCAGAAACCTATGGCAGACTCTACAACTGGTACACAGTAGATGACAGTCGTGGTTTATGTATGGAAGGATGGCACGTTCCTTCTGATGAGGAATATACAGTATTAAAAGATTATCTTGGTGGAACTTCGGTAGCAGGTGGAAAAATGAAAGAAGCAGGCTTAGAGCATTGGAATTATTATTCTGATGAAATTACAGAAGAAGCAACTAATGAAAGTGGTTTTACCGGACTTCCCGCTGGTTACCGCGCCAGCTATAGTGGTGCCTACTACGATGTGGGTAACCTCTGTTCCTTTTGGTCGTCTTCTGAGTACAATAGTAGCTATGCCTGGTACCGGCTACTGACTTACAGTTATTCTAATGTGCACCGGTACTACTACCATAAGCTGTACGGCTTTAGTATTCGTTGTTTGGGGGATTAAGTCCTGTTGTCTATTTGACTATTTATCCTGAGCAAAGCGAAGGATTGACTTTATCAGCCCCTGGGAAACTGGGGGCTATTTTATTTAACCCACCTCTCTAATTCTTCCTTTCTAACCCAGTAGTTATACTTGATATAGATATTAGCAGCGAGAATACCTCAGAAGCCCAGTTTAGCCTCTGCTGATAGTTGCATTGCATATAAGGAGAAAGCGTTGTATGCAGCATCTTCGGAAGAGTGGTGAACATTATACTATAATGCTAAGCTGATAAGTAGCTAAGCATGTATGTTAAAGGGATGTCTTATTGAGGCCTTTTAGGACGCTTCTCACCACTAAAAAAGCCCCTGAATTAACAGAGGCTTTAGGGTGCGGGGTGGACGAGACTCGAACTCGCAACGTCCGGCGTGACAGGCCGGTGCTCTAACCAAATTGAACTACCACCCCAATTATAAAGATCATGCTTTGTTTTTTGGTTTTACTAAAATAGCAGCCGGAATGATTACACAGTACCCCAATATTAAAATGATGGGGGCCAGTTTCACTGATTGATAACTTTCAGTTTCGCCAGTAGCCATAATAATATAGCCTGCAATTATAATGAACAAACCGATTCCAAAAAGCTGGTAATTAATTTTACCAAAAGACCAGGAATGAAATAATGTCTTATTATCTTGATTCCATTGTTTCAAAGCGTATAAAATTAAAGTCTTGTAAAAAAACCAAACAACAATTATTCACGGAAAAATAAAATATTTCTAATTAATTGGAAGTTTTGAATACAGACCAGTAATTTTTCCCTATATGGCTGATGCTAAATTTGAAATTGATTATAAAATTAAGGTAGGCGGGGGTATTACCCTGCTGATTGTAATTGGGGTATTATTGTTTTACTCCATTATACTTGGCTGGGAAATTGATTGTCGAGAACCAAGCGACCTCATCTCCATCCCAAAAGGAGCATCGGCTCAGTCTGTTGCAGCTCTATTGAAGGAAAATTCCTGCCTTCAGAATGAATTTATTTTTAAACTTGCACTCACACTTACCATGAAAAATAAGCGCATAATCCCCGGGCGCTATAATGTGAAAGGTATTTCATCCATTGGGCAATTGGTGAAAATGATTACTTCCCAATCTTCCGACCGAGTAAAAGTTACCCTCATTGAGGGCTGGGCTATGGAAAGGTATGCAGAAGAATTAAATAAGAAACTCAAAATAGATACCTATGAATTTTTACGGCTGTGTAAAGATTTTAATTTTATTCACTCATTGGGAATTGATGCTCCCTCTTTAGAAGGTTTTTTAGCGCCGGACACCTATATTCTGTTAAGAACCTATACAGAGGAAAATATAATCCGGATATTGGTAAATCAATTCAATCATAATATGCAGCGGATAAAGGACTCATCTCCCTTGGTAAATCTCAATAAGCGTGAAATTACTACACTGGCATCGATTATACAGGGAGAAGCAATGTTTGTAGATGAGATGCCAACAATATCCTCTGTTTACAATAATCGTCTTAAAAAAGGGATGCTGCTCCAGGCAGACCCCACCATTCAATATATTCTTCCGGGAAAGCCACGGAGAATATACAATAAACATTTAAAGGTGGATAACCCCTATAATACCTATAAATATAAGGGCTTGCCGCCGGGACCTATCAATAATCCGGGGTATTCTGCATTATATGCTGCAGCACATCCCAGCCAGACCTCCTATTTATATTTTGTTGCGGATGGAGAAGGAAGACATATTTTCAGTAATTCCAATGAGGAGCATAATCAGGCAAAATTGATATTAAAACAAAATAGACGTAAAAAGAGGAAGCTTTGAATTTAGAAGAGTTAAATCCCCAACAGCGCAAAGCAGTAGAAATAACAGGCGGCCCCATCCTTATATTTGCTGGAGCCGGAAGTGGAAAGACCCGCGTTCTCACCTATAAAATCGCCTATTTAGTCAAGGAAATTGGACTGCCGCCAGACAATATCCTGGCTGTAACCTTTACCAATAAAGCTGCAGATGAAATGAAACAAAGGGTACAGGAATTATTGAATATGGATGTTTCATCAATGAGTGTGGGTACCTTTCATTCCATTTCTGCTCGAATTTTACGAAGAGAAATCCAACTATTGGGTTATAGCAATGATTTTGTAATCTATGATCAGGATGATAGCCGAGCATTGGTCAAAACTGTCATAAAAGATCTTAATTTGGATGAAAAGTCATTCGTACCTAAGGCGATACAGGCCCATATTAGTAAGGCAAAGAATCAAATGATTTCCCCGGAAATATTTGCAAACACGGTGGAAGGGTTTTTAGATGAAAAAACCAGCGAAATATATTCACAATATCAAAAAGCCCTAAAAACAAATAATGCACTGGACTTTGATGATTTATTGCTGAAACCAATAGAATTATTTAATGAGTATCCCGGGCGGTTAGAATATTACCAGAATAAATATCAGTATGTTTTGGTAGACGAATATCAAGATACCAATAAGCCTCAATTTGAATTTGTTCATGCGCTTTCAAGAGAGCATCGAGATATTTGCGTAGTGGGAGATGATGATCAGTCCATTTATAGTTGGAGGGGTGCAGATGTAAATAATATTCTCAATTTTTCAGATACATTTGGAGAAGCTCATATAATAAAATTGGAACAGAATTATCGTTCCACTAAAACCATTTTGGAATGTGCCTGGGCGGTGGTTTCTAAAAATAGTTCACGAGCCGAAAAGAAATTATGGACCGATAATCAGCAGGGAGAAAAACTGTCTTTAATTGAATGTCGCGATGAGCGGGATGAAAGCTGGAAAATTCTTAAAATTATCAGGGATGAAACGGTTCACGGCAGCTTTGGATTTGACGATTTGGTAATTCTGTATCGAACCAATGCCCAAAGTCGGGCGGTGGAAGATGTGCTTCGCAGGGAAGGGGTTCCTTATGAAATTATAGGCGGGATAAAATTCTATGCCCGGAAAGAGGTGAAGGATGTTTTAGCATATCTGCGGTTAATTGTAAATCCAACTGACGGAGTCAGTTTTGATAGAATTGTAAACTTTCCTGTTAGGGGTATTGGCAAGACAACCATTGAAAAAATACATACCCACGCAAAGGAGAACGATTTATCCTACCTTCAGGTATTGGAAGAATTGGGGAAATTATCCGTTGGGGCAAAGCAAAAGAAATCACTCCATGAATTTAATCGGTTGATCCATAAATTTAGAAATTCATATAAAGAGCAGAATGCTGCAAACATAACCCGGGATTTACTTTTGGACATTGACCTGCAGAATTATTATGAAAATCAGAATACACAGGAAGCATTAGAGCGATGGGGAAATGTGGAAGAGTTGTTAAATAGTATTACTGATTTTCAGGATAACCGTGATGAAAGTGGTCTCCGGGAATTTCTTGAAGAAGTTTCATTACTCACAGATATTGACAGGTGGAATGCGTCAGATAAAGCGGTAACGCTTATGACTATTCACAGCGCCAAAGGGCTGGAGTTTCCTGTAGTGATGATTATAGGGCTGGAGGAAGGCCTATTTCCATTAGGACCCCAATCATATGAATTGGAGGAATTGGAAGAGGAGCGCAGGCTCTTTTATGTAGCAGTGACCCGTGCCAAGAAAAAAGTGTATCTAAGTTATGCCAATGCCCGCAGAAGATTCGGGGGTGCGCCCATGCCGGCTGTTCAATCTCGTTTTATTAGTGAGCTTCCTGAAAGCCTGGTTGAAGTAAATGGAGGACAGCAACAAGCAGCATATTCAAAAAGTTTTACACCGAAACCGTCTTTTCAATCTATATCTTCAAGCTCATCTAAGCTACAAATAGGAGATCATGTTGCCCATAAACTATTTGGGAATGGGAAAATTTTGGATGTTGAAGGAGAAGGAGAATCCGCAAAACTTACCATCATTTTCTCTGGAAATGTGCGCAAAAAACTCATCGCCAAATACGCTAATTTGTCTCCCCTGAAAACAGCTTCTTTTTAAAACGCCCACGAAAACCTCGAAATCCACGAAAGGATTGAAATAGAGAGCACATTAAAACTCCTTTCATCCCACATTCCATTACTCCAATAATCCCTGCCATTGCTGTTTTATTTTCAAGGTTGTCGGGTATGTATAATTCCAGCATTCCATTTCTATAATCTAATTCCATTATAATTTTATTGGTAGAAGGGCGGTGGATAGTTGTAATTTATAATTGAGAATGATACTCAATTATAAATAGGATGATGTCATGACAAATGAAAAACTACTGAGTGATTTTAAAGATGTGCTGAAAAAGGAGGGATTGAAAGTAACTCCTCAAAGAATTGCTGTTTTAGAAGAGATTATTAAGGATAAAGGGCATCGTGAGAGTGAAGATATTTATATGGCAATTAAAAGCCGTAAAACCCATGTGTCCCGGGCAACGGTCTACCGCACCTTAGATATTTTAGTTCAGAAAGGATTTGCAAGAAAGTTAAACCTGGGGGATGGCAGGGCTAGGTATGAAACCAAAATAGACAGTCCCCATCATGATCATATAATTTGCAATGAATGTGGTAAAATAATCGAATTTGTTAACGATGAAATTGAAAAGATGCAGGAAGAAATCGCAAAACAACACCATTTTAAACTGCAGCAGCATATTCATCAATTATTTGGGCTTTGTAAAGAATGTCAATAAAACAATTACATCATCTTCTTCCGGGCGAATCGGCAAAGATAATATCCTTCCATACAGATTTGACCCTGCAATCCCGTTTGGTTGAAATGGGGATTCTACCAGGTGTAGAAATTCGTCTAATGAAAAAAGGACCCTTTAAGGGTCCTATAGAAATTAAAGTTCGTGGGTATGAGGTAGCTCTCCGATATAAAGATGCCATGCACATTAATGTTTCTTAATAGAACAGGACTATTTTAATGGATAACAATATGCCGCTTATTGCCTTAATGGGAAATCCCAATACGGGCAAGACTGCTATTTTCAACTTGCTAACCGGCATGAATCAGAAAGTCTCAAATTATCCTGGAATTACCGTAGAGCAAAGAAGGGGGAATGCTCAACTTAAGGAAAATTGCGCAGTGCAAATAATGGATATGCCTGGAACCTATAGTTTAACCCCTGAATCCCTGGATGAAAAAATTGTTGCCCAGCAAACGCTTAAATGGCTAAATGGTATTGACAGACCGGCTGCAATCATCTCAGTTGTAGATGCAGGCAATTTAAGTAGAAATTTATATCTTACATCTCAAGTGATGGACTTGGGTATCCCCGTCATCATTGCTCTGAATATGATGGATAGGGTGATGCAGAAAAATCAGAATATCGATGGAATTAAATTGCAAAAAATGCTGGGTGTTCAAGCAGTAGTTCCTATGTCTGCACGTGAGAAATGGGGCATTGAAGAATTACAAACAGAGTTGTTAAATGTAATAAAATTGGAAAACTCTGAGATATCTTCTCATCTGCAGATAAAAATTCCAAAAGAAATTGAAAAAATAATTAACCCTATTTCGGAATTCTTAAATGATAAAAACAACCATGGTAATTATATAACCAATGTACAGGCGCTTAGAATAATTACCCGGAAATCCGCTTTGGAGTTGTACAGTGAATGTGAAAATCTAAATGGCGCAGAAATTAAGTCACTCACATTATTACGAGATAATGTTGCCATTGAAATTGATGAGCTGGGTATGAATCATCGTATTCTTGAAGCTACATTACGCTTTGATATGCTGGATTGGGCTTTAAAAGATCAAAACCTCATTATTCAAAATGAAATTAAGCAGATATCTCGTAGCGAAAGGGTAGATAAAATTCTAACACATAAATGGGTAGGACCACTGATTTTTATTGCACTCCTATATGGTATTTTTCAGTCCATTTTCACCTGGGCAACTATCCCTATGCAGTATATAGATAGTGGAGTGGGTTATTTGGGTAATTACTGTGTTCAAATATTTTCACCGGGAATACTGCGGGATTTACTGGTGGAGGGAATTATATCCGGGGTTGGGGCAATATTAATATTTCTACCACAGATTTTAATTCTCATGTTTTTCATGACAATTTTAGAAGATACGGGCTATATGGCTAGAGTGGCATTCATGATGGATAAACTCATGAACAAAATTGGTCTTCATGGTAAATCAGTTCTACCTCTCATGAGTGGATATGCCTGTGCCATTCCCGGCATTATGGCTACCCGAACCATTGACAGCTGGAAGGAGCGCTTGATCACCATCATAGTATTGCCCCTTATCAGCTGCTCTGCCAGATTACCGGTTTATACCCTCATGATTGGAGCCTTCATTCCCAATAAACCCATATTAGGATTTCTCAATCTCCAGGGTTTAACCATGGTGCTCATGTATTTTCTAGGCACGGTTACTGCCATGGTTATTGCAGCAATTATAAGCCGCTTTATTAAAGAGAAGGGGAAGAGCTCCTTTGTAATGGAAATGCCGCCCTATCGTATGCCTTTAGCCGTTTCACTTTTTCGCCAGGTATATACCAGAGGTAAATTATTTGTAATAAATGCAGGAAAAATTATTATGGCAATATCCATAGTCTTGTGGTTTTTAGCATCCTTCCCTAAGCCGGAATCTGATGAAGTTACCTTTTCGATCCAAAATAGCTATGCGGGAAAAATTGGTCATGCCATTGAGCCGTTAATTGCTCCACTCGGATTTGACTGGAAAATAGGAGTGGGTCTTATAACATCCTTCGCAGCTAGGGAAGTTATGGTAAGTACCCTGGCAACCTTATATAATGTAGAGGATGAGGGGGATGATTTTGTAGGCATTACAGAGGCTTTGAAAAATGAAGTTAATCCATTAACCGGTTTACCAAGGTATACCCCATTGGTAGCCCTGTCCATCATGGTTTTTTATGTCTATGCAGCGCAGTGTATGGCAACTTTTGCCATTGTTAAAAATGAAACCAATAGCTGGAAATGGCCCCTCATAATGATCGTCTATATGACGGGACTTGCCTATATAGGTTCACTGCTGGTATATCAAGGTGGTCAGTTTCTAGGATTTGTGTAATGGATTTTCAGCTCATTATTGCCCTATTATTAGGGTTTATTGCCCTATTCTATGTTGGGAAAAAATTCATTAAACAGTTCACTCAAACTGAAAAAGACCCCAAATGTGATAATTGTCCGGTACCGGATAAAAAATTAAAAATGAAAAATGAAAAGTGAAAAATTAATCTACACGAAAGCTATGGTTGAAAAGTTACTAATCCCCAGTACCTAGAACCTAATACCCCTAATTTCAACTTTCTATTTTCCAATTTCATATTTCAGTCCTAAACTTCTCCCATGAAACTGACCCAAATCATTGAATTTAAATTAGGACGTTCTATTCAGGGGTTTTTCATCTGCAAAGAGAAACACCTGCGCTATACTCGTAATGGTGTTCTGTATCTTGATTTAGTTTTATCTGATTCCACAGGGATCATTCAATCTAAAATGTGGGATTTAGTGGATGACTTTCAAGATCGATTCAAGGGGGGAGACCCTGTTGCTGTGAAGGCAAAAGTGGGTGAATTTAATGATTCCCTTCAACTCACTGTCACTCAAATTAATCTTGCTTCTTCTGAACAATATGGAAAATATGGATTTTCACCTGAACTACTCCTCAAATCTGTGGATGAACCACTTAATGAACTCTGGAATCGTCTCTCCAAATTATCTAAGTCCATTAAAAAACCACTCCGTGAATTAGTTTCTAGCATCATTAATGAGTATGCAGAAAAATTACGGACAATGCCAGCTTCTGTAAATCATCATCATCCTGTACGTGGTGGTTTTTTAAAACATTTGGTCACCACTGGAGAGATGGCTTCAGATATATTGCGGCATTATCCTTCTTTAAATCGTGATTTGGTTTTGACTGGAATTATTTTACACGATATTGGCAAAGTGAAAAGCATCAATGCTGATCTTATACCCAGCCATACCGATGAAGGTAAATTGATTGGGCATATTGTATTGGGACGGGATATTGTAATGGAAAAAGCTAGAAAATTAGGAAATATTCCTCAAGAAATACTTATGAAACTGGAGCATATTATATTGTCTCACCAGGGGTCTCCAGAAAAGGGGTCCGTCACCTATCCTCAATTTCCAGAGGCTTTATTGGTTCATTATATTGATCAGTTGGATGGTAGAATTACTTTAATGCAGGATGCCATTGAAAAAGATCCAAACACAGATTGGACGGGATATCAATCAATCTTTAAGTCTGAATTATATAAAAAATAAGAAAAGAAAAATTATTGCAATGAGAGAAACGATTAATAATAGTAAATTTAATAAATAAAAATTAGAGAAATAAACATGAACAAACTTTTTATTCCAGCTATAATTATTTTTGCAGCACTCACCCGGCTTATGCCGCACCCACCAAATTTTACTCCCATTATTGCCATGGGTTTATTTGGGGGTGCCTATTTAAAAGATAAGACATCGGCATTATTGTTGCCTTTAGGTGCTATGCTGTTAGCTGATTTATTTCTGGGTTTTCATGGAACGATGATTTGGGTGTACGGAAGCCTTATAATAATTACTTCAATGGGTTTTCTTTTAAAAAATGGAGTCACCCTTAAAAATGGAGCAATAGCAACCTTGGGTGGCTCGCTCCTTTTCTTTTTAGTTACCAATTTTGGAGTATGGGCTTCGGGTAGTTTTTACCCTAAGACTGTGGAAGGGTTAATGAGTTGTTATGCGGCAGGGATTCCCTTTTTTGGCAATACTTTGGCGGGATCTGTTTTTTACAGTTCCCTCATGTTTTTTGGATATGAACAGATAAAAAAATATTTTCCTATTGCAATACCTGCTACGATCCAAAAGTAGTTGATTTTTCCCCATCCCCAAGTTTTGAGGCGCATAGTTTCAGGTCATCTATGTGCCTTTTTATTTCTTAACATCCTATCCGCTCAGGAAATAGATTCAAGCATAATAATCTCTGATTTTCAGTATCCTTATATACATGGAATTCCCATCATATTAGATGAAACGGGAGAAAATACTTTTTACCTGAATGAGCGGAATCCAGAATTTATATCTGATGGGAAAATTAATCAGGTGATGTTAGATGGAGCTTTAGGAATTCCCTTAGGCAGTTATTTTCTTCCGCAAATTCTTCCCAAAAGTTCACAGGCTGACAGTGTAAAAAATACCTCTCAAATTTACTATCGTAAAGGTGATTACGTTTATAGCGATCTGGGTATTGGTTTGCAAATTGAATCATCCGATAGCGGACTATTTAGTTTTCAGGGGTTCAAGCGCTCACCCCCTCAATTATACCAATCTTCATCTGATAAAAACCAATTACAAAACTACCTGTTCAGTTATAGCAAAGATAGTGAAAATTCAAATGTGGCAGTAAGTACATTATACCATATTGAAAATTATGACCTGCCAGTTAATCGGGAAAATACCAATCGTAAAGTTGAATCCTTTCATGGGGGGATGGGAATTGAATACAGGTTGGGTCAATTGACATTTGGATCTGAGCAGGCTTTCCAATTTACCTATTCCAATCGCTGGAATGATAAAGTATCCTATTTTACAATATGGAACACAATGAATAGTACCTATCAGTTTGGGAGAGATTTCAGGGTTCACCTTCAGCATCATTATAAAATGCATTCCACAGAAATAGGTAATGAGGTAACTGATGTGCCGTCTCAGATAATTTCATCTTTGATTGAGTACGAAAAGGAAGGTTGCTCTATTCAGGCAGGTCTTTCTGCCTATGAATCTTCTTTGCAACCTATCGGCACCTTTAATTGGAAATGGAATAACTACTATCTTTTTGCAAAACGGAATTATGAGGTTGTATTTACCCAGACTGAAGATTATCATACAAAAGTAAATCCCTTTTCAACGGACGCATTAGCGTTAGGATATAAAAATAAAAAGATTGAGAGTGAGGTAGAATTATTTCATATACAACAGGAGGAAAAGTCAAGCCTGGGATTAAAAGGAAAAGCAAATATTAATTTATCTTGGTTAGATGTAAGACATACAACCGGAATTTACAATTTAGGCTCTGATAATTCTTCCCCCCAGCCAGTGGATATGTTCTCCCATACCAGAATAATATTTTCTCCCAACGTCTGGCCTTGGAAAAAGGCTCGCTTTCAACCATTTATTGGACTGGAATCTACTTTTGTTCAGCATTCAGGTAAAATGGGCATTGATCCTATAAAGCCTGAAATAATAATCCCTATGGAAACAGTTGATCCCTATTCATCGTTTTTGGTGAATATGGAATATGGATTACTGATAAATCAATTTAAGGTGTCCTACAGATGGGTAAAATTCAATATGTTCGGGAACACAACCAATAATAGTATAAACCCTGGTTCATATTCAATTTTACCCATCCGTCATTTGGAGATTGTCTGGCAGTTTTGGAATTAATAAAACCCCATTTTTGTAATTATTC
>ERZ813253.687-NODE-687-length-11254-cov-2.125281_pt1 | contig 11254 bp, 9 predicted proteins | sample MGYA00520893_ERZ813253 | MGnify/ENA primary metagenome ERZ813253 (study PRJEB31669, sample SAMD00080414) | marine metagenome | biome: oceanic hadal pelagic zone biome; feature: marine hadalpelagic zone; material: sea water | place: Pacific Ocean:Izu-Bonin Trench...
TATTGGGAGGAAGGCCAGAAGCTCGGCTATCAGGACGCCGGTTCCTGGACGATCTTCAAGTCGACGCCCACTGATCGTGCCAAGGCGGCTTGGCTTTTCGCCCAGTTCGTGACCTCCAAGACGGTTGATGTGAGGAAAAGCCATGTCGGCTTGACGTTCATCCGCGAGAGCACGATTCAGCATCAATCCTTCACCGACCGCGCGCCCAATCTGGGCGGTCTGATCGAGTTCTACCGTTCGCCCGACCGGGTTCTGTGGTCGCCGACCGGGATCAACGTTCCCGATTATCCCAAGCTGGCGCAGATCTGGTGGCAGCAGATCGGCGACGTGAACTCGGGTGCGTTCACGGCGCAGCAGGCGATGGATCGCCTTGCCGCCGAGATGGACCAGGTGATGGCCCGCATGCAGGCGGTGGATGAGAAAGCCAACGTCTATGGTGGCTGCGGTCCGCGCTTGAATCCGGAGATTGATCCGGCGGTGTGGCTTGCCAGGCCGGGCTCACCGAAAGCCAAGCTGGCCAACGAGAAGCCCCAGGGCGAGACCATCGCTTATGAAGAGTTGATCAAGCGCTGGAAGATGTAGGCCCTGTTTCAGTCAAGCAGACTGAGATATTAATTATCCGGGGGGCGTCGACGGCGCTCCCCGGACCCTTATCGATCTCCGAGGCATCGTCATGTTCGGGAAAATAGTCAACCAGAAGGGCTGGTTTTTCGTCCTGCCCGTGGTGATTCTGGTGGCCTTCAACGCGCTGATTCCGTTGATGACGGTGGTCAATTATTCCGTTCAGGAAACCTTCGGCAACAACCTGTTCTTCTGGGAAGGCCTCGGCTGGTTCGAGAAGGTTCTCCATTCCGAGCGCTTTCAAGCCTCGCTGCTGCGCCAGATCATCTTCACGTTCATCATTCTGGTCATCGAGATTCCCCTGGGCGTCGCCATCGCCCTGGCCATGCCGCGCAAGGGGCCGTGGGTGTCGGTCTGCCTGGTGCTCATGGCGCTTCCCCTGCTGATCCCGTGGAACGTGGTCGGCGCCATGTGGAATATTTTCTCGCTGCCCGACATCGGCCTGCTGGGCAAGACCCTCAACAGCCTGGGTTTCGATTACGACTATACCCAGCAACCCCTGTCGGCGTGGTTCACGATCATCCTGATGGATGTCTGGCACTGGACCTCCCTGGTGGTCTTGCTAGTCTACGCCGGCCTGTGCTCCATACCGGAGCAGTTCTATCAGGCGGCGAAGATTGACGGCGCCAGTCCCTGGGCGATTTTCCGCTATATCGAGCTGCCGAAGATGCGGCGGGTGCTGCTGATCGCCTTTCTGCTGCGCTTCATGGACAGCTTCATGATCTATACGGAGGTCTTCACCTTGACCGGCGGCGGCCCCGGCAATACGACGACCTTCCTGTCCATCGATCTGGTCAAGATCGCCCTCGGTCAATTCGACCTGGGCCCGGCCGCCGCCATGTCGCTGATATATTTCCTCATTATCCTACTGACTTGCTGGCTTTTCTACACCTTGACCATGAAGGATGAGGTCGAGTGATGAGACGGTATAAATGGCTGGTCCCGAGCCTCTATATTCTGTTCCTCATGCTGCCGATCTATTGGCTGCTGAACATGTCGTTCAAGACCACCAACGAGATCCTCGGCACGTTCTCTCTGTGGCCGCGGGATTTCACGACTGACAACTATGTGACGATATTTACCGATCCGACCTGGTACACCGGCTATTTCAATTCGATGACCTATGTGGCCATCAACACGGTGCTGTCGGTCTCGGTGGCGTTGCCGGCGGCCTATGCCTTCTCGCGCTACCGTTTCATGGGCGACAAACATTTATTTTTCTGGCTGCTGACCAACCGCATGGCGCCGCCGGCGGTCTTTGCGCTGCCCTTCTTCCAGCTCTATTCGTCGGTCGGCCTGTTCGACACCCCGATCGCCGTCGCCCTGGCTCATGCCCTGTTCAACGTGCCCCTGGCGGTGTGGATTCTGGAAGGCTTCATGTCCGGCGTGCCCAAGGAGCTCGACGAGACCGCCTATATCGACGGCTATAGCTTCCCGCGTTTCTTCATCAAGATATTCATACCCGTGATTATCGCCGGCATCGGCGTCACGGCGTTCTTCTGCTTCATGTTCTCCTGGGTTGAGTTGCTGCTCGCCAAGACCCTGACTTCGGTCGCGGCCAAGCCCATCGCGGCGGTGATGACCCGCACCGCCAGCACCTCGGGCTATGAACTCGGCCTGCTCGCCGCCGCCGGTTCTCTGACCATCATCCCCGGCGCCTTCGTGATCTATTTCGTGCGCAACTACATCGCCAAGGGCTTCGCCATGGGGAGGGTCTAGATGGGTCTTTCATGGATGGCCTGGACCTGGCCGACGGCCGCCTTCTTCGTCTTCATTTTCGGCGCCATAACAATCATGATTGTCTGGGAAAAGCGGTCTCCGGGAGGCGCGCCGCGCCACGGCATTCTCGGGCTCGACACGACGCGGGGCGACCGTTTGTTTATCACATTGCTCGGCTCCGCCTTCATCCACCTGGGCTGGCTCGGCCTGTTCAGCACCCCCCTATGGGGCGGCCTGATCCTCTCGATCCTGTTCGGTTTGGCGGTATTCAGATGGGTCTGACGGGGCGGGCTCAGATGGCCTCGCCGGCGGCGTAGATCAGCGACTGTTCGGGCGGGAAGGTCAGCCATCCCTGGCGGCCCGGCACCAGCCCGTCCTCGGGAATCTTGATCTTGATGAGCCGTGCGCCGATGCGCGCGGTGACCAGGGTGAAACTCCCGAGATCAGCCATATCGTCGATGTTGACCTGGACCGCGCCGGGGGTCATGGCGGCGTCGAATTGGAGAAATTCGGGGCGAATGCCGAGCTCCAGTTTCTTGCGGGAATTCCGCGCCCGCGCCGCCATCTCCGGGGACAGGGGGATGGGAATATTCTCGACGATAGCGTTGTCGCCGTCGAACCGGCAGGGGAGGAAATTCATCCCCGGTGATCCGATGAAGAAGCCGACGAATTTGTGGCTGGGCTGCTCGAACAATTGCTGGGGCGTGCCGGTCTGGAGCACCTCTCCGTCATTCATGACGACCACCTGATCGGCAAAGGTCAGGGCTTCGTTCTGGTCGTGGGTGACATAGATCAGGGTCAGTTTGAACTGCTCGTGGATCTGTTTGAGCTTGCGCCGCAAGTGCCATTTGAGCTGCGGGTCGATGACCGTGAGCGGCTCGTCGAACAGGATCGCCGAGACATCGCTGCGCACCAGCCCTCTGCCCAGGGATATCTTCTGCTTGGCGTCGGCGGTGAGCCCGCGGGCGCGCTTGGGCAGATCGCCCTCGAGCTCGAGCATCTCGGCGACCTCATGGACACGGCGCCGGATCTCGGGCTCGTCGATCAGGCGATTGCGCAGGGGAAAGGCCAGGTTGTCGAACACCGTCATGGTGTCGTAGATCACCGGGAACTGAAACACCTGGGCGATATTGCGCTGTTCGGTGGGCAGCCCGGTGACATCCTCGCCGTCGAAGATAACCTTTCCCCGGCTCGGGTGGATCAGGCCGGAAATGATGTTAAGCAGGGTCGTCTTGCCGCAGCCCGACGGCCCGAGCAGGGCGTAGGCGCCACCGTCTTCCCAGACATGATCGAGGTGGCGCACCGCGTAATCGGCGGCCTCTTGCGGCCAGTCAAGATAGGAATGGGCAAGGCCCTTGAATTCGATCCGCGCCATCAGCTTGAGCTAACCTGGTCTTGATCGGGGGTCATGCCGGGCGCGGCGGCGAGGACGCCGTCGTCGTGGAAGGCGAACAAGCTTCTCGGGTTGAGATAAACATGGGTCTTCTCGCCGAGTGCGAAGCCATGTACGCCGGCCTCCTGGATGACCATCGACAGATCGTCGTGGCGGGCGTGGATGAAGGTCTCCGAACCGCTGACTTCGGCGAGTTCGATGGTCACCGCGATCTCCACGTCAACCGTGGTCCGGCGTCTGACGGAAAGATTGTTGGCGCGCGCGCCGAACCGATAGGACCCCGCCGCCAGGCCCGCCAGATGACCGCCGAGGGGGAGCCGGATGTCGCTCGCCAGGATCACTTCGCCGTCGCGCACCACGCCGTCCAGCAGGTTCATGGGCGGATCGCTGAAAATCTCGGCGACGCGGATCGAGCGCGGCGCGTGATAGACGTCGATGGCGGCTCCAGATTGGAGAATGCGGCCTTCGTCCATGACCATGGTGGTGCCGCCCATGAGCAGCGCCTCATGGGGCTCGGTGGTGGCGTAGACGACGATGGCGCCGCGCTCCCGGAAGATCTCGCGAAGCTCTTCGCGCAGGGTCTCGCGCAGCTTGTAATCGAGGTTCGCCAAGGGCTCATCCAGCAGCAACAGGCCGGAGTCCTTGACCAAGGCACGGGCTATGGCGGTGCGCTGCTGCTGGCCGCCGGAGAGTTCGTCGGGGCGGCGCTCAAGCAGCGCCTCGAGATGCATGATCTTCGCCGTCTCGCGGACCTGGTGCTGGATATCGTCCCGCGACAGCCCCTTCAACTTGAGCGGCGCCGCGATGTTCTCATAAACCGTCATCGACGGATAATTGACGAATTGCTGATAGACCATGGCGATCCCGCGGTCGCGCACCGATTTACCTGTGACATCCACATCGTCGACCAGAAGCCGACCGCGGCTCGGCTTGTCGAGGCCGGCCATGACGCGCATCAGGGATGTCTTGCCGGCCAGGGTTGGTCCGAGCAGGACATTGAGGCCGCCGGGCTTCAACTCGAGGTCGATATCGGCGAGATGGGTGACGCCGTCAACGACTTGGCCGACATCCTGCAAAACAAGCGTCATTGCGCCCTCGCTCGGATCTCGGTCGCGCCGGCCAGCCAGGCGTCGATGGCCGCCTCGGTGTCCGCCGCGCAGTGCAGCCCGAGCTTGCCGCGGCGCCACAGGATGTCCTCGCCGGTCCGCGCCCATTCGTTCCGCGTCAGATAATCCACCTCGCGCTCACTAAGCCCGGCGCCGAAATCATGGCCGAGATCATCGAGCGCCTTGGCGTCGCCCAGTAGATCACCGGCGCGGCTGCCGTAGGCGCGGGCGAGGCGGCGGGCGAGCGCGTCGGGAAGCCAGGGGCGTTGCCGCCGAAAGCCGTCGAGAAAGCGCTCGAAATCGGCGTCCGGCAGGTCTCCTCCGGGCAGCGGCACATGGGCCGTCCAGTCGAGGCCGAGCCCCGGGAAGTAAGGACAAAGCAGGCGCATGGCGTGTTCAGCCAGCAGACGATAGGTGGTGATCTTGCCGCCCAGTACGGTCACCAGGGGCGGATCGTTCCCAGATGCCCCGTTGTCGAGGTCGAGCTTGTAATCGCGGCTCACCGAGGAAGGGTCACCGGCCTCGTCGTCATAGAGCGGCCGCACCCCGGCATAGGACCAGACCACATCGGAGGGAGCGATGGCTTGGGCGAAGGAACGGTTGAAGGCGTCGCAGAGATATCCGATCTCCGCCGGCTCGATAGCCGCCTGGGCGGGATCTCCATCGAAGGCTATGTCGGTGGTGCCGATCAGGGTGAAACGGTCCTGGAAGGGCAGGGCGAAGACCACCCGGTGGTCATGGTTTTGCAGGATATACGCGTGGTCGCCCTGGTAACGGCGATTGACGACGATATGGCTGCCCTTGACCAGCCTGAGTGACTTTTTCCGTCGGCGGACGCCGCCCATATGCGCGAGAACCCCATCGACCCAGGGGCCGGCGGCATTGACCAGGGCGCGCGCCCGCCACTGGGTCTCGCCGCCCTGATCGTTGCTCAGGGTCACCGCCCAGGCATCGCCGTCGCGGCGCGCCGAGAGACATCGGCTGCGGGTGAGGATCGTCGCGCCCGCCTCGGCGGCGCCGAGGGCGTTGAGCACCACCAGGCGGCTGTCGTCAACCCAGCAATCGGCGTAGACGAAGCCCTTCACCAGGTGATCCCGCAGCGGCGCGCCTTCGGGCGCCGATCTCAGGTCGATGGAGCGGCAGCCCGGAAGCCTGTTCCGCGCCCCCAGATGGTCGTACAGAAAGAGCCCGGCGCGGATCATCCAGGCCGGTCGCAGGCGCGCGTCATGGGGCAGGACGAAGCGTAGCGGTTCGATCAGATGGGGGGCGATATCCATCAGGGTCTCGCGTTCCGACAAGGCCTTGCGAACCAGGCCGAAGGCGTAATGCTCGAGATAGCGCAGGCCGCCGTGAATCATCTTGCTGCTCGCCGAGGAGGTTCCCGACGCCAGGTCGGCCTGTTCGCAGAGAACCACCGACAAACCCCGGCCGGCGGCATCACGAGCGACGCCGGCGCCGTTGACGCCGCCGCCGATGACTAAAAGATCGACGGTATCGTCGAGGGGCAAGGCTAAGTCTCCCTGGACGCGCCCGGATCAGTCGGATCGGCGCCGCCGGATGCGGTGATTGGAGTACTCGAAACGGTTGGCATAAGGCTCATGTTAATATGGCGTGAACAGTGATTTCGCAAGGAGAATAGGGAGATAGGAACAGAATCCTTCGCTCTTGGGCGTAATCGGTTAACTGAATTTTAGGAGTGATGCGGGAGACTCGGAGTCAACGTTGCGCCGGGGGCTCGGATTGGTGAAATCAGCAGACCCTCGGGGCGGGGTAGTCGGCCTTTGGCCAGTCTTGGGAATGAGCATTCGATGTCTCGGAGATCGGACGGCATAAGCAGCAAGTATATCATCATTGGCGTCACAATGATGCTGGCGGTGGCCAGCGGGTTGACCCTGGCGACCTGGATGTTCGTCAATGTCGAGATCGATTCCGTCGTCGAGACGCGCCAATCACTCGACGAAACCTTCACAACGAAGGTCGCCATCATCGGCCAGATGCGCGACATCATCGAATTCCGCATGATCGAAACGGAACTCGAAGCATTCACCTCGGACCGGGGTGAAGAGTTTCCATCGAGTGCCCGTCCCGCGCTGGACCAGATGAGGGCCGCACTCGAATTATATCGAAAACTCGGTGTCTCCGACAGGGAAGCCCCGGCGTTGGCCGAAATCGCCGGCGTCATCGACGATTACTCCAGGGCCTATGGCGAGGCCGAAAGGGCGTCGCCGGGGTTCGGTGACATCGATATTATCTCCGTCGATAGCGAGCCGGCGCTTGACGCCCTGATGCGGCTCGATCACGCGAAATTTGCCCATGACAGCCTGAACACCGATGCGGTCAGGAAGCTGATGGGTTTCATCAAGGCCGCGATGGCGGTCCTGGCGTCCATCGTCATTGTATTGGTGGTTATTTGTTATCGCTTTGCGAAATCGCGGGAACAACGGCGAGGCGCCATCGCGGCGCTGCGCGACAACGAGAAACACATCGGCGGCATACTGAGCAACGTCAGCGACGGTATCATCACCATCGATGAGTTCGGTCTCATCGAGAGTTTCAATCCCGCCGCGGAGAATTTGTTCGGTTACCCCGCCGCTGAAGTGATCGGTAAGAATGTCAGCGTGATCATGTCCGGCCGGGATCGGGAGGAACACGACAACTACCTGCATAACTATCAACGGACCGGCAAGGGCAAGATCCTCGGCGTCAACGCGCGCGAAGTGACGCGAAGTGAACGGCATGCGCAAGGACGGCAAAATCATCGAGGTCGAGCTGGTGATCAACGAAATGAGGATTGGCGGGCGGCGCAAGTTCATCGGCGTGATCCGCGATAATTCCCTGCGCAGCCAGGCCGAGGCGGAAATGCGCGAAAGCCAGGAGAGATTGTCCCAGGCCCAGCGGATCGCCCGTATCGGCCACTGGTTATGGGATGAGGTCGAGGACAGATTGACCTATCACTCGGTTGAGCTGGGACGGATCTTCGGCGTCGCCCACGGGGCCTTCCCGGCATCCTCGGCCGCCTGGTTGGAATACGTTCACGCGGATGATCGCGACCCCTATAGCGAAGCGATTCGCGATGCGGCGGAATGCAAATCAGGCTACGACATCGAATATCGCATCCTTCGAAAAGACGGCCAGACGCGCTGGCTGAGAGTGGTTACCGAGGTCCAGTACGATATTTCCGGCCACATCATCTCCACAGTCGGCACCGCCCAGGATATCACCCAACAAAAAGAGGCCGAGGAGGCGCTGCGCGCCCAGACCGCGGCGGTGGCGCTGTTGCAGAATGTCGCCGTCGCCGCCAATGACGCGACCGGTGTTGGCGAAGCCCTGAAGACCTGCCTGGACGAGGTCTGCCGCCACCTCGGCTGGCCCATCGGTCATGCCTATATCGTTGAAGCGGGCGTCCAACCCGAACTCGTCGCCACGGGGATCTGGCATTGGGACGAGACGAATGACTCCGACGCGTTCCGGATGGCGACCAAGGGCACTCGGTTTGGCCCTGGCGTCGGATTGCCGGGTCGCGTCTGGGAGAGCGGGCGGCCCGAATTGATCACCGATATCCACGAGGACGACAGTTTCCTCCGCAACAAGTACTTCGATGACATCGGCGTCAAGACGGGTCTCGCCTTTCCCCTGCTGGTCGGCAACGAAGTTGCCGCGGTACTCGAATTCTTCACCCAGAAGGCCGCGACGCTGGACTCCCAGGCCATGGAGATGATGGCCCATATCGGCGCCCAGCTCGGCCGCGTCGTCGAGCGTAAGATGGCGGAAGAGGCCCTGCGCGCCGCCAAGGAGGAGGCCGAAGTTGCCAATCGAACCAAATCGGAATTCCTCGCCAACATGAGCCATGAATTGCGCACCCCGTTGAATACGGTCATCGGCTTCTCGCAGATGATCAGCAGCCAGATTTTCGGTCCCATCTCGATTCCGAAATACATCGAATACGCCGAGGACATCCACGCCTCGGGCGAGCATCTTCTGGGGCTGATCAACGACATTCTCGATCTTTCGAAAATCGAGGCCGGCAAGGCCGAGCTTATCGAGGAGAACATCGACATCAATCGGGTCGTTCGCACCTGCCTGACCTACGTCGAGGAGCGCGCCGGTCACGCCGGCGTGGAGTTGTTAAACCAACTGCCCAACGATATTCCCAAGCTCTACGCCGACGCACGAAAGATCAAACAGATCCTGCTCAATCTGCTCTCCAATGCGGTCAAGTTCACGCCCTCGGGCGGCCCGGTCACGGTGCGCGCGTCGATCGACCACCTGTCGGGATACACCATCGAAGTGGTCGACACGGGCATCGGCATCGCCCTCGAAGACATCCCCAAGGCGTTGGCGCAATTCGGGCAGATCGACAGCAGTCTCAGCCGTAAATACGAAGGCACCGGCCTCGGGCTGCCCCTGTCCGAGGCCTTGGCGCAGCTCCATGACGGCAGGCTGGACCTGCGCAGCAGCCCCAACATCGGCACCACGGTCAGCCTGGTGCTGCCGCCCGAGCGCATCGCCGGCCCGGATAGCCAGGCGGCGGCGGATAACGGCGTGAGCGATATTTTAAGAACATCAGAGCGTCTCAATCCATCGATTAGATCGCTTGTTGAACGGACGATGCCCTAGACAGGTCCGCTTCTTCCGGCGATGATGGAAGGTGATGATATTCAAACAGCTCTTCGACGCCGAATCCTTCACCTACAGCTATCTGCTGGCCAGCCGCCATGGCGGCGAAGCGCTGATCATCGATTCGGTTCTGGGCCGCGTCGATCGCTATATTCAACTCCTCGCGGAGCTCGATCTCAGGCTGGTCAAGGTCGTCGATACCCATGTTCACGCCGATCACATCACCGGCATGGGCGCGCTTCGCGACCGCACCAAATGTATTACCGTCATGGGCGAGCAGAGTCCCGCCGACGTGGTTTCCATGCGTGTCAAGCATGGTGATACCATCGATATCGAAGGCATTTCCCTCGAGGCGATATACACTCCCGGCCACACCGACGATTCCTATTGCTTCCGGCTCGCCGACCGGGTGTTCACTGGCGATACGCTGTTGATCCGGGGCACCGGACGGACGGATTTTCAAGCCGGCGACCCGCGCGACGCCTATGATTCCCTGTTCAACAAACTGCTTGTTCTGCCCGACGAGACCCTGGTTTATCCGGGCCATGATTATAAGGGCGATACGGTCAGCACCATCGGCGAGGAGCGCGCGCACAACCCGCGCCTCCAGGTGCGCAATGCCGATGAATATGCCGAGATCATGGATAACCTCAACCTTCCCGATCCCAAGCAGATGGACATCGCGGTGCCCGCCAACATCCAAATCGGCGCCGTTCAGGATGCCGCCGGCGACCCCATGGCGGCCTGGGCGCTGCGCTGCGAGCAGCTCATCGGGCGCCTGGACCGGGACGCCGACCTTCTGGTCGATCTGCGCGAGGACAACGAGCGGTTCCGCGACGGGGTCATCGCGGGTTCGGTGCACGCGCCCTATACCCGGCTCGGCCAATTCATCGAGCCCGGCGGCATGCTGCTCCAGATCGCGCCGGGAAAGCGGCTGGTCTTCTACTGCGCCTATGGCGAGCGCTCGGCCCTTGCGGTGAGCGCCGCCAAGGAAAGGGGGCTGGAGAATGTCTGCCATCTGGTCGGCGGGATCAAGGCCTGGGTCCTGGCCGGCGGCGCTATCGAAAAAGTGCCCAGCGCCTAGCGCCCTCTCTTAATACCGGCCGTCATAATACCGGCCGCGGGGTGGGTAATCGCCTATCTCACAACGATGAAAAGCTGCGACGCACCGCGGCGCAGCTTGATCACCAGACTGGTGTTGTCCGTCTGCAGCGCCGTGCGGAAGGCGTCCATGTCGGGGGTTGCCCGCCGGTTGACCTCGGTAATCACATCGCCTTTGCGCAAGCCGATTTCCCGGGCCGGGCTCGGACGCGCCACCTTGATGACCAGCACCCCTTCTAATTGTCCGTACAGAGGCGATGCCTCGGTCATCGGGCCGACGGTCAGGCCGGCGAGTCTTCTCACCGCGCCCTGGCCTTCGATGGTGGTGCTTTGCTGGGCCGCGATTTTGGCGTTGAGGGTCAGGATCTCGCCGTCGCGCAAGATTGTCACCGCCACGATTTTGCCGAGCCGCAGCAGGCCGATCTTGGTGCGGACGTCGCTGGCGCCGACCACCTCCTGGCCGTCGATGGCGGTGATGATATCGCCTTCGCGCAAGCCCGCCAGCGCCGCCGCCGACTCCCGGCCGACGCGGTTCACCAGGGCGCCTTCGGTGAAGTCGAGGCCGAGGGCCTCGGCGATATCCGGCGTCAGGTCCTGGGCGTCGACGCCGAGCAGGCCGCGGCTCACCTCGCCGTAAGATATCAGTTGGTCCATCACCTGGCGCACCATGTTGGTGGGGATCGCGAATCCGATGCCG
>ERZ813253.688-NODE-688-length-11235-cov-7.985596_pt1 | contig 11235 bp, 13 predicted proteins | sample MGYA00520893_ERZ813253 | MGnify/ENA primary metagenome ERZ813253 (study PRJEB31669, sample SAMD00080414) | marine metagenome | biome: oceanic hadal pelagic zone biome; feature: marine hadalpelagic zone; material: sea water | place: Pacific Ocean:Izu-Bonin Trench...
GGCGGCAGGGGGCGGGCGTGGCGCCGCGACGGCGATACGGCCATCGGCGCCGCGACCGACCACGGGGATTTCGACGCCGACGCCACCGTGCTCAGCCTGGGCAGTTACTCTCCGGCGCTGTTGCGTTCGCTCGGCCTTCGCCTGCCGATATATCCCGTCAAGGGCTATTCGGTGACCATCCCGGTGGCGGGGCGCAACGGCGCGCCGGCCATGGGGATCGCCGACCGCTCGCGCAAGATCGGCATGAGCCGCCTTGGCGACCGGTTCCGCATCGCGGGCACCGCCGAGCTGACCGGCCACGACACCACCCTTAATGAAAGCCGCGCGCGCGCCATCCTGCGCACCGCCAAATCGATTTTCCCCGATGCCGGCGACTGGGACGACGCCACCCTGTGGACCGGCCTCAGGCCGATGACGCCCGATTGCGCGCCGGTGGTCGGCGCGACGACCTACCGCGGGCTTTATCTGGATACCGGCCATGGCAGCCTGGGCTGGACCCTGGCTTGCGGCTCCGGGCGCGCCATCGCCGATATCGTGTCGGGCAGGCCCGCCGAGATCGACCTCGACGGCCTGACCCCGGCGCGGTTTCTCGGCTGATAAAGAAAAGCCGCCCTCTCGGGGAGAGGGCGGTGAGACGGGTCGGGAGGAAAACGCGATGTCGGGCGGGGGGCTGCCCAACGGTGTTTGGAAGAGGCGGTGGTCCGGGTTATACCAGTGAGCATTGAATGAGACTCATTTGGGGATTCCCAGAGGGCCGAAAGTCTGAATCTATGATGCGAACTGATTCGGAGGTTCGCCATGGGCAGAGCGATTGGTTTGCGGGAAGATTTCGATGGTGCGGCGTTGCGGCGATTGGCCAAGGGGTCGAAAGATGCGGGACAGAGCCGCCGCCTTCTGGCGCTGGCCGAGATTTGCGATGGTGGTCGGCGCAGGGATGCGGCACGGATCGGCGATGTCGGGCTTCAAGTGATCAGGGACTGGGTGTTGCGTTTCAATACCAACGGGCCGGATGGTCATTGACGGCAAGGCGACGGGCAAGCCGTCGAAGCTCAACGATGCGCAACGCCAGGCGCTGGCACGGATCGTTGAGAGTGGACCGATCCCGGCAATCCATGGGGTGGTGCGCTGGCGCAGGAGGGACCTGGCACATTGGGTATTTGAAGAGTTTGGCATCTCGCTCGAGGAGTCGAGCGTTGGCCGTGAGCTGCGGGCGCTGGGGTTCCGCAAGATATCGGCACGGCCGCGCCACAAGGGGCAGAACGAGTTCGCCGTCGAGGATTTTAAAAAAACTTCCCCGCCGAGTTGGGGGTGATCCGAGCCAGGCTCCCGGACAACACCGCCATAGAAATTTGGTGGCAAGACGAGGCTCGGGTCGGCCAGAAGACCAAGCTCACGCGGCGTTGGGCGCCACGCGGCAGCCGACCCAGGGCGCCCAAGGACCAACGCACGAAATCGGCCTATATCTTCGGCGCCATCTGTCCCGAGCGCGGTGTCGGCGCGGGCCTCATCCTACCCCGCTGCAATACCCAAGCCATGCAATGGCATCTCGACGAAATCTCGTCCCAGGTGACGCCAGGAGCCCACGCCGTGCTCATTCTAGATCAGGCCGGTTGGCACACCACGGGCAAGCTCAAGGTGCCGTCCAACATCACCCGCTAAATTCTCATTCCAAGTGCAACACCGGTATGCTCTGGAGTTGCGATGGGAACACACTATGATCAGCTCGACATTGATGAGCGATACGAGCTTTACCGGCTTCATGAAGCCGGTACAGCCGTCCGTGAGATTGGCCGCCTGATGGGTCGATCTTCCTCCACGATAAGCCGGGAACTGCGCCGCAACGCGTTGCCGAGGGGTGAATACAAGCCGGGCTCTGCCGACCGGATCGCCTTGTCACGATGCCGCAGGCTGTCGCGCATTGAGCGCCTGAGCCCGCTGCGAAGCTACATCGGCGACGGCCTTGCGATGGGATGGTCGCCGGAGCAGATCGCGGGCCGGCTCAGGCTTGAGGGATCAGAACACACCGCGGGCGTGGAAACAATCTACCGCTTCATTTACCGGCCTGCCGTGAGGCGCGAAAAGCTCTACCGCTTCCTGCCCCGCGCCAAGGCCAGTCGCGGCCGACGCTACTTCAAGCGCCGCCGCGAGCCGATCGAAGGCCGGCGCTCCATTCACCAACGCCCGCAAACCGTTGCCTTGCGCCATGAGTTCGTCCATTGGGAGGGTGACCTGATGCAGTTCCGCACCCAGCGCGGCAACCTGCTGACCCTGTGTGAGAGAAAGACCCGCTTTACGCTCACCGCCACATTGAAGACAAAAGAGGCGGCAGAAACCAGCACGGCGATTATCAAGGTACTGGGCGCTCTGCCCCAGGGAGCGCGAAAAACCGTGACCTTCGATAATGGCGGAGAGTTCGCCCAGCATCAGCGCCTGGAGGCCGCGTTGGGCGTCGCCGCCTACTTCTGCGATCCACACTCGCCATGGCAGCGCGGGACCATCGAAAACACCAACGGCATCCTGCGCCGCGACTTGCCGAGGAAAACCGATATCACAAACTATACGGCCCACGACATCAGCGATATTACCTGGGCCGTCAACTCAACCCCCAGAAAATGTCTCGGCTATAAAACACCCGCCGAGGCCTTCCTCGAAAACCTCGGGTGTTGCACTTGATTTGAGAATCTAGCGAGTACTGGTCACCATACCAATATTCTGTTCATGACCGTAAACACAGGGGTAGCAACAATGGCAAGACCGCGTCAGAAACCATTCAATCCAAAGCAAATTAAAACTGAGTCGGATTACGCGAAGGAAGCGCTGAAAGATGCGAAAATAGCCGCCGAATCCGGGAAAGGGAAAAGCAACCGGGGCGAAGATATGGATGATACACCGGACGCGCATCACACCATTACACACCAAATACCTGGCAAGTAAGGGCCATAGACTCGTAACCTCGGGGTGTCATGCGCGGGAGGAAATCGCAAGCGCAGCGAGGCTGCCAAGGCGCGCGAGAGGAGAGACGACGGCACGTTAGCCAGTGGTGCCACGGATAGTGGCACGACTGGACAGCCCAACCGGACAACGTCCGCCAAAGCCGCTGCGTCTGGCGCCAACCAAACATAGACGACAATTATTCGTCTTTCCTACCGCCCCACCACCGCCCTTAGGTCCGGCCAACACGCCGCCGAGGCCCGACAGGAAAAAAACGGCCACACCGGAAACCGACCGAGCCGCCTCCACCATGGTGTACGATCAACCAGTGAACCAATATTACCCAGATAACCTTCAGATTCATGGCGGTCATACCCATATTTCATCGCCGTTGGAATGGTTGTCCTCGGTAGCCGTCTGATCCGACATTTCCCAGACCACCTCCACATTCAGGAGTATCGTACCGGCGCTCCAGCACCAAGAGAACTGCATTCCTTCCGCAACCATCTGAGGGCTTTGTCATGTATGGACATGGGGTCATCTCGGCCTCCTCAATTAGCCGCGCCGATCACCGGCGCCGCTTCCGCCATTAAGGTGCCACGGAACAGCACCTCGCGATGACCCCATGTCCATACATGACAGACCCATCGGTACCGGTCCAGGAGCCTGCACTACCATTTCCAGAAGAAATGAGCCAAAATTAAGGGTTAAGCAAACGAGAAAGCTGTTAGATAGTTACTTGATCTGCCACGGGGCCCCGGAAGAACACAAAGGGAGAGAATGAAGGTGACCACAACGGATACATCGAAACAGGAAAGCCGCGATGAAGTCATTGCCTCGGAAGATCAATTGGTGGTTGGTACGCTGACGGACGGCTTCCATCTGGTCATTGACGCGCTCAAGCTGAACGACATCAAGACCATTTATAATGTGCCTGGCATTCCAATCACCGACTTGGGCCGTTATATGCAGGCTGCGGGCTTTCGTATTCTATCATTTAGGCATGAACAGAATGCCGGGTATGCGGCAGCGATTGCCGGCTACCTGACTAAAAAACCCGGTATATGCATGACGGTGTCGGCACCCGGTTTTCTTAACGGCTTAACGGCATTGGCACACGCAACGACCAATTGCTTTCCAATGATCCTGATCAGCGGCTCTTCGGAGCGCGAAATTGTCGACTTGCAGCAGGGCGACTATGAAGAGATGGACCAGTTGGCCATTGCCAAGCCGCTCTGTAAGGCCGCTTACCGCATCCTGCACGCGGAAGATATCGGTATCGGCATTGCGCGCGCCATTCGTGCGGCTGTTTCCGGCCGGCCGGGTGGTGTCTATCTTGATCTGCCGGCGAAACTCCTGGGTCAGACCATGGATGCCGAGGCCGGCGCCAAATCCTTGGTCAAAGTTATCGACCCGGCGCCGCGCCAGCTGCCCGCGCCGGAATCCGTGCAGCGCGCATTGAACGTTCTGAAAGAGGCAAAGCGCCCGCTCATCATCCTCGGCAAAGGCGCTGCATATGCGCAAGCCGACGACCAAATCCGCGCCTTCGTCGAAAAAAGCGGCATTCCCTATCTGGCAATGAGCATGGCCAAAGGTCTGTTGCCCGACACGCATCCCCTTTCGGCCGGCCCGGCAAGGTCGTTGGTGTTGAAAGAAGCCGATACGGTTGTGATGATCGGCGCCCGCCTCAATTGGTTGCTCTCGCACGGCAAGGGAAAGCCCTGGGGGGACAAGCCGAGAAAGTTTGTGCAAATCGACATCGAGCCGAAGGAAATGGACAGCAACGTCGAAATCGCGGCGCCGATTGTCGGTGATATCGGATCGTGTGTTGAAGCACTGCTTGATGGCCTGGGCAATGACTGGAACGCACCGTCGGCCGAGTGGATTGGTGCGATTTCCGCGAAAAAAGAAGCCAACATTGCCCGGATGATGCCGAAATTGCAAAACAATAACGTACCGATGGATTACCACGGGGCGCTTGGTGCCCTGCGTGGGATCATTAAGGACCGGCCAGACGCTATTCTCGTCAATGAAGGCGCCAACACACTTGATTTCGCCCGCAGCATTATTGATATGTACAAGCCGCGCAAACGATTGGACGTGGGCACCTGGGGTGTCATGGGGATCGGTATGGGGCAAGCCATCGCGGCGACAGTCGAAACCGGTCACCCGGTGTTGGCGATCGAAGGCGATAGCGCTTTCGGTTTCTCCGGCATGGAGGTCGAGACGATCTGCCGTTACAACCTGCCGATTTGCATTGTGGTCTTCAACAACGGCGGCATTTATCGCGGCACGGACGTCAACCCAACCGGTGGTCCGGACGTCGCGACAACGGTTTTCGTAAAAGACGCCCGATACGACAAGATGATGGAGGCCTTTGGCGGTGTCGGAGTCTGCGCGACTTCTCCCGATGATTTACGACGGGCGGTGAACGAGGCCATGGATTCCGGCAAGCCGACCCTCATCAACGCGGTGATCGACGCGAACGCCGGCACCGAAAGCGGCCGCATCGGCAACCTGAACCCGCAAAGCGTTGTGGCGAAGAAATAACAGAGCTATAGCAAATTACATCTTAAAACAGGAACCCGGAATGAAAGCTCTCGAAGGCATCAAAATTCTCGATTTTACCCACGTTCAGTCGGGGCCAACTTGCACGCAATTATTGGCCTGGTTTGGCGCCGACGTGATCAAGGTTGAGCGGCCGGGTGTCGGCGATGCGACCCGCAAGCAATTGGTCGATGTGCCGGGTGCCGACAGTCTCTATTTCACGATGCTGAACCACAACAAGCGCTCCATCGAGTTGAACACAAAACACGAGACCGGAAAGCAAGTCCTGACCCGTTTGATTGAGACATGTGATGTGCTGGTAGAAAACTTCGCGCCAGGCGCCCTCGACCGGATGGGATTTGGCTGGGAGCGGATACAAGAGATCAATCCAAGAATGATTATGGCTTCGATAAAGGGCTTTGGCCCCGGCAAATACGAAGACTGTAAGGTTTACGAAAACGTCGCGCAGTGTGCCGGCGGCTCCGTATCGACAACAGGCTTCATTGACGGCCCGCCGTTGGTTGCCGGCGCGCAAATTGGCGATTCTGGAACCGGAGTGCATCTTGCCCTGGGGATTGTCGCGGCCCTTTTGCAGCGCGAGAAGACGGGTCGCGGTCAAAAGGTTTTAACCGCCATGCAAGACTGTGTATTGAACCTGGCGCGGGTCAAATTGCGCGATCAGCAGCGCCTGGCAAAAGGCCCGCTGACTGAATATTCCCAACATGGCGAAGGCATTCCATTCGGTGAGGCGACGCCGCGGGCCGGGAACGATTCCGGCGGTGGACAGCCCGGCCGCATCTTGAAGTGCAAAGGCTGGGAAACCGATCTAAATGCCTACACGTATTTCATTTGCCAGGCCGCAATCTGGGAAAAAATCTGTGATGTCATTGGTGAGCCGGAATGGAAAACCAAGGAGGGTTACTCGAAACCACCGGAGCGCCTGGATAAGCTTAACGAGATATTTGGGCGTATCGAAGAATGGACCATGACGAAAACGAAGTTCGAGGTGATGGACATCTGCAATCCATTCGACATTCCGGTCGGTCCGGTTTTGAGCATGAAGGAAATTGCCGAAGATGAAGGGTTGCGCGCAACAGGAACGGTGGTCGAGGTCGACCATCCCGAACGCGGCCCGTACCTGAGCGTCGGTTGTCCGATCAAAATGTCGGATAGTCCGGTTGAGGTTAAGCGGTCGCCATTGCTGGGCGAGCACACGGTCGAGATATTGTCGGAGTTCCTCGGCTTTGAGGGCGATGAATTGGATCAGATCGTTGCGTCAGGCGCCGTCGGAGAAGCGCGCTAGGTTGCACCCGCGACGACATAAATATTGCGACAATTAGGTCGAATAGGATTGAGTGTTAGGGGGAGGGGCTCTTGAGAATTGTACTTCATGGCCAGCAGGCATTTGGTAAATCCGTGCTTGAAAAGCTCGTAGCGCGCAACGAGGATGTCGTTGCCGTTTGTTGCGCGCCAACCAAAGAAGGCAAGCCCGAAGACCTGCTTGCCGAGTTCGCAAATGAGCAGGGTATCCCGGTACATCAACCGGCATCTTGGAAGACACCTGAAGCACTGGAACTCATGAAGTCGTTTAATGCCGACGTCTGCATGATGGCCTATGTCTTGAAGTTTGTACCCAAAGAGGTGCTCGACGCGCCGAAATACGGCACCTTCCAATATCACCCATCTCTCTGCCCAATGCATCGCGGGCCAAGTTCGATCAACTGGCCAATTGCCATGGGCTCGACTCGAACCGGTCTGACGATATTCTGGCCGGATGACGGATTGGATGAAGGGCCAATCATGCTCCAGAAAACATGCGAAATAGGGCCCGATGAGACGATTGGCGACGTCTATTTTAACAAATTATTTCCGATGGGTGTGGACGCGATGATCGAGAGTTTGGACCTGGTCAAAGCCGGTATCATCATCAAACATGATCAGCGGCTCGAGGACGGTAGTTACGAAAGCTGGTTCAACAAGGATGTCGCTGAAATTGATTGGTCAAAACCAATCGCGGAAGTTTATAACTTGATCCGCGCCGGAAATCCGGCTCCGGGTGCTTGGACGACATTCGAAGGTGCCTCATTGCAAGTGTACGATAGCCAAATACAGGATGGTGACGGCGAACTCGGAACGGTGGTGAACGTGTCAGACGACGGCGTGACGGTCCAGGCCGCTGGGGGGCGCATTCTTATGAAACGTGTTCGACCCGAAGGCGGTGGCAAGCAGCCGGCAGCAGCGTGGGCGGCTGGAGTCGGCCTCGCGACCGGCGTCACATTGGGAAACTAGTTCCAAACGTCGCTGTTTGATTTGGGGGCTGATCCGGAATAGTTTCACCACCGACCCGAATGTGCGTGGCGCACCGAACGATCATTCGTTGCCGGTTCTTTTCTGCTCATGGATTTTTGCCTCATCTTCGTTCCCTTCGGTCACTACGATGAGCCAGAAATCCTCCCTTATGAAAACCCCTCAATGTGTCCCATAGGCGCTGACGTCAGACAAGATGAAGCCGTCGTCCTCGCCCTTGAACCGGGCGGCCGCCGTCTCGGGGCTGTCATAGACGAAGCCTGAATTGAGGAACAGCGCTTCGCTGGTCTCGCCGAATTGGCTGCGCCGCGCGCCGCCGCGCACCAGGCGGGTGCGCATCCTCCAGGTTTCCTCGCGCCTGTTTTGCCGATCCGTCATGGCCCTCTCCCGAGGGGGAGGACCGGCGCCCGGAGTGGCGAAAAAAGACCGCCACAGCTGGCTGAGGCGATCCGCCTCCTCTTTAGCTGGATTTATATGGCGCCCGCAAGCTGAAGCTCAAATCGGCGCTGTGAAGGCGGCACTCTAGCCCCGTCCCGCGCTAAGTCAAGCGCGCTGTTGTTAGTTGGGCGTTCAAGCGCCACGCGGGCTTACCGCCGCGCCAGGGCGGCGGGCGGCTGCGCCGCTTTCTTCATACTCGCAAACGCTCAGCATGACCCCTGATGAGTCTGATAATGGGCTCACAAGCATTTCCCGACCGATAATTCGGTCGGGGAAGCAAGCGAGCGACCGCGAGCCGCCAATCGTTTGGCGGAGCCTGCGTGGCAAGTGAACGCAGGGAGCCCTTGGGCGACCGTAAAAACCGACCGTAAAGAGTCTAGAAAAGCCCGACGATCTTGCCTTCATCGTCGACCGAGATGGCGTTGGCGGCGGGGACCCGCGGCAGGCCCGGCATGGTCATGATATCGCCGCAGACCACGACCAGGAATTCGGCACCGGCCGAGAGCCGGATCTCGCGGATCGGCACCGCGAAATCGACCGGCGCGCCCTTGAGGCTGGGGTCGGCCGAAAAGCTGTACTGGGTCTTCGCCATGCACACCGGATAGTGGCCGAAACCGGTCTCCTGGAGATGGGCGATCTGGTTGCGCACCCGCTTATCGGCGACCACCACATCGGCCCCGTATACCGACTCGGCGATGGTGCGGATCTTGTCCCACAGCGGCATGTCGTCCGGGTAGAGCAGTTTGAAGTTCGATGGCTTCTCGTCGATCATGCGGACCACGCCCTGGGCCAGATCGAGGGCGCCCTGGCCGCCGTTGCCCCAATGATCGGCGGGAATCGCCTCGACGCCGATCGCCTTACAGCGCGCGATCACCGCATCGACCTCGGCCTTGGTGTCGGCGCTGAACGTATTGATCGCCACCAGGGCCGGCACGCCGAACCGCTCGATGTTGTGAAGATGCTTCTCGAGGTTCGCCATGCCTGTCTCCACCGCCGCGACATTCTCGAATTTAAGCTCTTCCTTGGCGACGCCGCCGTGCATCTTGAGGGCCCGGATGGTGGCCACCATCACGACGCAGTCGGGCTTGAGCCCGGCCTTGCGGCATTTGATGTCGAAGAACTTCTCGGCCCCGAGATCGGCGCCGAAACCGGCCTCGGTGACCACATAGTCGCAGAGCTTGAGCGCCGTGGTGGTGGCCAGCACCGAATTACAGCCATGGGCGATATTGGCGAACGGGCCGCCGTGAATGAAAGCCGGCGTATGTTCCAGGGTCTGCACCAGATTGGGCGCCAGGGCGTCCTTGAGCAGCGCCGCCATGGGCCCCTGTCCCTTGAGCTGGTGCGACCGGATCGGGTCGCGGTCGCGGGTATAGCCGACGATGATATTGCCGAGGCGGGTCTGTAAATCCTTGAGATTGAGCGCCAGGCAGAAGATCGCCATGACCTCCGAGGCGACAGTGATGTCGAAGCCGTCCTCCCGGGGAAAGCCATTCGAGACGCCGCCCAGGGAACTGCTGATCTGGCGCAGGGCGCGGTCGTTCATGTCAAGCGCGCGGCGCCAGGTGATGCGGCGCTGGTCGAAGCCGAGTTCGTTGCCCCAGTAGATATGATTGTCGATCAGGGCGGCCAGCAGGTTGTTGGCGGAGGTGATGGCGTGGATGTCGCCGGTGAAATGAAGGTTTATGTCCTCCATGGGCACGACCTGGGCGAAGCCGCCGCCGGCGGCCCCGCCCTTGACCCCGAAGCAGGGCCCGAGGGAGGGTTCGCGCAGGCAGATCATGGCCTTCTTGCCGATCGCATTGAGGCCGTCGCCGAGACCCACGGAGGTCGTTGTCTTGCCCTCGCCGGCGGGGGTCGGCGTGATCGCGGTGACCAGGATCAGCTTGCCGTCGGGACGGTCGCCGAGGGATTTGATGTAGGCGAGGGATATCTTGGCCTTGTAGTGGCCATAGGGCTCGAGATGCTCGGCCCCAATGCCGAGCTTTTCGGCGGCGATTTCGCTGATCGGACGCATGACCGACGCCTGGGCGATCTCGATATCGGATTTTGGATTGCTGTGTTGAGTGCTCGGCATTTTCGACCCCTATCCCGCGACCTGGAATCATCGTTCCATCTGGTAAAATGATTTCCCTCGCGGCGGCAGAAATTTCGTCTCAAGGGCGGCGGAACCCTAGCCGGTTGTTCACCGGCGAGCAACGAATATTCATCCGGGTGGTCATGACATTTTCGTCATCGATGCGGCCGCTTCATGGGCCTCGCGGAGCGCCACCACCACATCGCCGATGGGCGCCTGAAATGCGCCGCCCGGCGCCGACAATCGGTCGGGCCTGACCAGGGAGGAGGTGGTCCGCCGTTGCGCTTCTTCGAGGCCGGCGAGGAAGGCCTCGCCGTCGATCAGATCGATCCGGATGATCAGGTGCAGGCGGATGCCCGCCACATGGATGCCCGCCACATGGCGCCAGGGGACCTTGGGCAGCCCCCAGTCACGAAACCAGACGCCTTGGTGATCGATGGTCAGGATGGGGGCCGAGCCCGTGGTGCTGCGCAGCACATGGACGGCGAATCCGGCGGCAAGCACCAGGGCGAGGCCGCCGATCATCACCCCGTCGGGCAGGCTCGGCCGGGCCGACAGCAGGGCAACCGCCCCGACCACCGCCAACAGGCCGGCGATGATCAGCCCATGGCGGCGCTTACCCGGCGAGCCGGCGAACGTAATCTGATCCGAAGGCTTGACCATGACGCCCCCTGGCAAGAAGTGGCGAAAAAAAGAAAAAACGGGCGCCGAGCCGTTGCCCGGCGCCCGAATTCATAACAGCTTGTTCGCCGTGCTGTCAGTCGTTGTCGATGGCTTTTCTTACCGTCTCGGAATCTCCGTGTTTCCGAATCTGGTCGGCATATTCGGCATTCTCATGCTTGACCTGCCAAACATGCCAGGCGATCCAGAGGATCACGGCGAGCCCAAACATAGCGACTTCGGAACCGACCCACGGATAGATTAACGTGACATCGGCC
>ERZ813253.689-NODE-689-length-11231-cov-6.678314_pt1 | contig 11231 bp, 7 predicted proteins | sample MGYA00520893_ERZ813253 | MGnify/ENA primary metagenome ERZ813253 (study PRJEB31669, sample SAMD00080414) | marine metagenome | biome: oceanic hadal pelagic zone biome; feature: marine hadalpelagic zone; material: sea water | place: Pacific Ocean:Izu-Bonin Trench...
AGCACCGAGGAGGTGTGGGTGGTGTGGCCGATAGAGAGCGGATTGTTGATGACTTCGTAGTGTGGAGTCATCCGATTCAATTCAACTTATGATTGCTTGGAGATTGTCAAAATTTTGACTGCAAATAATGGGCAATACATCATCACCAATCATTTTTGTCACAATAAAACGGCAGCGTGTACACACGGTAATTCGTGAGCTTTTGAACCGTGTGCCAGATTAACTTGAGGATATATTTGAATGATCCGCGATACGGGACGCCCACTCTTCAGTTTTGCGATAATCGCAGACACACACATCACTGATGAAGAGGCGGTGGCGATTGTCGGCAGCCATCAAACGGACCAAAAAGTCGCCAGCAACTATTGCGACCTGATTGAGCGTGTCAATGCGATGGAGCCTTCGTTTGTTTTTCACTTAGGTGACATTACCCACCCGACACCAATCTCTCCCGATTATGGAGAGACCGCGCTGGCTTTTCATAAGGCGTCTGAAATCTTTTCCATGCCCTACTATTTGGTGCCCGGCAATCACGATATAGGTGAAAAGATATTTCCAGCACTACCCAAACTGGATGATCAAATCACCATCACGAAACGCAATATCGGCCTGTATGAACAGCATTTTGGCCGCCAGCGTTTCCATTTCCAGCACCAGGATTGTCTTTTCATCGTTATCAATTCGATGCTGATAAATTCCGGTCTCGAAGAAGAGCAAGAACAGTGGGACTGGCTTGAACAGACATTGCAAGATCACGCCGCAGACAGGGCGTTCGTATTTTCACATTACCCACTCTATCTATCGGCCATGGACGAGCTCGCACATTATGACAATGTTGATGAGCCTGGGCGCAGCCGTATGCTTGACTTGCTGCGACAGTTCAACGTCGAAGGTTTCTACGCAGGGCACGTGCATAATTTTTTCTACAATTACCTGGATGGCATGCACCAATTTGTCTTGCCGTCGACGAGCATCGTTAGACACGACTACCTTGAATTTTTCCGAACCCCGCCGACTCATGATAGGGGGCGTTACGACACCGCAAAAACCGGCTTTTTCTGGGTAGACGTATTTCCTGATGGGCATGTGCCGCATCTCGTCCGTTTGAATGGCGCGCCGCGCCACAATACGCACTCTTGGCGCAATCACGGTGGGTCGCTGACTATGGACTTGAGGATGCCATGGTGTGATGAGGCCGATATCTCGACTCCATGGGGCATCGAGATATTTGAACGCAAGCTCGTGCGCAATGACTATCCATTGTCGGCCTTATGGGAAATGGGGATCAAGAACTTCCGAATTTCCATCTCAGACATAATGGATGCACGGGTTTCCAAACGAGTAGCCGAGCTCATCGGTTTGGGGCACAAGTTTACGGTGGTCATGTTCGGCATGCCCAACGAAGACCGTCGTGCCGCCCTGGCTTTGCATGGCAATGGAATCAAGGCAATAGAAGTCGTCTCCCTATTCAGTGAATGGCAGGGATTGATCGAGCCGCTGTCCAAGTTACGGGAACTGTCAGATTATCAGATTTACCTCAATCCAGTTCGAACGGAAGTTCAGGGCTGGACGTCTCATCATGGATTGCACACTGAGCTGGCAGAGGAAATCGATTGGGTCTTGAATCTAGCTGGCTTGAACCGGGCGGTGGACGGGTTCGTGTTTGGCGTCAGGCAGGATGTTCGTCCCTACGATGGCTTTGAGGCGGCAGCGGCTCGTCTTAGTGACACAGATTATCAGATTATATTGCATGTGCCGTGCGTTGGATTTGGTCCGATTAGTGCCCCGACAGATGATGCATCACGGATGCATGAGTTAACCAGAGTTTCTGAAGCAGCGTTGCTAGCACGAGTCAATCCCGACCTCTCTGTGATTGTTGATAATTTTGTTGAACTAGACCGAGGATACTTCAATTGTCGCGGACTCGTGGACAGGTCTTACAATCCACAGGACGGCAGTCGAGTCCTGACTTCACTGGATTATCTCTTGCCTCGGCATCTTACGAACCCATCCATCTATGAGACTAAACAACACAGAATTGTATCGACCGAAAGTGACAGCGGGCAAGTGCTGTTGATTGTTGCAAACAACGAGACAGCCTCGTCTGAGCCCGAAGACCATCTTCCCGATAAGATATTAAACCAGCAGGGAAAGCTGGTTGACCTCGTGACGGGAGAGGAGTGGAACACGAGCTACCGCGCGTTAAGCACAAGAACAGTCGGTGCGGACAGCCCACAGTCTCCGATGTTACTCACTCTCAACCACGGATAGATCCCGCAGGAGATTTCTCATGCGCCCAACGCTTTACGGTAACCGTCACGCCGTGTCCGCCGGTCACTATCTTGCCGCCGCAGCCGGAAATGCGATCCTGGATGCGGGTGGAAATGCAGTCGATGCCGGTTGCTGCGCAGGCATGGCGCTCGCTGTCCTGCATCCGGACGAAGTAAATTTTGCCGGTGTCGCACCAATATTAATTCGCAAGGCGAGTGGCGAGGTCGTCACCATCGCGGGTCTGGGACACTGGCCGATGTCGATCCCCGCCGATCTTTTCATGCGTCAGCATGGCGGCGAGATGCCCTATGGGGTGCTGCGGACTGTTGTGCCGGCGGCGCCGGACGCCTGGATCACGGCGCTCCGCAACTATGGAACGATGTCATTCGGCGACGTGGCGGCGGCGGCGATCGAGTTCGCCCGCGATGGCTTTTCGGTGTATCAATTTCTTGCCTCGGCGTTTGAACATAGTGCGCAGCATACCAGCCGCTGGCCCTCCAGCGCGGCGCTCTTTCTCCCCAATGGCAGGCCACCGCGCCTCGGCGAACGGTTTGTGCAGACTGATCTGGCGGGAACAATCCAGTTCATGGTCGATGAGGAGAAGGCGGCCGCTCATCAGGGGCGTGAAGCGGGGCTGGACGCGGCCCGGGCGGCGTTTTACGTCGGCGATATTGCCGAGCGCATTGTTGCCCACATGAAGAGCGAAGGCGGTTATCTCTCGCGTGATGATCTGGCCAATTTCCACAGTAAAATCGGACCGGCCATTCAGGGGCGCTGGCGCGATTTCGAGATTTTCACCTGCGGGCCATGGTGTCAGGGACCAACCCTGATTCAATCGCTGCTGATGATGGAAAAGGCAGGCCTGGAGGGGCTGAAACAGAACGGTGCAGACCATCTCCATCTGATGATTGAAGTCATTAAATGCGTCTTTGCGGACCGTGAATATTATTATGGTGATCCGGATTTCATCGACGTTCCGCTTGAGCGGCTGCATGGCGAGGCCAATATCAATCAATGGCTCAAGCAAATTGATCCGAAACAGGCCATGGCGGACATGCCGACACCTGCCGGTATTGAAGAACCTTTTAAATATCCTGTTCGCGAAGGCCTGCCGGTGCGCGATCCCGATACATCCTATCTTTGTACGGTCGACAAATGGGGCAATGCGTTCTCGGCGACGCCTTCGGATGGGATGTGGCGCTCCCCGGTTGTTCCCGGGCTCGGTATTATTCCGTCGCCTCGAGGCACCCAGTCACGGACCGACCCGAACCATCCCTGCGGCATCGGTCCGGGCCGGCGGCCCCGCCTCACGCCCAACCCGGCAATGGCGCTCCGCGATGACGGCACCGTGGTACCCTTCGGCGCCCCCGGCGGTGATGCCCAGGTGCAATCCATGCTTCAGGTGTTTCTCAATATTTTCCATTTTGGCATGGATATTCAGGAAGCCATCGACGCACCGCGCATGACCTCACACAGCTTCCCGTCTTCCTTCTCGCCGTTTGGGCATTTCCCCGCGGTGGTAAGCCTGGAAGGCCGCATTGATGAAGCGGTGCGCAAGGATCTGGAGAGCCGGGGCCACCGCCTGGACATATATCCCGACTACACCAGGAATTCAGCCGCGGTCGAGGTTATCGTCGCTGAGCCGGCGCCGGGGTTCCTGCGCGCCGGGGCCGACCCCCGCCAGCCGGCATATGCAATCGTGCGCTAGGCTCCTTGGAGGGGCCACCCCGGGTCTACCCGGGGATGATCAGGACTGGAAATGCGACACCATTGCTCAGGGGTACGTTGACGGAGACACTCTTTTCATTATCCACCGCAACGGGAGCAATTTCTCCGCTGCCCAAATCGATCTGTTCACCATGGGCAGCGCCAAAGGGGACTGACATTTCCGTCGTCCCCGTGTCGGGCAGGGCAAGGACGATGGTCCCCTTGTCGGCTTGAAGTTGGATGTAACGTCCGCCGGGACAGTCGCCCGCTGCGCCGGCACTGACCTCACCCACCACCCTGTTTAAAGCAGCGTTCAAGTTTCGCACCACATGGAACCCGGGACGTGGATTGTACATGCGGTCCAGGACGCCGGTCCGGGGGAAGTAGCCGCGATCAATGTCGACAAAAGTATCGGCGTAAACGGTGACGTTGTCGAAGGCCGCGGCGGCGGCCATGGCCTCGGCGATGCGGCTGACGCTCAGATGGTCGTCGGCTGTTTCCAGGGCCGGGTTGGCGCCGAACATGCGTAGATGCACGGACGCGGCGACGCCCAGGTCCGTAGCAATTGCGCTGGCCGTGGCGGCTGTCGCCCAGGGTGACATCTCCAGGGTGAGGCGGAAGACGAAACCGTCCAGTGCGCCGGAAAGCTCCGGACGGGCCAGGACACCGGCCATCTGGTCCCTGTCATCGTCCAGGAAACCATGGTTGATGGCATGGTAATATTTTCCGGCTTCGCTGCGTTGCTCATCGATGGAGCGCAGCCGCGAGAGATAGACCGGCATCCCGACGGCCCGCGCTATGTCGCCGACGCCGCCGATATCCCGCTCCAGGACCTCCCAGTTGAGGCCGATCTCCCAGGCCGAGAAAATATCCTGATGCGCGATAATCAGTTCGCGTTGGCGGGGGGTTGGGTCGCCGAAAGAGAACAGGGTGAATTCGTGGCCGTGGGATTTCAGCATGCGCATGCGATCGACGTTTTCCGCTACCAGCAGATCGCGGAGCGGGACCCGAACCCTCCTGACCCCCATTTCCCAAAGCGCCATGAGCGGGTAGTCGTTGCGTACTTCCTTGCGGTCGAATTCATCGAGGCCCCCGGTCGGCGGGATTTCGACGATCTCCATCCAGTTCTGGCGCATATCAAAGCCAAAATCGCCGCGCCGGTTGAGGCGCGGATGGACGGGGGCGACGCGCGCGGGACCGGCCTTGTCCGGTGATCCCAAAGCGGCCTCCATGCCGTAGGTGCGGATGATGTCGCAGACATGCCCGCCTTCGTGAACATGAACGACGAAATAGCCCAGTTTCGGTTTATCGTTGCGGCCGAATTCGCTGTCTGCGCCAGGGGGAATTCGATACATCTCGCTGTAGTCCAACCGCACGAAAGCTGTCGACGGCATCAGGTAGCAGTCCGTTTTGCCATGGCGAAAAAACCAGAAATTATGCACATGGCCGATGAACAGGGCCTCGACGCCGTACTTTTCCAGGAGACCCAGCATCCAGGTGCGGCCCGGCTCACCGATGTTGTCGTAGTTCTCTTCCTCGTCGGGTTTCGAGAAATAGGGCGGATAATGGCTGTGCAGGAATATGCGTTTGTCCCTGTTGGCCGCCAGGTCGGTTTCCAGCCAGGCCCGTTGCTCTTCTTCCGCGGCGAAGCCTGAATTGATGATCTGGGCGTTGATGATGATGAAGTGGCAGCCGTCATGGTCGAAGGATTGATACTGGGCGCCGAAATGTTCGTCCCAGAGTGCCAGGTAGTCCTCGTGGACGCGAGCTGCCGGGGCCCAGTCGTTGGGCTTGTCACCGACGTCGTGGTTGCCCGGCGTCAGGTAGAGAGGATGCTTCAGTGCTTTGACCTGCGCATGAAACTGCGCCGCCGCCGCGGCATAGAGGTCGGGGATGGCGGGCACTGGATGCACCAGGTCGCCGACGTTGACCACGAAGGCCAGATCACGGGTATTCAGATCGCGGATCACGTGGCGCATACGCCGGTTGGCCAGGCGGTTGACGTCATAGGGGGAGTTGCAGTTGTCCTCGCCCTGGTTCAAATGCGTATCGGTGATCACGCCGAAACTGAACAGGCGCCGGCCGAGCGTGTCGGGGTTCAACGATTTGGTGATCATGGATGGATTCCGAATTGAGTTGTGGAGAGAGGCGTATACAGCTTGTGAAAATACCTTACAAGGCGATCCCTGACGACCCTCCCCAGGCACCGAGCGTAGCGAAGCCCAGGGAACAATCAAAATTTACAGTACGTTCGCTTTCGGGGGTAGAGCGTACGTAATTCACTCTGTGCCGTAATATCCGCGAATATTGATATCTGCTATGAAACGATACGAGCCTGGTGGAACCGTTTCGGGCCTATGTTTGCAGCGGATATCAGAAGGAAGCGGTCAGCATCAATGCGCAACCATATCCAATGGCGCTGGCATCTAGATGAGGTATTCGTGCGTATCAACGGCAAGGTTTATTACCTCTGTCGGGCGGTCGATCACGAAGGAGAAGTCCTTGAGGTTTACGTCACTAAGCGACGGAATCGCAAGGCTGCATTGAGGTTTTTGCGCAAAGCGATGAAACGATATGGCCGTCCGGAAATCATCGTGACAGATTGCCTTCGCTCCTACCGGGCAGCCATGAAAGTAATTGGCAACGAGGCCCGTCAGGTAACTGGGCGTTGGCTCAACAATAGGGCTGAGAATTCACATCAGCCTTTCCGGCGACGGGAGCGAGCGATGGCGAAATTCCGGAGTGCAAAGTCGCTTCAGAAATTCGCCTCGATCCACTCTTCAATCCACAATCATTTCAATCAGGAACGTCATCTTTACAGTCGCCAGAATTTCAAACTCAATCGTTCCGCCGCCTTGGCGGAGTGGCGTCAACTTGCGACCTGAGATTTACCGATGACAGAGTTTTGCTGACCAGTTCGAGTTTGTCTGACAACGCCGAGCATGATGCTTTTAGAATGATATATGTATCATGCCCTATCGTATTGATATTACGCAAATTCGTCGTCATAGATTGATTCAATCTAATCGGGATTTTCTCTAGACCATCGTTTAGAGAGTCGAATACTCTACCGGCTGGCCGGGTTCCAGGAAATTGCTCATCGTCGGCATCGGCGATTTCAAGCCGCTCGCCGAATTGAACAGGGCGACGCGGTCCCGCGGCCCAACCCGCCCCGACGCCCGTTCCAATTCCAGGGCGGCGACGCAGGCGGCGCCCTCTGGACACATATGAAAGCCCTCTTCGGCGCATATTTTCGCCCGCGCGTCATGCACCACCGAATCGTCTACCAGGGTGCCGAAACCGTTCGACTGGGACAGCACATCAAGCACCATGGTGCCGCCGAGGGGTGACGGCACGCGTACGCCATGGATGTCGGTGGTGACATTTTCCCAGGGCTCGACACCGTCACGGTGCCCGGCCTCAAAGGCCCGCACGATCGGCCCGCAGCCGGTCGACTGCACCGCCACCATGCGTGGCAAGGGGCCCTTGATCCAGCCGATTTCTTTCAACTCGTTGAACACCTTCCACATGGCGATCAGGCAGACCCCGCCGCCGGTCGGAAAAAAGATCAGGTCGGGCAGGTCCCATCCATACTGTTCGGCCAGTTCCAGCCCCATGGTTTTCTTGCCCTCGACCCGGTAGGGTTCTTTCAGGGTGGTGAAATCATACCAGCCCATGGCCTTCGTCCCGGCATCGACGATTTTGGCACAGTCTCCGACCAGCCCATCGACCCGCCACGCCCGGGCCCCGTGAAAGGCGATTTCGCTGGCCGTGATTTCGGGCGTGTCGGCGGGGGTGAAGACAAAGGATTCGATCCCCGCCCGCGTCGCATAGGCGGCCAGCGCCGAGCCTGCGTTGCCCGCCGTCGGAATGGCGATACGGGTCACGCCGAAGGCTTTCGCCATGCTGACGGCAACCGACATGCCGCGGCTCTTGAAGGAACCGGTCGGCAACCGACCCTCGTCCTTGACCAGAACATCCGCCACCCCGATCCGTTTTCCCACACTGGCCAGGCGCACCAGCGGCGTCACCATCTCGCCTAGGCTGATCGCTTCGACATTTTCGCCCAGGGGCAGAAATTCCCGATATCGCCACATATCGGGCGGGCGTGCCGCGATGACATCCTTGGACACGCTTCGCCCCAGGGCGTCAAGGTCATAGCGCACGATCAATGGCGCGCCAGCCGGCGACATCCCGTACAGGGTATCCTTGGCGAAGCGTGCGCCGGTTTTTGAACATTCCAGATGGCTAACGAAAACCGAGTGGGCCCCAGCTCGAAAGCAATTCCGAGAACCCGTCGATGCGGTCATAAAACCTCCTCCCTTTTGGCTGATACCAATCATCACAGCATTACCATATTTCGAGCAAGGAAAAGTCACGGCGAAGGGTTTTACTCATCGCTCATTGAGGTCACAAGACGACTGGCGGGAGGCGTATATGAGACGGCTTAAAGGGCCTGTCAACTTAACTCCAGGGCAAGAGTGAGAAGATGATAGATTTCGCCGATGCAGAATATTTCATACCGTCGCCACCGCTTCCATCCCGACATCATTAGACAGGCCGTTTGGCTCTATTTCCGTTTCACGATGAGCTATCGGGATGTCGAGGGTCTTCTCGCGGAGAGAGGGATAGAAATTAGCTACGAGACGGTTCGTCTGTGGGTGTTGAAATTCGGACAAGCCTATGCCCGCCGGATCCGAAAACGCCGTGATCCAGCATTTGACGTCTGGCACCTGGACGAAGTTTTCGTAAACATCGGCGGTAAGCAGATGTACTTGTGGCGCGCCGTGGATGGCGAAGGCGAAGTGCTTGACGTCTTGGTTCAGAAGCGTCGAAACAAGCGGGCGGCCTTGAAACTCATGCGGAAATTACTGAAGAACCAGGGCGTACGTCCGACAAAGATCGTGACGGATAAGCTGAAATCTTACGGTGCAGCATTTCGAGATTTACGTCTCGCTCACCTTCACGAAACTGGACATCGACGCAACAATCGGGCGGGGAGTTCGCACGTTCCAATACGAAGACGAGAACGAAAGATGCAGCGATTCAAATCGCAAGGTTCGGCCCAAAGATTTCTCTCCGTTCACGGCCCTATCTACAATCTGTTCAACGTCCACCATCACCTCATCTCCCGTCGCACACTTCGAATTTTCCGCAACCAAGCGATGACGGAATGGAAAATTGTGACAAAAGCAGCGTAAACCTATCTTGCTCTGAGTTTCAGCTGGCCCAGCTCAAGTTAAGTTGACAGCCCCCAATGATGTACTTTTACTCCGGCGTTGACATCCCACAGGCTCAACAGCAGAAAAAGGATATGATAAACAGGATTCAGGCAGCATGATCAGACAACGGAATACATAGCGTAATTCCGGCGGCCACTCTCCCGAGCCTATGATGCGGGGTCGCAAGGCAGCGCCCCAATAGACCAAATCAGGAGAGTGACCATGGCTGAGTATGTTGGATTTGACGTATCGAAGGAAGAGACAGCGTTTTGCATAAAGAACAAAGATGGCGCCGTTCTGGCTCGAGGAAAAGCGTTGAGCGATCCGAAGGCGTTGTTCCATGCGCTGAAGAAGCACACCCTTTGCCCGGAGCGGATTGTTTTGGAGACGGGAACCATGTCGGCCTGGTTGGCGCGTGAGTTACGCCGCCTGGGCATGCCGGTTGATGTGATTGATGCCCGTCAGGCTCATGCAGTGATGAAGCTTCAGCATAACAAGACGGACGCCAACGACGCCGAACTTCTGGCGGAGATTGCCCGAACCGGCTTTTATCGTCCCGTCGCTGTCAGCAGCGAGACGGCTCAAGAGAAACGAATGCTTCTCAAGGCGCGATGCCATTTGGTTCGCCAACGCCGCGATACGGAAAATACCATCAGAGGGCTCCTCGGATCACTGGGCATACGCTTTCCCAAGGGCGCCGGCAAACTAGGCGTACGAGTCCGCTCGGTCTTGCAGGAGCGCGCTGAGCTGTCGGAAACGATCGAACCGCTGTTGTCATGCATCGAGACCCTCAAGCGCGAAATCAACCGGTTGGATGCGGCCGTCATGGCGCGGGCCAAGGTCGATCCATCGTGCCGATTGTTGATGAGCGTGCCGGGAATTGGACCCGTGACGGCCTTGGCTTTTATCGCCACCATCGATGATCCGAAACGCTTCGCCAAGTCTCGCGCTGTCGGAGCTTATCTCGGCCTGACGACGCGGCGCTATCAGTCCGGTGAGATGGATTACTCCGGACGCATCTCCAAACACGGTGACGGCATGCTACGCAGCCTTTTGTATGAGGCCGCCAACAGCCTGCTGAGCGTGGTGCGCAAGGCGCATCCTCTGAAGGATTGGGCGCGGCGGATCAAAAAGCGCAGTTGCCACAAAAAAGCCTGCGTCGCCCTGGCTCGTAAACTGGCGGTGATCCTGCACAAAATGCTGATCACCGGCGAACCGTTTCGATGGCCGCAAAAGAAGGAAAGTGTGATGGCATAACCGAGGAAAACAAAATAGCGGCTCCGCAAGGCCGCTGGATATCCGTCCGAAACCGGGACGGTGGTCGAGGCGACCCCGCGTTAAGGTTTGCTGAGCAGACGAAGAAACAACTGCGATAGCGCGGAATACATTGGGGCGCCAAAACCCAAGGGCACTATGATGAAGCTTCCGGGCCAAACCCTGGAATGACTTCGGAGACAACCCTGTTCCCGGCCTAGGAGGAAAATGTTCGGAAGAGCTTGACCAGGAAGCCGGAATTAGACAACACCTTAACTCTGCTGCCAAACTGTCCAATGAAGTAGGACCACCTCAAAGAACTCTAATGATGTCGGGATGGAAGCGGTGACGGCGGTATGAAATGTTCTGCATCGGCGAAATCTTTCATCTAATCACTCTTGCCCTGGTGTTAAGTTGACAGACCTCACCGTTGGCGCCGGCCCCCATCACATCGGATAACGCTCTAGTAAGCCGGTGATGCGTTTGAGAAAAATGGCGTGCTCGCAGGCTTCCTCGGAGGAAAACGATTCCTCGAGGATTTTTACCGGATCTCCGCGAACTCCGGAGCAGATGCCGATGCGGTAATCCTCGTGCATGCGTTTGCATATACATCATGACCGCCAAGCGGATGATCTCGGGCGATGTCTTGAAAGGGGCTGACCCAGATAACACACTGAGGTGTTATCATGGTCGTTATGAGAAGGAGCCGCCTGAGCAAAGCGAAACAGGATCGCTTGATCGAGTATTTTGTTGCTTGTACGACGGCCCGATGTGCTG
>ERZ813253.690-NODE-690-length-11231-cov-4.181376_pt1 | contig 11231 bp, 6 predicted proteins | sample MGYA00520893_ERZ813253 | MGnify/ENA primary metagenome ERZ813253 (study PRJEB31669, sample SAMD00080414) | marine metagenome | biome: oceanic hadal pelagic zone biome; feature: marine hadalpelagic zone; material: sea water | place: Pacific Ocean:Izu-Bonin Trench...
CCTCATCGCAAATATAGGCCAATTGTGGACTGCCTCATCATTTCCACTTGGAACGCTGATTGTAAATGTTCTTGGGTGTGCCGCCATTGGCTTGATTACCGCAATGCTCATTAGTTCACAATCGCAACACTCAGAAGTGCTTAGGCTTCTTTTAGTCGTAAGTGTCCTGGGTGGATTTACAACACTCTCTAGTTTTACGTTTGACTCCATCGAATTGTTTGAGGGCAATCAATGTGGACAAGGAATGCTTTATATCCTTCTCACCAACATTTTGGGCATTGGAGCCCCTTGGCTCTTTTACCGTGGTGGTTCTATGCTCTATGGCGGTCTAACTGCGTAGCAGTTACCATTCAACATCTATCCATAGCAGAGGAGTACATGATGTTATTTACTTTATTATACGCGGCGCAGATTCTTGTCGCACAGCCAGCAGATCTTGTCGCACAGCCAGCAGATCTTGTCGCACAGCCAGCAGATATAGAAAGAATGTGGCGAACGCCAACCGAACTTCTTGCAACAGTAAGTGCGATTGCAGAATCAACAGAGAGTGTTTCAATCAACACGATTGGTACAAGCAGAAACGGGCAAGCAATATATTCCGTGAGGGTTTCAACTGACGGACCCCTGCCGCCTGAGGATCGCCCTGCAATTCTCATTGTCGCTGGAATTGACGGTGACCATCTTCTTGGTAGTGAAGTTGCCGTTGACATTGTTCATGAATTGTTACGTCGTGATGATGACTCGACAAAACAAATATTGCAATCCAACACTTTCTACATCATCCCACAAGTAAACCCCGATGCTGCAGATTTTTACTTCGCTTCAATTCAACATGGTCAACGAAGAAATATTCGACCCTTCGACAATGATCGAGATGGACTAATTGACGAAGACGGAGGTGACGATCTTAATAATGATGGGTACATCACCATGATGCGAGTACCAGATCTTGAAAAAGCTACGCGCGTCGCAGACCCAGACCATCCTAGGCTTGATAAAGAACCAGAATCTCTTGAAGGAGAATCTGCCCAGTTTATTTTGTACACCGAAGGTATCGATAACGATGGAGATGGCAAGTTCAACGAAGATAGTATCGGTGGAGTTGACCTCAACAAAAACTTCATGCATGGATATACATACCACGAGGATGGAGCGGGACCTTGGCAACTTTCCGAGCCAGAAACGAAGGCGCTCATCAATTTTGTTCTCTCTCACCAAGAAATTGCGGTGATCGTGGTGTATGGTCAGCACGACACGTTGTCAAAACCGATGAAGGAGAGCGGCAAGGACGAAGCAGGCGCACCAAAAACAATTGATAAAGATGATGAAAAAGTGTATGAAAAAATCAGCGAAACTTTTGTTGAAATTTCAGATCTGAAAACGGTCGATCACCCAAGTTGGGATGGAAGTTTTGTTGCATGGGCGTATGCTCAATACGGTGTACCTGCTTTTTCAACTCCGCTATGGGGAAGACCAGAAATAGATACAGAAGAAGAAGAAACTTCAGATAAAAATGAGAAAACTGAATCGAATTCAGACCTCACGCCTTCTGATGTCGGAGACATTTCCCAAGAAACTCTAGACGAATTGTTGCAGGCAGCCGAAGCTGCTGGCTATCCGGTATCTGATGCTATGGTTGCAGAACTTACACCTGAGATGGTTGAACAGTATTCCAAAATGACTGGAGTACAAGTAAAAAGAGTTTCAAAAGAAAAAAAAGGTACTAACGATGTAAAAGACGACGTAGCATGGCTTGCCTACAGCGATGAAAATCGAAATGGAGAAGGCTTTGTAGAATGGACACCTTTTGATCATCCACAATTAGGTCAAGTTGAAATTGGTGGCTGGGTTCCGTACTTCAAAACATTACCTCCAACAAGTGAAATCGAATCGATCACGACAAAGCAAGTCGATTTTCTCATCGAACTTACAAGTCGTTTACCAAAAGTCCATCTCGAAGAACCAATTGTTCAAGAACTTGGCAATGGGTTGTGGGAAATCAAAGTTTCAGTTGTCAATGATGGTTGGTTCCCAAGTGGAACTGCGATTGCGAAAAAAAATAAACGGGCTCGACCATTCGTTGTACGAATAGATGTTCCAAATGAAACAATCGTCACTGGTCAAAAAGTGAATCGAATTTGGTCACTTGATGGTGGTGGTACTCGAACTTGGTACAGATGGATCATTCAAGGAAAACGCATGTCAAAAATATCTATCAAGTTGTTTAGTGAAAAGTTTGGCACAGAAATCATCACCCTTCCACTGAAGTCCACCAAAGGAGGTGAAGCATGATTCGCATCACCGCACTACTTTGTACAGTTGTTTTTGTATGCAGCACATTCGCACAAGCACCATACCCTTCGCGAGTCGATCTACGATTTGACCATTGGTATGACTTTGCGGAGATGACCCGAGCAATGGAAGATCTCACAGCTGCCTACCCAGAACTATTAACAATGCGTTCACTTGGTAAAAGTGTTGGAGATCGTGATATTTGGCTTGTCACACTCAACAATCCTGAAACTGGAAGTGACCGAGAAAAAACTGCAATGTTCATCGATGGAAATATTCATGGTAATGAAATTCAAGCAGCCGAAACTGTGTTGTATTCCATTTGGTATCTCTGTAAAAGTTATGGTGTCATCGATCGCATCACCGAACTCATTGATGAACGATCGTTTTACTTTGTTCCAATGGAAAATCCTGATGGTCGCGAAGTTTGGTTCCATGATCCAGCAACACCACATTTTCTTCGTGGTGGGATTCGTCCTACTGATAACGACCACGACGGTGTAGCAGATGAAGATGGCCCAGATGATCTTGACGGCGATGGTCATATCACTAGCATGTGGATTAAAGATCCACTTGGTCGCTACGAAGTTGATGAAGATGATCCTCGATTTTTTAAGCGAGTTGATCACGATGACCCACCCGGTGGGTGGTCACGGTTAGGACAAGAAGGATTTGATAACGACGATGATGGTCAAGTTAATGAAGATGGCATTGGTGGATATGACCCAAACCGAAACTGGCCCAGTGATTGGCAACCAGAATGGATTCAGTATGGAGCCACTGATTATCCCTTTAGTCTTCCAGAAACAAGGGCCATAGGTGAGTTCTTGTATGACCATCCGAACATCGCCGCTGCCCAGAGTTATCACAATGCGGGAGGCATGATTCTGTACGGTCCTAATGCAAAATACATTCGTTACCCAAGTAGCGATCTTCGTGTCTTCTCCGCAATTGCTGAGAAAGGCGCGGAGATGCTCCCCTTTTACGATCCGATGACAGTCCACGAAGACTTGTACACCGTTCACGGTGGAGAAGATGCCTTTACCTATGACGCTCTTGGCATTATTAGTTTCACCAATGAATTGTGGACTGACAAACGAATGATGGCCAATGGAGAAAATCCATCGAGGGAAGAGAGAAAAACATTTCGCGACTTGCTGCAATTTGAAGACGTATTTGTTCCTTACCACGAAGTTGAACATCCTCAATATGGGACGATTCTTGTAGGTGGAACTAAAAAGTATTCAAGTCGTGTGACACCACCTTGGATGCTCGAAGAAGGATGTCATCGTAATTTTGCGTTCACGATGTTCCATGCAGATGAAATGCCAAAACTTTCTTGGGGTGCTTTGCAAGTCAAAAAACTCGGTAATCGACTTTGGGAAGTCACGGTGGAAGTTGCAAATGACAAACTCATTCCTTCGCGAACTGCAATGGCTGCGAAGCATCAAATTGGCATGCCAGATATTCTCACGTGCAACACATCCCCTAGTAATAGCGTTGCCGCGTCTGGCACTGTCCGTTCACTCTTACCAAATGTGAAACTTAAGGCGCAAGAAACAAAGCGACCAGAACGAATGGTTGTAAACGATGGTATTGGTAGTAAAGGAAGTACGCTCTTTCAATTCATCATTGATGGTAACGGGTCTGTTAGATTTCAATATGCCGCAGAAAAAGGTGGAACAATTGAACGTTCAGTAAAACTAATTGAACAATTTCAACCGAAACCAATAGAACATAAGCGAGCGATTCCAGAAGATCCTGCATAAATGGACCCGTTGCGTCGTAATCTTAAACTCTATCCTTGGTATGTTGGGCTATTTCACGCGTACTTTTGGTTACCGATTTATTTTCTGTTCTTTAACAGCAAACTTGAATTATCCGAAGTTTTATACTTGGCTTCAATTTACTTCGTAAGTGTTGTTGTCATCGAAGTGCCTTCTGGTTGGTTTAGTGACCAGTTTGGCAGAAGAAAGACACTCATTACTGCTTCTGTATCTCTTTGCCTTGCCTACACCCTGTTTCTGTTCGCAAATTCTTTTGAAGCGTTAGCCATTGCCCAAATATTCCTTGCAGGAGGCATCGCGTTTAACAGCGGCACGGACACAAGTTTTCTCCTTGAATCAACGCAAGCCTTGAATGAACCAGATACGTATCCACAACTCGAGGCAAAAGCTGTGAAATATGGCTTTCTTGGAACAGCTGCAGCAGGTATTCTCGGTGGGCTAGCTGCCATTCCAGATTATCGAGGTGCGTATGCACTTTCGTTGGCAGGTGGCATCGGACTACTTCTTATTACCATTCGTTTTACCGAACCATCCAGAACTAGGGACGCTAACCGCGTTGGTTTTTTCACGCAAGTCATTACCTGTTTAGGATTGTTCAGAAATGTCCGTTTGTTGTGGCTTTCCGTATTTGCAGTTTTTATGATTGTGATCAATCACATTCCATACGAATTCTATCAACCATATCTTAGGGAACTTGCAACGCAATATAAGATAGCGAAGTCAACGCCTCTTTTAACAAGTGTTCACCTTACACTCACAATGATTGTTGCTTCATTGATTGCTTCAAGATCAATTCGTATACGTGAAAAAATTGGTGAGGGAGCAACGTTCCTCTCTGCAGCAGTCTTACAAGTTGCAATGATGGCGATCATGCACTTCTTCGTGAGTATTCCTGCTGCAATCGCAACGCTACTTCGCTCATGCCCAAGGGCACTGATGACAGCCCCATTAAATGCAGCAGTTGCACCAAGTGTACCCGCTTCAAAACGAGCAACTTTTCTTTCTCTCCAAAGTTTGTTTGGAAGGCTAGGATTTTCGATCACTCTAGCATTATTCGGTGCAGCAGCCGAAGGTGAGGAATGGGTCGCGATCACAAAAATGCTCGGTTGGGGCATGTGGATCGGGATTGGTGGATGCATTGTCTTGCTGATCACGATATCCGCACTTCGAAAAATAAACTGACCCAGAGGAATTTTTTTGCCCATCTACAAATAAACTCACCGAGGGTGAGTTTAATTCCAGGAACAGTTTATTTGCCGCGGATGGTGAGTTTGGTTTTTTCGCGTTTCGTAGAACATTTGCAAGAACCGCGTGGGTCTTTTTTCAAAAACGGTCTTAACAGCATGTATAGTGCCAGTAAAAAGAAGACCGTCACGATCCAAAATTGAATTGAGTCGTATGGCATTACGAAACAAATCCAGAGACAATTTGGAATGTAATAAATGCGCAAACCCAAGCGAGGACAGTCATGTATCCCAATTGCAAGAGCGCCCAATTCCAAGAGCCTGTTTCGCGGCGTGTTACTGCAATCGTGGGTAAGCATTGCATTGCTAACACAAAGAATACCAACAAACTTGCAGAGGTCGGCGCATTAAAAATAGGAGAACCATCAGCACGTTTAGCGTGTTCAATTTTCTCGATGATTGTTTTATCTTCAACATCATCGCTACCTGCCACAAGCACTGCGATTGTTGAAACGAATACTTCTCTTGCTGCAAAACTCGTGAGTACACCCACTGTTAATTTCCAATCATATCCAAGTGGCGCAAACACCGGAGAAACAAATTGTCCAATTTGTCCTGCATAGGATTCTGAAAGTTGTCTGGAGGCCTCAACAGAATCTCCCTGCGCTGTAGTAACCTTGGGATAGGCAGATAGCCACCAAAGAATCACAACAATTGCCAAAATAACTGTCCCAGCATTCTTCAGAAATACCCACGCGCGATCGATTGTATTCAACATTGCTGTACGAATTGATGGCATTTTATACGTAGGCAATTCAAGTACCATCGGGCGTGACTTTCCTGGTAACACTGTCCGCCTCATGATAAACGCTGTGATAAACGCAGCCGCTGCGCCAAGGGCATAGCAACTGAAGAAAGCAAGCCCAGCAAAGAAGGGTTGATTTGCAAACAACACACCAACAAGGAGTACATATACAGGCAAACGTGCAGAACAACTAAAAAATGGGGCAACGAGGATCGTTGCAAGACGATCTCTACGATCTGGAACAATTCTTGCAGCCATGATCGCCGGAATTGCACATGCATGAGCAGATAGAAAGGGTACAAACGATTGTCCCGGTAGTCCAAAACGGCGCAATAGACGATCCATCACAAATGCCGCCCTTGCTAAATACCCCGTGTCTTCAAGCAAACTAATGAGAAAGAATAACAAACAGATTTGTGGCAAAAATACAACGGTACCTGCAACCCCAGCGATGACACCATTAACAACAAAATCATGTACGGCGCCTTCTGGCAAAATGTTAGATGCGATGCTCGAGAGGTAACCAAACACGCTGTCAATTAAATTCATTGGAACCACAGCAAGTGTAAAGATTGTCCAAAAAAGACCAATCATCACACCTGCGAAAACAAAAATTCCAAGTATAGGATGCGCGCAAACTTTATCGAGGCGGTCAGTCACCGTTCCGCCTGTCACAGCTAATTTTCCACCCACACTGTCCGCAATAATTTCGTTCGCCCAATCATTGACGATTTTGTAGTTTCCTATCGTTGGAAGCGAGACTTCTTTGGATTTTGGGTTATCGAGTGCACTATGCAATGCATCTATTCCTGCGCCAGAACGTGGATTGACTTTCACCACAGAACACCCAAGATGTCCACCGAGTTTATCACAATCGATTGTTAAACCAGATTTTTGAGCAATGTCAGCCATCGATAGGACGACAACACACCGAACATCGTGATGCAAAATCTCATTTACAAGTGTGAGATTTCTTCGTAGGTTTGTCGAGTCAGCAACAACAACAACAGTATCTGGTTGATCACAATCAACACCGTCAAGTGCATAACTGCAAACCTTCGATAAGTCATCTGTTGTGTGCAAACTGTATGTACCGGGAAGATCTGTAAACTTTCTTTTAATCGAACCGCTCGATGAAGTACCAACCCTTGCTTCAACAGTGCTTCCGGGAAAGTTTGCAGTTGCACTACGCAATCCACATAGTCTATTAAAGAGTGTGGTTTTCCCAACGTTCGGATTTCCTAAGAGTAATACTGAGGATGGGGCACTTCGTTGCGATTCAGATGTGCCCATCACGCTCTACGCTTCGTTGCAAACACTACAGCGACGAACCAGAATTCGCTCTGTCACTTCTCTAGAGAGTCCAAGCCGAGTTGCTTCGATTTGCACGATACAAGGTTGGCCCTGCTGACAGAGATGAAGGATGCAGTCCTTCTGCAAGCCCATCGCTGCGAGTGCTTCACGTTCACTGGGTTCTAAATCAGCAACATATACCACGGCTTTCTCACGATCTTTGAGATCGGTAAGAGGAATGAGATCTAATTCGAGGGTTGGAAAATCAATGGTAGTCATAAGGCTCGGAGGAATAGTTTCGGAGTCGCTGAGACTCATTCGCAACTGAGTACGTAACGATACTCGCCCCATTCATTCAATGCAACCCGTATTCATGACAAAGGTACTATTCCCTAAAAAAACGCTTTAATTAGCCACGCAAGGTGCATTTTTACCAATTTCAACTATTTCTTTCGTCTTCAGAAAGACGAGTTTAGTAGAAATTTGATTCAGATCTAACCCAAGTAATTTTGATGCTGCAAACCGATATGAAGCAAGTTGAGGTGCGTAATGTTCGATTTTCTCAACCCGTTCGTTTTCATCGAATGTATCTGTTTTCCAATCAATCACATCTGCCCGAATTGGTTTTCCATCTTCACCATAAAACACAACAAGGCGATCAATCGAACCCTGCAAATCGACCACTTCATCCATTGAAACCGTCGAAAAGTCAGTTCCCTTTGGAACTCGTACAGCAAATGACTGTTCATTATGGACTGTGACTTGTTCATCTGGTTTTGTCAATAAAGCCCGTATGGAATCGCTACAAATTGCTTCTATAAAACTCTCAGCAGCTGTTCGAAGTTTTTCGCCACCCAACATCCATCTCTCTTGAGCAGGAGCAGATGCCGTCAACGATTCAATTGAAGGTATCGGACTTTCAAGCCATTTGATTTGTTCAAACCAACTGTGGACAACAGTTCCCCAACTAAACCCAGTCCCAGTGTTGCTGCCAAATCGTTCTTCAATTTGAACTTTACCCCCGCCCTCCAAACTTGAGGGTGAAGAACTTGCAACACCGTGTCCCTGAAAAACATCACCATCAGTTGGCGTCTTCATTGTGAAGGGTTCAATCTTCTTTATATCCATGTCTATGGTTGTATTGGGTAATTCGTGATACCACTCTGGGTTACTTCCTTCTGCTATCCATACAATGTTGTCTGGGTCTTGTGCTTGGGGTTCGCCAATAACCTGAAGTAACAGCCCGTCAAGTTGTTTCAAGTGGTACTTTGAATTTCTACTTGGAATGACCATGTGTAGCGCGTGCTTTGCCCGTGTCATCGCAACGTATAACAAACAAAGTGCGTCATTCACCTGTTGCTTATGCAATTCTCCACGCATTTGAGCGTACTCTGGCATTGCATGGTCTAGATAATCACTTGCATACATACCAACATGAACCGGTGGTTCACATGGGTCAGTGTGCAATTCCATAAGTTTTGGTGCTTTCCAAATCGGTTGATCTAAGTCGCAAACAACAACTGCGTCGAAAGATAGCCCTTTCGATTTATGCACCGTCATAACTTGAACTAAAGATGACGCGGGGTCAGAAACTTGGGTTTCCTTCACAAGCTTCACAAACTCTGAGGGTCGTAATCCTCCAGAGGGACCTAGATCACTAGATCGTGATTCTGCAAATTCGATCAGTTGCCAAAGACGCAAGCGTTCTCGTTCATCAACTGCATGAATCAGTTGCTCAGCAAATGTGCTTATAACTTCTGCATACCCTTCTGTAACGAGTTTGCGGCGAATTTTTCTACAAGTAGCCTCAAATTCCTTCGTAGGTCCATTCCATGAAATTCCAAGATGTTCGGCGAGAGGAGAACAACACACATGAAATTGTGCGACGGAATTCCCCGGATCATCTGCCATCAATAACGCAGAGAGAATGACTGTAACTGCAGGTGCATCTGTGAGTGGGTTGCCACCAAATTCTGCCGCAAGTACAGGAATTTTTTTGTTCGTACGCAGCGCATGCACAATCCGTTGAATCTGTTGCTTCGTGTTACTGCGAACCAAAATACCAATCTCTGCATTTGGTGCATGTTCGTGTATATTCGTCACGATCTCAACAATTTTTTCAACCGATAGTGCAAGTTGAGACTTTTTGCCTTCAGGATCAACACCGGCCGTTTCAATCACTGCGTAACCAGCGCGTTCTGGTTTTGCAGAGACGTGGTGTATAAAATCGTTTTGCCAGTTTGCTGCTGCGCCCGCAGCACGATCATTAAGAAGATCCGACTCATGAACGTGTTCAAAAATCGTATTCACCACCTCAAGCACCGGTGAAGAACACCGCCAACTTTTATCAAGTTTGCGAAGTGCGGCTTTTGGCAACCTGTCGGGGAGCGTGCGAAGAAGTGCAGGCTCACCACCACGAAAGCCGTAGAGGCTTTGCTTCACATCACCAACAAAAAAGAGGGAACGATCCTGCTGAGATTGGTAAATTTCTTCAATGACTGGTCTGAGCACGCTCCACTGGGTCAAAGAAGTATCTTGGAATTCATCTATCAACATATGATCAATTGAATTATCCAAACGGAATTGCAATTCAACAAGATCTTTCATTACATTGATGAAACTTAATCGATATGTCACATCATCAAATGAATACAAACCACACTCGTGTTTTGCCTCTAACCAACACCCATTCAAACTGTGCATGAGTTCATACGTCCCCTTGTTTTTGGATAATAACCGATTGGCCATAACACCAATTGCATGCTCAACAAGTGGTTCTAATGCGGTGACGATTTCTGGATCGATTTCCTTTTTGTAATAGAGATGTGTTCCATCAAGAACTTTTGATGCCATTCCTGTTGTGACAAATGCTTTCCAATCACCGCGACGTAACTTTTCGACTGCTTTTTGTAAATCTGCTGCTTGACGCTTGCCCTCTGGCGACAAGGATGTTATCACCTCAATTGCAGGAGCAAGTTCCTTGCTCGTCATCGTTGGAAACTCTTCGCCCCACAACCATGCTTCCGGTTCCGTATCCCGCACCGAAATGTACGCTTGACGTTGCATTTCTTTGAGGGTTTTGCAAACAGGTACCTTGGCACCTGATTTACTCCACCGAAGTAACTGAGCAATGTGATTTGTGTTTTTAGATTCTTTCGTCATCGCAACTACTGCTGAAGAAAATACTTCCTCTTCGTGGACTTCATCTAAAATTGACCAACTGGGTGCCATCCCAAGAGCATCGCTAAAGGATTGAGCAGTTTTTACAAAGAAACTATCAATCGTTCCGATGTTGAGCCGATGCATCGAGGCAGAAAGTTCTCGCAATAAAGACTCGCACCCCTCTTGGCCATCTTCAATTTCTGGAACATGCTTGATAAGTTGGGCTAGTTCCCTTGGATCTAATACCGCCTTGGCGAGTGATTCGATAATTCGATCTCGAATTTCGCCTGCCGCCTTTCGACTAAACGTCGTAGCAAGAATTGTTTTTGGATCTGCACCACCCTTCATAAGACGTAAGAATCGGTACATCAGTTCTTGTGTTTTGCCAGACCCTGCTAAGGCTTCAATTATTTCAAATGGGGTAAATTTGTCCAACTTAATCATCCCCTTCTGACTCTTCAGTGATGCTGTTGTCCTGACAAATCCACGCGAAATCATCACTGTATTTAGGAGCAGGAACAGTTGGCGCTTCACCGAACTTACCGCTTTGTATATCACTCATGATTGATGAGATGACATCACCAACCGTTGCCATCGCTTCATCAGGAAGGTCAAGTATATTAATCCCCGTAGTTGCTTCTTGATCACCAATTCGAAAATATCCAAGGGATACATTTTCCTTACTTGTATTCTCACCTTCAAGTTCTT
>ERZ813253.691-NODE-691-length-11228-cov-2.775696_pt1 | contig 11228 bp, 6 predicted proteins | sample MGYA00520893_ERZ813253 | MGnify/ENA primary metagenome ERZ813253 (study PRJEB31669, sample SAMD00080414) | marine metagenome | biome: oceanic hadal pelagic zone biome; feature: marine hadalpelagic zone; material: sea water | place: Pacific Ocean:Izu-Bonin Trench...
CCAGAATGCGTGGAACATCCGCGTCATCACCAACTCCTGGGGCCCTGGCTTCCCGTTCGACTCCTACGACCCCAACGACCTCACCGTGCAGATCATCGAGAAGATCGTGGTTGAGAACAACGTCGCGGTCATCTTCGCCAACGGCAACAACGGCGGCGACGGCTCGGATGACCAGTCGAACATCTTCGCCAAGGTGCCGGCGGCGATCGGCGTGGCGGCATCTCAGCGGAACGGGGTTGGCATGGCCGATTTCTCCAGTCGCGGCGATGCGTCTGACATCGCCACGTGGCCCGACGTCGCCGCTCCCGGAGTCGACATCTGGTCGGCTGCGGCGCGCGCCTCGATGATCGGTGGTGCCATCGGTGCAGGGGACACCGCCAACGGCGAGTTGGACTACTACTACCTCGCCATCAGCGGGACGAGCATGGCGACTCCGCATGTGGCGGGGCTGGTCGCGCTGTTGTGGCAGGCGGCTCCTTCGATGAAGATGAGCGATGTCGACGAGGACCTGATGCTCGAGGGAGACGTGACGCTCGTCGACCCCAACGGCATCGCTCCGCCGCAGACCGCCAGCAGGCCGATACACGAAGCGGAGCTCATCCTCAAACTCACCACGGACTACATCACCGAAGGAGAGAATCTGGCCAGCAACTCCTCTGCGGGAGTGGAGGGTCGTCCGCTCGACTACGTGCAGGGTTACGGGTTGGTGAACGCCCAACGGGCGGTGGCGGTGGCGCTGGCGCTGCAGGAACTGCGCGACCCCGACCGTGATGGCTTCGAGGATGCGGAAGTGACCGTGTTCGATGCCTACGAACGCTGGGAGGCGACGCTGCTCAACGGCACCGAGGAGCGCGACGGCGAGGGTCTGCGCATGGGCTGGTCCGGGGAGTTCTCGGTCATCTCGGCGCAGAACGACTTCCCACCCGCTTCAAGCCAGGAGCGCTGGATCTGGATTCCCGCCGGCACCACGCAGGTGACGTTCGACCTCGACTACAACCCTGCCGACCTGTCCAACATCTGGTGCCCCACCACGAGCAACCTGTTCCTCGTCGCCGATACCGATGGCGACGGCAACATCGACATCCAGGGCACTCCGGACATCACCGAGGTCTACGACGGCGGCACGCTTGAGGACGCATGGTGGATGGTCGAGGTGCGTGGCAACGCCGTCGGCGTCTGCTGGAGCGCCCCTGCCAGCACACAGGGGCCGCGCGCGGCATACGATGTCGATGCGCGTGTCATCCTCAAGCCCGGAGTCTACGAACTCGACCGTGAGCAGGCGCGCGGCTACGACATCGTCGGCGATGGAGGGGCGTCATTATCCCTGGAGAGGGGATGGTTCGTGCCTTCTGGACACACCGACAAGGAGGTCTCCCTGACCGGCATCGCAGGGGTGGTGAAATGGCTGCAGACCAACTGGTGGGTGCCCACGCTGGTCGCAGTGGTCGCGCTCGTGCTGTTGATCGGGCTGAACGCCCGCACCCTCGCCCTCGCCTCCGAGATGCTGGCACGTCGTCGCGCCTACAAGGAGGAACTCGCTGTCATCGATGCGGACATCCTTGAAGCCGAACTACTCTGATGCCCCCCCGATTCATTGATGAACGGCATGGCGGTCGTCGGCTCGCTGCCGAGATAGCTTAGTTGGTGGAGCGGCGGACTGTTAATCCGCAGGTCGTGGGTTCAAGTCCCTCTCTCGGCGCTTCAGTCATACGTTTGGCGTTAATAATCAGCGTCTGTTCTCACGGGTCGCGTGGGCGCGGGCGGGGGTTTGAAGGTGTGTGACGCACTCGACATCTACAGGGAACGCCATGTCTCAACCATCCGAACCACGAATCGGACGCACTTGCATGCTGGCGCTGATGATGTTGGTGGGGGCTCTCACAGCAGGAGTTCCGAACGCCACTGCAGCGCACGGAACTGAGACCGTCTCACTCTCAAGCGTGACCAACAGTTCAGCGATGGTGGATGTTGCAAATCTGGATGTGAACGACACATACTACTGGTGGGTCTACATCTACAAGCCCGATGGCAGCTCCTACGCGGCCAGCGGATTCAGATCCATCACAAACACCATCAATGGCCAGTTCAACTTCACTTGGATCAAGCCAACAGTGAACGGGAACTATACCGTCCACACCAGAATAACAGGCAGTTTATTCCAGGAATTTGACAACTACACAACCTACTTCGTAATGACCAACGCCACGGAAATCATATCCAGCAACGTGAGTAGTAGTGGATGCACCTTGACGCTGTCCAGACTTGACACCACCACAAACTACTCTTGGGTAGTCATGGTTTATGATAGCGCTAATAATCTCCATGACTATGATTCGGCTCTGTTCACTCCGAGCAGCGCTAACATGACCTATTCCGCGTCATGGACTGCACCTACGACTGCAGGGAACTACTCCGTGGTTTCCAGCCTGTTGAACGCCAACAATAACAATAGTCTGATAACAAGTCATACCAACTACTTCACAATCGGCGGAGGTAGCGGCACCGCATTCAACGAGACCATCGCACTCTCGAACATCACGAACAGTTCGGCCAGTGTGGATCTGGCAAACCTCAATGGGAGCAACTCGTACTACTGGTACGTGTGGATCTACAACTCGAACAACACGTTGCAGACGTTCGACTACGGCACGGTGAGCAATTCGACATCGGCCGCGGCCTCAGCCACCTGGATCGCTCCGAGTGCAGCAGGGAATTACTCCGTGCTCGCCGACCTCTATGACAGCGGATTCACGATTCTGACGAACGCCACCGCTTCCTTCTACACCGGGGGCAGTGCGCCGGCGAACCTCTCCGCCGACGCCTATGAGCCCAACAATGATCACGGCAACGCCTCCTCGATCAATCTCAACTCCACTGTGGGCAGCGTCAACATCCACAACAGCACGGATGAGGATTGGTGGGCGTTCAACCTGAGCACCAACGACACCGCTTACGTGAACATCACTTTCACCGATTCCGATGGTGATCTCGACCTCGATGTCTACCGCGGCACGACCTACCTCGGTTCATCCGGCTCGATCACCGATGATGAGTCATACACCATCACGGGAGCGACGGCGGGAACTCACTACGCCAGGGTCTACGGCTACGGAGGAGACACGAACAATTACTCGATCATGATCTCCATCGGAGGAGGAAGCAGCACAAACTCCTCTCAGAATGATGCAGGATCAGGTGGGGACGCGGGTGGCACTGCCTCCACGGCGTACAACCTGAGCGTGACATCGGGTGCCACCTACATGGGGTATGTCGACCAGACAGATTACCAGGACTGGTACCGCATCACCGTCCCGACAGGCCAGGGGATTGCGGCCAGTCTGGCCTTCAACGGGCAGAGCAACGGCACCAACGACCTCGACTTCTATCTCCTGGACTCCTTAACCTCGACCATCGACTCGTCGTTCTACAGCAATCCCGAGACGGTCACCTCGAATGGAACCAATGTGGGTGGAGGCGATGTATTCCTCGTTGTGGATGCGTGGAACGGATTCAGCTACTACAACATGACCATCTGGCTGTTCAACATTGGCAATGGGAGCAACACGACTCTGTCCCCAGATGGCTACGAGATCAACGATGACGTGGGCAATGCCACCAGCATTTCGCTTCCGTTCGCCCCCACTGCGTCGCTGACGATCCACAATAGCACGGACTACGACTTCTTCGAGGTGAACATGACCTCTGGATTCACCTACTGGATGAACGCCACATTCGTGCACTCCGTTGGCGACATCGACATCGGGTTCGTGGACGCCAACCTAACCACGATGGCCGCCTCGACCTCTTCCTCGGACAACGAATCCGTCTCGTGGACAGCCAATGCCACAGGCACGTTCTATGCCCTCGCGCTTGGGTTCCTAGGGGGCACCAACACCTACAGCCTCACCATCGAGGGCCCACCTCCGGTGAGCGGAGACATCTCTGCGGTGATGTACAACCACACCGCGAAGACCATGCTGCTCTCGAACCTGACATCAGGTAGCGCGTACGCGGTCGAAGTCAGCCTCTACTCCTGGAACGGCTCGGGTTACGTCTACACGTCAGGATACTGGCTCAACTTCACCGCCAATGGCTCCACCTATCAGATGCCGGGGGTGCTCTCCCTCTACTTTGAGGCAGAGTGGTGCATCCAGGGCGATCTCTACGACGCCTCCGGCACTTCCCTGAGTATGCTCGACTGGGATATGGACTGCATCTACTTCGAACTGCTAGAAGCGAGTGTGACCAGTAACACCGGCGGGACGATCTCAGGGCAGAACCTCACGAACGGCGCGGCCTACAGTTACGACTGGTTCCTCTACATCGGCAGTGGTACGACATATCTTCAGAACGGCTCCGGCACCTTCACCGCGAGCGGCAGTTCCTGGTCTTCGAGCATCTCCTGGAACCAGCCGAACACCGGCAGCCAGCGCTGCTGGTTCGTGCGGCTGTTCGACTCGACGGGCACCTACGTCGGATACCACATGGACTGCTTCACACCGACCTGGCCGCGAGTGACGATCACCAATGTCACGACCAACAACGCCTCGGCATCGAACACTCTCTACACGGATGTCGAGAACCTGACCGTGGGCGAGACATATGGGATCCAGTCGTTCATCTACTGGTACACTAACAACACGGTCTGGACGTACTCGATATACACCAATTAAACCGCGTCCAGCACCAGTCCGAGTTTCACCTGGAACTTCGCCACACCGACGATGAGTTCGGTATACTGTGCTGACACGTACGTCTACAATTCGACCGGCTCTCTGCTCGATTACGACACGCTCTGTTTCACGATCTACAACGATGACGACCTCGACGGCGTCTGGAACGAGAACGACCTGTGCCCGAACACGCCCGCCAACGCCACGGTCGACCAGTACGGCTGCGCGGCGACGCAGCGGGACAGCGACGGCGACGGCGTGGCCGACGCCTTCGACGATTTCCCCAACGATCCGACGCAGTGGTCGGACACGGATGGTGACGGATACGGTGACAACTTAAGCGACAACAATCCGGACTCCTTCCCCAACGACGCCACCCAATGGTCTGATGCAGATGGTGATGGCTACGGTGACAACGCGAGCGGGAACAACCCCGATGCTTTCCCACAGGATGGCACGCAGTGGTATGATTCGGATGGTGACGGCTACGGCGACAACCAGAACGGGACCAACCCCGATGTGTTCCCGAATGACCCCAGTCAGTGGTCGGATGCGGACGGCGACGGCTACGGTGACAACTCCAGCGGGACCAACCCCGATGCTTTCCCACTGGATGGAACGCAGTGGGCCGATCAAGACGGCGACGGCTACGGTGACAACCCCGCGGGCAACAACCCGGACGCCTTCCCCACCGACAGCACGCAGTGGGAGGATTCTGACGGCGATGGATACGGAGACAACCCCCTCGGCGCCAACCCAGACGCCTTCCCGTCCGACAACACGCAGTGGAACGACACCGATGGAGACGGCTACGGCGACAACCCGCTGGGCAACAACTCTGACGCCTTCCCCGACGACGGCACGCAGTGGGAGGACACCGATGGTGACGGCTATGGGAACAACCCGCTGGGCAACAACCCGGACGCCTTCCCCCACGACGAGACACAGTGGGAGGACACCGATGGTGACGGCTACGGGAACAACCCGCTGGGCAACAACTCGGACGCCTTCCCAACTGATGGTTCGCAATGGTTCGACCAGGATGGAGACGGATACGGCGACAATCCCCAGGGGAACAACTCCGACGTCTTCCCCACCGACTCCAGCCAGTGGTACGACCGTGATGGTGATGGTTACGGAGACAACCCGCTGGGCAACAACTCGGACGATTGCCCGGACACTCCCGACGGCCTCGCGGTCGATGAGAACGGATGTGCGGATTCCGAGCGTGACAGCGACAATGACGGAGTGATGGACGATGTGGACATCTGCCCGAGCGAGGATGCGAGCGGATACGATGACGACAACGACGGCTGCATCGACGACAGCGACCACGATGGAGTGCTGGACGATGTTGACCTGTGCGCTAACGAGGATGCCTCAGGATACGATACGAACGGTGACGGCTGCATCGACGACACCGACGGAGATGGCGTGAAGGATGACACGGACGTCTGTCGCCTAGAGGACGCCTCGGGCTTCGATTCCAACGCGGATGGCTGCATCGACGACACTGACGGGGATCTCGTGAAGGACGATGTCGACCAATGTCCAACGGTCAATTCCACCGGCTGGGACAACGACGGTGACGGCTGCATCGACGACACCGACGCCGACACGGTGCTGGACCCCCTAGACGATTGCCCCGGAACACCAGCTGGTGCGCTGATCAACAGCACCGGCTGCGCTGACGTACAACGGGACACTGACGGTGACACGGTCAACGATGCCATCGACGAATGTCCCATGACTCCAGCGGGCCAGATGGTCGATGGTGTCGGATGCGCGGACAGCCAGAAGGACACCGATTCAGACTACGTCAGGGACGATATCGACATCTGCCCCGGGTCACCAACAGGAACTCAGGTGGATTCTGACGGCTGCGCGGACAGCCAGAAGGACACCGATGACGATGAGGTCACGGATGATCTCGACGACTGTGGTGGCACACCAGTGGCCGAGGTGGCGAACTCTGATGGGTGCTCGCTGTCGCAACTCGATACCGACTACGATGGCTGGATGGACGATGAGGATGCCTTCCCGTTCGACCCGGCGGAACATCTCGACAGCGACGACGACGGGGTCGGAGACAACAGCGACTTCTTCCCGAACGACCCGGACAAGACGCTCGCTTCGCATGCGGAACAGGAATCTCAGGGAATCTCGCGGACTGCGATGATGATCGCGGCTGTGGGGTCACTGCTGTTCGTCGCGGCGATGATCGTGTTGGTGTTCGCCTTCCGCCGCAAGAAGGATGACGACGATGAACCGGATGCTCTCTACTCGGGCGCGATATCGCAAGCGCCGGTGGATCCGTTGCACACCGAGATCGCCGCTGCCGCGGCAGCCCAGCTCTCCATGGCTGACGAGCCCGCGCTCCCGGTTCTCGCCGAAGCCACATCCCAGCTCGATGAGCAGCCAGAGGTGCAGGAGGAGCAGTGGACCGATGAACACGGAGTCAACTGGTATCGTCAGGCCGATGGCAGCCTGCTCCGCTGGGATGGCAGCGAGTGGCAACAGACGTGAGTCAGCCCAGTCTGCGGAACTCATCGGGACGCGTGTCCGCCAGACCGCCCCTCCTCGCCGGAGTGAATGGCGAACGACGCCAGGCAGCGATGATCGCCCCGACCATGCATCAATGCATGGGGCTGGGTGGGCTAGAATACTGGGAGTGATACTTGTTCTACTTAGCGTGTACAATCACATCAGGTGTTGATGAAAACAGCATGCGATATTGTTCGCCTCTGAAGGCTCATGTCGGGAACGGAATAACGTAGGTGAGCACGGCGAAGTAATGGGTGATGCTGCCCGCCAGCACGAACAGATGCCAGATAGCATGATTGTACGCCAACTTCTTCTTGTGGTAGAAGATGGTACCGAGTGAATAGAAAATCCCCCCAGCGACCACGAGCAACAGGCCAGACCACCCGTGTTCGACGGAGTTCTCCAGCATCGGTTTGATGGCCAACAGGGCGATCCAACCCATGGCCAGATACGGGATGGTCGAGACATAACTCGGAAGATCGTGACTGACCAGTTTGATCGTGATTCCAATCGCGGCGAAAGTCCAGGCCACGGCGAACATGACCCATCCCCAAGCCCCGCTCAGGGTGACCAACATGAACGGGGTATAGGTTCCTGCGATCAGGAGGTATATGGTCACCTGGTCGACGAGTCTCATCACCTCCTTCCCCCGCCCGTTCGTCAACCCGTGATAGAGCGCCGAAGCGGTGTACGCGATGAGCAGGCTGAGGCCGAAGATGGTGCAGGTGACGATCTTCGTGACATCACCCGTCGAGGTCGCTCTGGCCACCAGGAAATACAGTCCGACTATCGCCAACAGCGCACCTGTTCCCGATGTGATGGCATTGGACATCTCCTCCTTGACGGGGTATGCTCCATCACCGTCTTCAAGCAGTTCCGTCATGCCACTCACTCCCTGACTCACGCTGTTCAGGTGATGCAGGGCTAGTAATTCAAGCATGCCCGAGGTACAGGTGTGGCGCGGACTGGCAGGGTGCTGGAAACGGCAGCAGAACATGAGCGGGTCTGATGATTATGGGGTGTGGCCGGCAACTGGCTGGGGGAGATTGCTCGCGCAGGGTTGATGGGCGGCCGCTGACAGCACCCAGCGCGTGACCTCCGAGAACCGTCGACTCGCACAGTCAGTGCTCGATGCGACAGCTGCCAGCGGGTCGCTCTACGGCAACGGACTGCCGATGATCGCCAGCGAGAACGTGCTCAGCCCGCTGGTGCGCCGCGTGGTTGACTCGGACCTGCACGGCCGCTACGCCGAGGGCCTCCCCGGCAAGAGATACTACCAGGGATGCGAAGATTTCGACGACATCGAGTCACTCGGAATCCAATTGGCGAAACAGATATTCAATTGCGAGTTCGCCAACATCCAGAGCACCTCGGGCACCGTATCCAACATGGCCGCGCTGAAGGCGCTCACCCAGCCCGGCGACAAGATCAGCGCCGTGTCGACGGCGGATGGCGGGCACATCTCGCACGCACGCATGGGCGCGGTCGGAGTGAGGGGTCTGGAGTTGGTGACCTACCCGTGGGATGTCGAGCGGATGGAGCCTGACATCGACGCCGCGGCGAAGATGATCCGCGACGAGAAACCGCAGATGTGCCTGTTCGGCCAGTCGGTGTTCCTGTTCCCCACTCCCTTGGAGGAATTGTCCGAGGTGGCCCACGAGGTCGGTGCCAAGGTGATGTACGACGGGGCTCACGTGCTCGGCCTCATCGCCGGTGGCCAGTTCCAGGACCCGCTGCGCGAGGGTGCTGACCTGATGACCGGTTCATCGCACAAGACCTTCCCAGGCCCACAAGGTGGCTTCCTGCTCTCGGATTCTGATGACCCGAAATTCCACCGTCGGCTCAACAGCGCCATCTTCCCTGGTGTCTGCTCGTCCTACCATCTGCACCACGTCGCTGGCAAGGTGGTCGCCATGACCGAGTTCCAGGAGTTCGGTGAGGCGTACGCCCGGGATACTGTGGCGAATGCTCAGGCGTTCGGGGCGGCGATGTCAGCGGAGGGATTCGAGGTTTCAGCAGAAGGGCGGGGTTTCACGGCCAGCCACCAGATCCTCACCTGCCATGGTGAGCCGGATTCGGGAGCGGGCGCGAGGGCTGCGCAGCAGTTGGAGGATGCGGGCATCATCACGAACATGAACATGCTACCCGGTGACACGAAGCCGATGACGCCCTCAGGCCTGCGGCTCGGGGTGCAGGAGCTCACCCGGCACGGCATGGGCACAGGGGAGATGGAGGAGGTGGCGCGTCTGTTCGCCCGCGTGCTCATCGCTGACGAGGATCCAGTCTCTGTCAAACCAGATGTCCACTCGCTGCGAGCCGGATTCCAAGTGGTGCAGTACTGCTTCCCCGACGATGATTGAGCGAGCCGAGCCTCAATCGCGCGACCAGCGGAAGGCGTGTGGCAGCAGTTCCCCGATGGTGGTGACGAGATTCACCTCGCCCTCGGGGGTCGCGCAGATCACCTGCAGTTCCGAGCCGCCGTGCTCGAACAGCACCTGGCGACAGCCTCCGCAAGGAGCACCTCCTGATGGTGACACCACCACGATACGCGTGAAATCGGACAGACCGGCAACCACGGCGTTGGCGACCGCGTTGCGCTCAGCACAGACGGTCAGCGGATAGGAGTCGGATTCAACGTTGCAGCCGACGGCGATCGAGCCGTCAGCCGCTTCCAGCGCGGCGCCCACGGGATGGTCTGAATGCGGGCAGTGCGCCTTGCTCGCGGCCGCTATCGCTGCCGCCACCAACTCCTCCATCGAGATGTGACGAGCGTGCCGCTCGCTTGAGCGTTTCAGTCGCGCCGCCCCGTCCGCTCGGGTCCACTGGCCGTGACGGCGGTGAGGCGGCGGGTGCATTCCTTGAGCAGGTGCTCGATGGAGAGCCTGGGCAGGTGGGTGTGCCACCACGAGCCGAGGGGGATCCAGAGCAGCACGTATGCGAGCGTGCCCACGAGCGCGAGCGCATGGGACGGGTCGAACGGCTCGACGAAGTGGTTCCACAGCGCCAGCGGAACGAAGTGCACGACGTAGACGGACAGCGACAGCCGGCCCAGGTTCCCGATCGCTTGGCCGAGTCTCCCCTCTGTAGACGGCAGGCGACCGACCAGTTCGTGCAGCGCGATGACGCAGGTGCCGGAGACCACGAGGAAGGGAGTGGACGCCGGGAAGAAGGTGAGCAGCGAATCCCCGCTGATGCTCGCCCAGGTCTCCCCGTTGGCCTGCGCCCATAGCAGAGTGGCGACGCTCGCGAGCACCCCGGCCAGCAGCAGTCGGCGTCGTCTGCGCTCGTCGTGGTCAGCGAGCAGTCCTCCGAGCAGCGCGAAGCAGAGCCAAGGGAGTAGCGGATAGGTTCCCGAGAGCAGCAGCAGGCCGAACCATCCGGCGAGGTCGTCCGCCCTGATGCGCTGCTCCCAGGTCCAGCCAACTCCGGTCCAGTCGGAGAGCAGCAGCGGTGCGCACGCCAGCAGGATGAGCAGCGTCACCCGGGTGCGCAGGGAGAGTCTGGCGAGCAGCGGCATGAGCAGGGCGAGCAGGGCGAACAGCGAGAGCACACCCGGAGTCGACCAGTGGAAGACGGGTGACATGACGACATTGACCAGCAGCTGGGCTGCGAGCAGCAGCAGCACCCGTGGGAGGAGCCAAGCCGTCCATTCGCCGGGAGCAGAGCCGAGCCGCCGCCTCGCAGCCTGAAGACCGCCCCAGCCCGCCACGGCGATGAACAGCGGCGCGGCCAGACCACCGATGGAGGCGGCGAGCAGACCGAGCGGAGCGGAGGTCGAGAGGTCGGACGGCGCCAGCGTCCCCCCCACGTGCGCCTCGACCATGAACAGGATGGCGAGGCCGCGCAACAGGTCGATGTCCGCCCGCCGCGCCCGCATCTCCATGCTGCTCACCCGAGGACGTCGATGTCCACCAGCCCCATCCGCATCTCCACGCTGCTCACCCGAGGACGTCGATGATGCGGCTGCTCGGCTCCACCGGTTCCGGTGACCGGGTGTGCGCCCCTTCGACC
>ERZ813253.692-NODE-692-length-11220-cov-3.202560_pt1 | contig 11220 bp, 11 predicted proteins | sample MGYA00520893_ERZ813253 | MGnify/ENA primary metagenome ERZ813253 (study PRJEB31669, sample SAMD00080414) | marine metagenome | biome: oceanic hadal pelagic zone biome; feature: marine hadalpelagic zone; material: sea water | place: Pacific Ocean:Izu-Bonin Trench...
AAAGGGTTGCCGGCCTGTCGGGCTCCAACAAACCGGCCGGGCCCAGAAAACAAGTGACCGGCGAGCAGCCCCCGAATGCAAGATCCAGGGACGGCGCGCCGGGTCTCCCTGGGAAGGAGATAATTCGGCTTGTTCAATTGGAAAGTGTCCGGTTCCAAGTCTCCGTGGCACGGTTTTTCGAGAATTTCGCTCTTTTCGATGAGCTGATCTCAAACGGCGGAAAACATTGACTATTCTCATCTGCTAGTCCGGAACCGCTCAAGGAGGGAAGCATGGCACGCGCACTGGTTTTGACGGTGATTGGCGAAGATCGCCCCGGCCTGGTCGAAGCGCTGGCCGAGCTCATCGAAAGATTCGACGGAAGCTGGGACGAGAGTCGCATGGCCCGACTTGCCGGTCATTTTGCTGGGGTCGTCCAGATTCATCTGCCGGATGATCGTGCGGAGGGCCTGATCGCTGCCCTCGGATCCCTTTCAGAACGAGGCCTCTCCGCCAGCGTCGTCGACAGGACCTCGAAGTCGATACCCATGAGCGCCGTGGTCACCCCGAGGAACGCCGTGTTCTGCAGCAGCTTGTTGGGGTTGTTGTCGGTCAGCTCGGCCACCGGGATGGGTACCAGCGTGACGCCTTCGGGGGCGTCACCGGTCCCGACGTTACCGCGGTTGTAGATGGCGCGCGCCCCAGGCCGACAACCCGCAAATGGCGGTCGAGGGTGTCCTGGTTCAGGCACATCAACAGGTCCATCTTGTCGCCGTGGCACGGCAGCTCCACGTCGGCGATACGGATGGTCAACAGAATATGGCCGCCACGGATAATCGATTGAAAGGCGTTGTAGGCGTACATGTGGACCCCGCGACGAGCGAACATCCTGGCGAGGATGTTCCCCGGGGTCGCGATTCCCTGACCGGCCGCGCCGCCGATGCTGAGCACGAAGTCGAATCCTGTCATCTTCATCCACCGGCCATGGCTCTGTATGCGCTGTTCCTGCTCCCCACTGTGGGGAATCCGGTCCACATGCCCACCCATTATATCGGTTCCTCTGCATGTTGCTGTCTACGACAGCAGGTACGCGAACGAGGTCCACCCTCATTCTCGACTACCGGACCCGTTGCAGAGATGGGTGCAGCGGAGGGGACCAGCGTCCGCCGCGCCGGGCATGGTCGAGGAGGTGCCAGTAGAGCGCGACCACCGGTCGGTCAGGGTCGAGCAGGGTTGCATCGTCTGCGCACTGCGCTCGGCGGGTCGAACTGCGCCAGCGGCCCCTGGCGATCTGCGCCAGCACGGGGATGCGCAGCGCCGGGCCGCACATCGGCAGACCGGCGGCGGTGCGCCACGGGCGTGAGACCAAGTCCGCTTTGCGGAGCGCCCGCGACACGGCATTCCAGTTCCGTTCAGGACCCGCCTTGCGCGACATCAGGAACGTAGGGTTGATCGATGAGTCCAGCGTGAATCCTGAGTCGGCCAGAGGCTTCGCCATCCACGGCGCGATGTAGCCACCCGGGGCGCGGAACCACGGCCGCCAGCCGGCGCCGGCGAACGAGGCGAGGCGCTGGTACGCCTCGTCGAGCATGCTGGCGAACCCCTGCTCGTCAGCCGGCCACGCCGACCAGCAGCGGTGGTGCATCCCATGACAGCCGAGCGTGAGGTGCGGATCATCGGCGAGCAACCCGGACAGGCGATGGGCGAAGCGTGGGTCGTCGAGCTGCTCGGCGATGACGAACAGCGTGACTGCGATGCCCTCACCGGCACCGTCCCGCCAACAGGCGAAGCCATCGAGCGCGGCCGTCAGCCGGTCACTCATCTGGTAGGCACCCACAGCCCCGCCGGACCGCGATCTCCGCGGGTGCCCAGTGACCTTCGGGTGATGGCAGAGGTCATCGGTGTCCACGGACAACCATACGAACCGCCCACTGGACTCGGCCGTGTCGACCGTACTGCGCACAGAGGTTTCTTCGGAGGGGGGGAGCGGGAGCCGCGGGAGCAGGAACGTGATGTGCTCGCGCTGCTCGCCGGCCACCTCCACCATGCCATCCCCCGAACGCTCGCGGCGGCCCTGCCAGCGGGTGCAGATCGAAGCGGCGGTCAGCATCCCAGCCTCGTTGTCCGGATCGACGGTCACCTCGACCGCGAACGGGCCACCCTGGCTGCCGGCCAGCCACTCGAGCGCACGGTCGACCGAGCGGGATGCCACGCCTCTCCCGGTCTCATCGGAGCGCACCCAGTAACCGAGGTTCCAAGCCCCATAGCGGGTGCGCGTGCTGCGATCGAAGGCGACCAGACCGAGGAACCGCTCTGACTCGCCTTGTTCTGCTCGAGCGATGATGACCCAGTGGTGCAGCATTCCACCCCGCCCCATCCGCTCGACCTCGCGCAGGTAGTCCAGCAACTGCTCGGGCGTCTCTGCGTCTGGATCGAACCACGGAAACGCAGGCAGCACCTCGGGCATGCTCACCTCGAACGCGACTCGGAACTGAGAGTGGTGCACCGGAGCCGCAGGGCGCAGCAGCAGTTCGTCATCGACCACGAGCGTTGGAGTCGGGTGCACGTCCGGGAGGAGGCGTCGCTTCGATGATGAGGCTTCGGCTCGCCCCTGGACTGATTCACTGGCCGAGGGATTTCACCGCATTGGCGACGTTCTCGTCATCGGGGTGGAGGCGCTGTCCTGCCTCCAGCATGCGGGCGAGATCATTCTCCCGTTCCAGTTTCTTCAGCACCACACCGACGTGGAAGATGAGTTCGACGCGATCACCGATATGCGGTCCGAGTTTGTCGAGCGCGCGTGCAGCGGTGGCGAGCGAGCCGGACTTCACCTGCTCCATCACCTCACGCAGCGACCTGCGCACGTCGAGGTCGTCCCACGCATCCGTCTGCGGCCATGGCCACAGCCGGTCCGACAGTGCGGGCGCACCTGCAGCATCCGTCTGCCCACTGGATTCTGCCACATCTGCAACGGTCTCCTGCATCTCCGGCTTCTCCTCGAACGCGTCAGCTGAGGGCGCAGCAGTGGGTTGACTCGGAAGGGTTGGGACGGCAGGGGAAACGGGTGCCTCTCCAGCGCCGGGAAGGCTCGGCAGTTTCGGCATGGCAGCCAACGCACCGTTGTTCACCTCGGTGGGGCGGGTCGGCAGTGGCGGGAGGGACGAAGGCGATGGCTCGGGTTCCACAGGTTCCACGACTTCAGGTGCGGGGGAGACTTCCGTCGCGGAGACGACAGCGGTCGAGGTGGTTGACTCGGATCGTTGCTCGACCGGCTCTTCGTCGGGAACGGCTGACGGATCGTGCAGCGGCGCCGAATCATCGTCGTCGACATCCTCGCCACCCGCCGCCTGTTTGGGTAGCAGAGGTACCACGAGGTCGACCTTGAAGTCGATGATGTCCTCTTCGGGATGCACCTCTTGCTGCTTGGGAACCACGAAGCGCTCGACATCCTCGGGAGCGTCCTCGGGGTGCAACTCCCAATCGGTCGGGTCTTCATCGGTCGGTTCAGGATGGTCGGCGAGTTCCGGCTGCTTCCCATAGGTGGCGAATCCAGGTGCGGCATCGATGTTCACGATATCTGAATCGTCGTACTGCGAGACCTCGATGGTCATGTCATCGACGTCGAAGGAGTGGGCGGTCCAGTCGACCAGTTCCTCCTCCTCCTCCTCCTCCACCTCGTCGGAGTTGAGTTCATCGAAGAGGCCGTCCGCCTGCTCGTTGACTTGCTGGTCCTCCTGCTCCAGTATACCCCTCTCCAACTGGTAGTAGCAGCGGGGGCACTCGGCGGTGCCTTCGGGGCTGTTCATGCCGCACAGCGGGCACTCCACCCCCTCCTCCTTCTGCTTCCGCCATGATTTGAATCGGTCAATCACCACATGGCCTCGTCTATGCCCGCGCGCGGCTCCGGTTTAAGAGTCACTTTCTCACGCGCGCCTTGGTGGGCCTCAACCGAGGGCAACGGTGATGCACGGCCGACCGAGGGACGTGACATGGGTGCAGACGAGCGGGGCAAGGTGCATCGCATCGGCCCAGGTAGGAAGCGGGCGAAAGCACCTGCAGGAGAGGCTGCCACACGATACAGTCGCTCACAGGACCATCTGGATCACTTCAGTCGGCTGGTGCGGTGGGAGTTCGAGGACGAGATGGCACAGGTCGAACAGCGGTTGAAGGAGTGGCCCAAACGGAAGTTGGCGAGCCATGGACTGGCCCTGTTCGACATGCATGCACGCACCGACGGGTGGATGTTCGGTGACCGCATCCTGCGCCTGACTACACCTCGCGGCGAGCCGATGCCGACCCATCGGTTCGGCCAAGGGGACATCGTCACGCTCTGTCGCGGGAACCCGTTGAAGGAGGCCGTCACCGAGGGAATCATGCTCAGCCGCCATCGGCGGCATCTGCGCATAGTCGTGGGCGAGCCCCCGGAGAAGCTGCGCAGCGGGGTCTGGCGGCTCGACCGCGGGGCGAATCGGGTGGCGCACGACCGCATGCAGGCGGCGCTGCAGGCGGTCGTCCTCGAGGAGGATGCGACCGTGCTGTCCGACCTGCTGCTCGGGGCGCTCCGCGACCCTGCCTCGTCGGCCGCCACCAAGGCGAACCTGGGCGGAGCGCGTCGGCGCATGCAGCCCGAGATCGACACGGATGCGCTCAACCCGAGTCAACTCGCCGCCATCGAGGCGTCGTTCGAGCAGCGCCTGACACTCGTGCAAGGACCCCCGGGCACGGGCAAGACGCACACGGCGGTGCACATGCTGAAGGCGTGGGCGCAGGAGGGACTCGGACCCATCCTGGCATGTGCCGACAGCAACGTGGCGGTGGACAACCTGCTCGAAGGGCTGCTCAAACTCGGAGTCAGGGCGGTCAGGCTCGGCCAGCCGGTGAAGGTGCGCGAACACCTGCGCGCGGCGACGCTCAGAGCACTGATGGAGGAGCACCCGCGGAATGAGGAGATCGAGTTCATCCGCCAGCACCAGGACGAACTGGGGCGCCAACTCGACCGCGCCAAGGGAAAGGAGAAGGGGCTCACCCACCGCGACATCCGACAGGGTTGGAAGGACATCCGCACCATCGAGGACGAGATCATCGAGGACATCATCGAGCGTTCCGAGGTCATCTGCGCCACCTGCATCGGCTCCGGCCATCCGTTGCTCGAGCGCAAACGCTTCCCGCTGCAACTGATCGATGAAGCGACGCAAGCCACGGAGCCGACCACCTGGGTGCCGCTGGTCAAGGGGGCCAGACGACTCGTGCTCGTCGGCGACCACCACCAGCTGCCACCGACAGTGATCTCGCTGCGCGCCGAGGAGGAGGGGCTCGACCGCAGCCTGTTCCAGCGTCTGGTCGACATGGACATCGAGCCGCACATGCTCACCGTGCAGTACCGCATGCACCCGGTCATCGGCGAGTTCTCGTCAGCCCGCTACTACGACGGGCGCATCGAGGACGGTGTGACGGCCGAGGACAGGCCGGCCCCAGCCGGATTCCTGTGGCCCGACTGGGAGCACCCGGTGGCGTTCGTGCCCGTCGACGGGTCCGAGCGGGACTCGGAGGACGGCGCGTCGAAGGAGAACATGGACGAGGCGGCATGGGTCGTGCGCGTGGTCGAGGGGCTTCTGCAAGGTGGGGACCTGCAACCTCGGGACATCGGCGTCGTCACCCCGTACAACGGGCAGGTGCGCCTGCTGACCGACCTGTTCGGCCAGGCGGGAGGACTCGAAGATGACGTGCAGCACGGGAAGGGGAAGTTCACCGGACTGGAGATCCGCAGCGTCGACGGCTATCAGGGACGTGAGAAAGAGGTCATCGTGCTCTCGAGCGTGCGCGCCAACGACACCGGCGATGTGGGATTCCTTCGCGACTGGCGGCGTCTGAACGTCGCGCTCACGCGGGCGCGAAGAGGACTCATCGTGATCGGCTCACCGACCACGCTCAGGCACGACCCGGACTGGGGAGCCTGGCTCGACTGGGTGGCGGGAAGGAAACTCGAAGCGTGGCACATCCTCCAGAGTTGACCAGAGGTGATTGGATGGCGTCAGTGGATCTGCCGATGGAAATACCGCAGACCGGCCCGATCAGCCTGTCCGGCGACGACGCCGAGCAGGAGGGGCACTGGCCGATTCCCGAGGGTGTGGTGCTCGCGAGCCTGCCGAAAAGAGTGGGTGCGTGGATGCTCGACACGATCTTCGTGATGGGAGTGCTGCTGCTGCTGACAACACTCGTCGGCGGTTGGGGAGCCAACATCCTGCTGGCGTTCCACTACTCGCTTCCACTCGAAGGGGGGCGCTCGGCGGCATTGTTCGGGGTCAACTGGTTCCTCATCCTCGGAGGCCACTTCCTCTACTTCCGCCACACCGGCATACGCTTCTCCCGCTCGCTCGGCCAGCGCTGGTTCGGCCTGGCGGTCGTGCGCGAGGATGGCGAGGTGCTGTCGTCCGCGGAATGGGACGGGCGCGCGCTGCTGAAACTGCGTTACCTCATCCCGGTGCTCGGGCAATTCTGGTTCGGCCCGCGGGATGTCCTGCTCGCCCATCGCAGGCACACGCATCAGAGTTCGGTGGACCTCAAGGTGGCGAGCATCGTCGCCGTGGCCGACTCGCTGCCGCCGGCCTGCCGAGCGCACATACGCTGACTTCAGTCGACGGTGTGTCGTGGTTGGTCAGCGGGTGGGCATCCGTGGCACTCTCCGGAGTGCGCTTCAAGTAGCAGGGCGGGTGTCGCTTCGGCAGGCGTTGCCATGTCTGACGAGTTGGTCGCACGCATGGACGGACTCAGCGCCCGCGTGCATGCAGCGGTCGACGACATCGACGACGACGACCGGGATGCGCTGCGCATCGTCATCGAGGTGACCAACGAGGGTTCGACCCCTGCACACCAACTGAAGGCCAGCCTGCGCACCATGGATGGTGGCCTCGCCAAGATGCACGAAGGAGCGGACTCGATCCAAGCAGGCATGCGTCAGGACTTCGTCTACTTCGTGGGGCGGGAATCCGGAGCGTGGATGTTCAAGCTGGAACAAGGAGCAGGAGACGCCGTCCAGCACGCTGAACTCGGGCCGTACGAGAGTGAGATGCGCATCGAGGATGAGTACCGTCCACCGATACTCGACAGCGGACGAGGGAGTGCTACGGGTGGAAACATGTTCGATTCTGCATTCGGGGACGCACTTTCCGGATTCGGGGTGGAGTCGCAACCAGAGGTGGTGGAGCCGGCACCTGTGGCAGCCGCTGCCGCCGTCACCCCCATGGCGCAGGCGTTCGATTCCCTCGTCGCGCCCGCAGAACCAGTCGACTCCGCGCCAGCACCGGTCGAGCCTGTGCGTCCGCCGATCAGCGCTCAGGCAGAGGAAGCGCCGCCTGTGGCACTCGAACCGCTGAGCCCGCCGATCAGCGAACCTGCACCGCAGCCTCTCGCTCCGATGACACCGACCATCGGTCCGCCCACAGGGCCCCCCGCAGAACCTCCCGATGGTCCACCCACAGGTCCGTTGGGGCCGCCAACAGGTCCACCGCAGGGCCCCTCGGGTGAGCCGCCCGCTGGTCCTCCGACAGGTCCACCCTCAGGTGCGCCCATGGGGCCGCCAACAGGTCCACCTCCATCAGCGCCGCAAGGACCTCCTGTCGGAATGCCGCAGGGTGGACCGCCTCCTGGGATGATGCCGCAGGGTGGACCGCCTCCTGGGATGATGCCGCAGGGTGGACCGCCTCCTGGGATGATGCAGCCGGGTGGACCGCCACCTGGGATGATGCAGCCGGGCGGGCCGCCACCGGGGATGATGCAGCCGGGTGGACCGCCACCGGGGATGATGCCGCCGGGGATGATGCCTCCCGGTGGACCGCCGCCGGGGATGACGCCCCAGGGAATTATGCCTCCGAGCGGACCCCCAGCCGGTCCCGGCCAGCCTGCAGCGTGGCTCAAGGATGAGGAGCCTAAGGAATGACGCAGCCGCCCGACTCCGTGTACGACAGCGATGAACTTGACCGAAGGTTCCGTCAGCGCCACCGGGCCTGGCGCATCATCGCGTTCATGCGCGGGGTTACGATGGTGCTCGGCCCGGCGGCGCTGTTCGTCGATCAACTGCTCGTTCCATTGTTGCTGAAGTACAAGGTTCCCGAAGTGGTCACGTTCGAGGATGTGGTGCAATGGCTCATCCTCAGTGTGCTGCCGCTCGACCTGTGGATCGACGTCGAACTGTTCCAATCCATCTACTTCCATGTGACCCGGCTGTCGTGCGTGCTGTTCGTGGTGTTCGTGGTGTGGACCCACCTGTGGAAGAAGAAGGCGAAGGCTGCCGCTGACGAACTCGCTGATGGGCGGATGCGGATGACGGAAGGGATCGAGTTTGGATGAGCTGCACGACGACCATCTGCTGGAGCTGTGCAGCGGCAAGGCGGCCTGGCAGGTGATTCCCACGGGCATCGAGAGCTGCGACCTCGAAGAAGTGAGCGCGCGCATCGAAGCAGCAGGTTGGAACTGCACGATGAGGAATCGCCTGTGCCACACCTTCAGTGGCGAAGCGGACCTGACTCTCTTCCCCTCAGGGAAACTGCTGGTGAAGAGCACGGATGTCGGGTTGGCGCGGTGGGTGGCCGGACGTCACCTCGACGAATGGCTCGTACAAGCCGAGTGAAACCAAGGAGAGGAGCTGAGGCTCGCGGCACCGTGACGAGAGCGCGTGGGTGGCCTTCAAGAGGAGAGACCACAACCGCGGCGCATATGGTGCGGGGCGAGACGATTCCGAGTGCACTCTTGGACAGAGTGACGCGTGGAGAGGCGGTAGTCTACCCGACCAGCACGCAACCGGCGCTTGGATGCGCGCCGGAGGCGGACGCGCTCGATCGGCTGTTCGAACTCAAGCGACGTGCTCCTGACGCACGTGTGTCGCTGGCGGTCTCAGACCTCGACCAAGCGCAGGAACTGGTGCAGGTTCCTGAAGGGGTGAGCGCGTTGCTGGAATCATTCCCCGCAGGCAGCCTGACGCTCGTGCTTCCCGCCCATCAGCCCCTCGATGTACGGCTCGGAGGTGATTCCGTGGCCGTGCGCGTGGTCGCTCACCCAGTCGCCTGTGCCCTGCTGAGCAAGACCGGCCCGCTCACCGCCACCAGCGCCAACGTCAGCGGCACGCCACCACCTGCCGACTGTGGTGACGCTGCATCCGCACTCGGTTTACCTCGCGAGGCGGTGCTCGCCGGCTTCTGTCCGGGCGGCACCCCCAGCACCTTCATACGCCTCGTTGACTCCGCTCCGCTGACACATGCCGAACAGTTGGAGGTTCTGAGGGAAGGTGTCATTCCGATCGCGGAGGTGATGTCATGGTCGATGAGTCAGACCTGAAACTGTGGAGGGACGCCGGGCACGTCGCTCGCAGAACCCTGGAAGCGATTCGGGACGAGATCACTCCGGGTGCCACCTGGCACAGCGTGATCGAATCCGCCGAGCGCTACATCAACCGCCATGGAGGAAAACCAGCATTCCCGTGCACCATCGCCGTCAACGAGATCGCCGCCCACTACACCACTGACCACAATATGGCCCCGCTGGAGGGATGGGAGGGTGAAATGACATTCCAGAAGGGAGACCTCGTCAAGTTGGACATCGGGGTGCACATCCACGGCGCCATCGCCGACAACGCGCTCACGCTCGAGGTGGGAAACGCTGGCAAGCACACCGAGCAGATCCGCGCTGCCAAGGAGGCGCGCGATGCAGCCATCGAGAAGATGACCGTGGGAACACCGTGGCACGAGGTGGGCGCCGCCGCTCAGCAGGCGTCGAAGGATGCCGGGTTCGAGCCGATCGTCAACCTGTGCGGACACGAGTTGAAGATGTGGGGCCTGCATGCCGGCACATCGGTGCCGTCGTATGCCTGCGGGCCGGACCACGCGCAGTTCAAGGGGACCGTCCAGGAAGGAGGCATATTCGCCGTCGAGCCGTTCAACACGACTGGCAGTTCGGGAATGGTGGAGAACATCCCACCACGAAATTCGAGCAACATCTGGAGGGTGACCGGTGACATCTCGATCAAGAAAGCCCTCGCCAAAGGGAAGCTGAAACCCCTGGGTGCGACGATCGCCCGCTACATCGAGGACAGATACCACACCCTTCCGTTCGCCGAGCGCTGGGCCTTCCCCCTGCTCGAGAAGCCGTTCCCCACCGAGGACGAGGAGAGCCGCCGAAGCAAGTGGAACGCGTTGGTAAAGAAACTCATGAGCATCCGCTTCCTGGAAACCTACCACGCGCTGCGATGCGCGGACGGTGGGATGATCGGACAGTACGAGCACACGGTCTGGGTCTCTCCCGGCGGCCCTGAAGTGCTCACCGTCGAGTGAAAACCGACGGGTGGTGAAGTGAAAACAGACGGTGGGGCCGGAAAATTCCCCGGAATCAGGAAAAAGAGGGGAGTGAATCTGCGTTTTTCGCTTGAAAACGTTTATGCGCTGCCAAATACTGCACAGATTGAACAGGGCTGTTGAGTAGTTCTTCGTCGAGTGTGCATCCCATCCCCTCTACGCTGGCTCTCTCACCCTGTTCACCTCCGCTTGGTTCGGCCGGCAGGCTGGAAACCCGCTCGGATTCTCCCGCGTGAGCGCGCTCCCCGGAGTCACCGCCACGCGTAGGATTCTGTTCCGTGAGCAGACATTTCTCCAATGATGATTAATTGAATAATATAGTGCAATCAATAACAGCATACAAAAGAACCGTACCAACGCGGTCCGGGTGGTGTGAGGAGAATTACCGAGAAATTATCAATCGTGTATTCACTTAAGCGCAGTGCAACGGTTAGAAGCGCTGGTTTTTGATTCAGTCCGGTGGCAATATTAATACCAATAGCCGCGCTACCGAAGGAAGCCCCTCTGGGGTAGTGAGGACTAAAAAATGAAGAATGAAATGAAGAATGAACAGGCAGTGAGCCCGGTCATCGCGACCATCTTGATGGTAGCGATCACCGTGGTGCTTGCAGGTGTGCTGTACGTCTGGGCCAACAACCTGGCCGCTGAGGGAACTGATACCACAGCGCAGACGCTGAACACCTACCAAGCTGATGATGCGAACGGTGACGCGACCTCTGGAACGACGGACATCTTGATCCGTCTCCAGATGACTGGACAGGACACCCTGAGCTGGACCTTTACGACGATCCAGCTGATGGTGGGTGACTCAGTCTACAGTTGCGGGGTAGCCGGCAACGATGCGTGCCAGATCGACCAGCAAGGTGGCGACAACGGCAACGCGTGGGAACCCGGGGAG
>ERZ813253.693-NODE-693-length-11213-cov-2.331229_pt1 | contig 11213 bp, 11 predicted proteins | sample MGYA00520893_ERZ813253 | MGnify/ENA primary metagenome ERZ813253 (study PRJEB31669, sample SAMD00080414) | marine metagenome | biome: oceanic hadal pelagic zone biome; feature: marine hadalpelagic zone; material: sea water | place: Pacific Ocean:Izu-Bonin Trench...
CGCCCGGCTCCCTCAAACCCGCTTGCGCCAATACCGGCATCTTCCAGTGCCATCCCTCCGAGGCTTCCAGCCCGAGGGTTCAATTTATGTCCAGCTCCATAGGTGAAGGGCTGGTTGCCATCGGAGAGGACATCCAGGCCAACCCAATGATTGCCAAATCCTGGGATGTCTCTGACGACTTCTTGACCTGGACCTGGAAACTCCAGGACGGCATCCAGTTCCACAAGGGTTACGGTGAAATGACTGCAGAGGACGTGGCCTATTCCGCGGAACAGTTCCATCTAGGAGCAAAACTCGCCCGCGCCGGAATCATGGGAGATTATTGGGGCTACAATGGCAAGGGAAACTCTTCCACTGAGATAATCGATGACCTCACGCTCGTAGTCACAAACTCCAAGCCATGGGTGCCGGCAGTCGTCTTCGAGTTCTCCCGCAACGCGGCCGGCGTCAGCTTCTGGGCGGTTAGCAAGAAACAGTCTGAAGAACTAGGTATTGAAAAGGCGAGCGTAGACATCGCCTCCACCGGACCATGGGAAATCGTAGACCATGAGAGCGGTTCGTTCTGGAGATTCAAGGCCGTGGAAGACCATTGGCGCCAGACTCCTTACTTCGAAGAGTTAGTCTTCTGGACAATCCCCGAGGAGTCAGCCCGGGTCGCCGGTTTCCTGACCGGTAGTTTGGACATTTTTACCATGGCATTTGACTCCCTGCCGATCATTGAAGCCGTCGAAGGGGCGGTGGTAACCGGTTGGGCCAACGGCGGTCAGGCGGGGCTGAACTTCTATGGCCAGCTTAATGGGTTGACCAAAGACGGCGAGGAATACACGATCAACGGGACAAAGACGTTCATCACCAACGGGCGTTATGGCGACATGTTCTGCCTGTTGGCCCGCACCGACCCTGACATGGAACCCAGGCACAAAGGGATCAGTTGCTTCGTGGTGGAGAAGGGCGGGGCTGGCTTCACCGTCGGCAAAGATTTGGACAAGTTGGGCTACCGGGGATTGGACACCTGCGAGCTGATCTTCGATAACTTCGCTGTGCCCCAAGACAATCTGATCGGCGGCAAAGAGGGCGCCGGGTTCGGAATGGTCATGAGCGGGCTGGAGACCGGCCGCATCAACATCGCCGCGAGGGCCGTGGGCGTTGCCCAGGCTGCCTTTGAAGCCGCCATCAAGTATTCTCAGGGCCGGGAGACATTCGGTAAACCCATCTCCGAACATCAGGCCATCCAGCTCAAATTGGCCGACATGGCTACCAAGATCCAAGCCGCCCGGCTGTTGGTCTACGACGCGGCCGCCAAGAAGGACACCGGCCAGAGGGTGGACCTGGAATCGGGCATGGCCAAGTTATTCGCCAGCGAGGTATGTTTGGAGGTGACCATGGATTCCATGCGAGTCCATGGCGGCGCCGGGTACATCAAGGACCTGCCAGTGGAGCGCTACTACCGCGACGCCCCGCTGATGGTCATCGGAGAGGGCACCAACGAGATCATGCGGCTGGTGATCGCCAAACAGTTGTTGCGGTTGCCTGAGTATCAGCTATAGGCATACGCTGCGCGATTGCGTCACCCACACGTAGGGGCGGGTTTCCAACCCGCCCTGCCTGATGTAGGCAGATTCCTTGATCCGGAATCACAGTCAAAATAAGAAGCAGTTCAGTTTCCCCTGACGGCTTAGCCTCCCCAGAGCACCGCAGGTTAGAAACCTGCCCTTACGCCACCAGCCGCTCGAGATTGGCCATGCTTACCAGTGGGGCCCTTCGATATCCTTCCGCGGAAGTACAGGATGCGCGGTCGTTGGGCGTCCCCATCATCGGCCCCACCGTCTTTCCAGCGAAGGCTGGAATCCAGGAATATTCTCAATGCAAACGGTTGACTAAAGCTACCAATCTGGATTCTGGCCTTCGCCAGAATGACGAGGGGGGGCGGAGGGGCTAGTTTCCAACGCCTATTTTTGGCGTCAGCGAGGGTCGGTACGCTCGGTCATTCTCTAGAGAATCCCGTCATTCCAGCGAATGCTGGAATGACGGTGGGGTCCATTCTGACGAAAACCCCCTTGCCTACGCGGCAAGGGGGTTTTGATTGGTCACTTGCAGACCCGGGAACCTACCGCCCCTTCCACTGGGGCTTTCTCTTCTCGGCGAAGGCTTTGGGGCCTTCTTTGGAGTCTTCGGTTAGGAGCAGGGCGTCGTACATCTGGTAGGTCAGGGCTGAGATGTCTTGGGTGGACATGTTCAGGCCCCGGTAGGCCAACTCTTTGAAGGTCTGAACGGCCAGGGGGGCGTTGTCCGCGATCTGCTGCGCCATGGTCATGGCTTCTTCCATCAAGTCCGCAGCGGGCACGACTTTGTTCAGGAACCCCATGTCGTAGGCCCGTTGTGCGGTCACCGGCTGGGCAGTCAAGACCAATTCCAGCACTGAGGCAAGGTTCATCTGCTTAGGGAGGATGGCGCCGAAGGGTGGCAACAGGCTCCACCTGGTCTCGGAGATGCCCAGTTTGGCGTCCTCAGACGCGATACGCAGGTCGCACATCTGGGCGATGGACCAACCACCGGCGAGGGCAAATCCATTCACTGCGGCGATCAGAGGTTTCCAGGTTTTGGGCCACATGAACGGAGATTCCTTGGTCATGCTGTGAGACGCATCCACCCGGATTCCTTGGGCGTTGTCATCAGCCCGTTCCTTGAGGTCCCGCCCCGAACAGAAGGCCCGGCCAGCGCCGGTTATGATGGCGACGTAGGCTTCTGGGTCCCCGTCGAACTCAACGAGTGCCTCCCCCAGTTCCCTCCGCAGAAGCCGGTTGATAGCGTTCAGAGAGTCCGGCCGGTTGAGGGTCATGGTAACTATGTTGCCCGTTTTCTCGTAGATGATCGTCTCAGCCAAAATTAATCGCTCCTAAATGGAAATCGTATAAACCGCTGACCATCCCGATTCCATCGGGACTGACAGATACCTATGCGTACGGACCCAGATCAGTTCCGCCGATCACGTGGAGGTGGCCGTGGCTCTGGCTTTGCATGCCGTCGTGTCCAAAATTAGAAAGTATGCGGAAGCCGTTGGGGGAATACATGGCGCCCATATCCACAGCGAGGTTCCCCATCCGGGTCAACAGCTTGCTGCTCCACAATTGGATCTGGCTCATATGATCCCGGGGCATGACCAGTAGCATCAGAGGCACCCAGGTGAGCTTATTCACGATGACCATCAGCTCGTTATCCAGATAACGATACTTAGCCGGTTCTTGGCCTTCGGATATGCGGCAGAAAACGCAATTGGGGTCTGAACTCAAGAGCGGTTGGTCCTCATCGTCGGCGGCTCACCGCGGGAGTCTCACTTCAAGATTCTCGCTTTGAGACTATAGATTGCCCCCTTTTCCTTGTCAACGAGGCGGTGATTGGCCAGGCTTGAGCCCTGCCTGTGGTATCATTTCCGCGGAGGACGCCATGTTCGGATTAGCCGTGCTTACGGTCAGTACATCAGGGTCTCAAGGGAAGCGTGAAGACAGCAGCGGACAGGCCATAAAAGACCTGCTGGTAGGCGACGAATTCCAGGTGGTCCGCTATGAGATCGTTAGCGACGATAAGGACACCATCTCAGCGAAGTTGATCGAATGGGCCGACTCCGACGGCGTAGACCTGATAGTGACCACGGGCGGCACCGGGCTAGGACGATATGACGTCACTCCTGAGGCCTGCCTGGCCATCCTGGACAAAGAGGTGCCCGGCATGGCGGAAGCGATGCGGGCCAAGACTTTGGAGTTTACGCCGATGGCTATGATCAGCCGTTCGGTTACCGGCATACGGGGCAATACTCTGATAATCACCCTGCCGGGCAGCACCAAGGCCGTCCAGGAATGTCTGGATGTGGTGATGCCCGTCATTCCCCACGCGTTGGAACTGCTCCACCGCGAGACTGTGAACGAACACCCCCGATAGAGAATCCGCTGGCGCTAGAGACCGTGCTTTTTTCCCACGGGTCGGCGGGCATGACGTCGTGGCTTCCGTGGAAGTTGGCTACGTAGTGGCTATGAGATTCCTCGTCGGCCTGCGGCCCTCCTCGGAATGACAGTGGGACGGGCGACATTCTGGTTTGAGTATTCCAATGCTTAGGGGCCGTAGTTGGCTCTCACATTAAATAAAAGAGCTGTGACGATGAGCGAAGAGACCGGTCAAGAAGAAGTTGTTTACTGGCCCAGGGTCAAGGAGATCCTGGACGGTATCATGGCGCGTTGGATCGAACGTTGGGAACGGCAACCGCTTCCCGGTATCCACACGTATTACTGGGAAACCTCGCAGGAACTCCGGGCTTCTGTGTTGTCCGGCCTTCGGTCGATCGAGCCTGGATTGCCAGCCAGAGAGACCAATCTGGTGAAGGCCCTCGCCCGGGCGGTTGGGACTTCGGGCAAGATGCCTCTGCGCGGACCGTTTTTGTCCACTGAAGAAGTAGACGAGGTTGTGGCCTGGATCGATGGAGGCATGCCCGAAGCTCCGTAACCGCGTTGATTAAATGCACCGATAATTAAAAAGAAAGGGCCGTCCTTCATCGGAAGGACGGCCCTTTCTTTTGCCTTGGTGGTTGCTGGGTTGTGCGGGTTAGACCAAAGCCGGCTCGGCTTCCTTGACGTAAATCTGGAGGCGGTTCCGGGTGTGGTCTATGATAACTATCCGGCCCTGAGAGTCAATCTTGACTGCGCAGGGATGGGCCAGACCTTGCTCGTAGCCAGGGTCGTTGGCGAAAGCGAGCGACCGCTGCCGGATCATGTCCGGGTTGGAGGCCAGCTTGTCCCGGCCCCACTTGGAGAGCTCGGCTTTCCCGTGGAACTCGGTGATGTACCGGCCGTCGGGAGCGAATACCTGGACCCGGTTGTTCATCCAGTCGGCAACGTAGATGTCGCCATCTGCGTCCACCGCCAGACCGTTGGGGCGGTTCAACTGACCAACCCCACTGCCGGAGGAGCCGATCGAGGCTTCCCATTTCCCATCGGCGGTGAATTTCTGGATGCGGTCGTTACGCCAATCGGCGAGATAGATGTGGCCTTCGCTGTCGAGCGCGATACCCCAAGGGTTGTTGAACTCGCCGTCGGCGCTGCCTTCAGAGCCGAACTTGTTGATGAACTTGCCGTCCGGACTGAACTTCTGGACCCGGTTGTTGCCGGCGTCAACGACGAAAATGTTGTCGTCGGAGTCGATGGCCAACCCGGCGGGACCCTTGAGCTCCCCGTCTCCGGAACCGGCGGTGCCCCACTTGCTGACGAACTCACCGTCCTTGGTGAACTTGGTGATGCGGTTCAACCATTCGTCGGCCAGGTAGAGGTTGCCTTTGCTGTCTAGAGCAACGGACGTGGGCCACATGAACTCGCCGTCGGCCTCGCCGTAGGAGCCGAATTCAGTGACGTACTCTTCGTCCAAAGTGATCACGGTGATGTGCACGCCATCCGGCCGGTTCTCATAAGACCGGTTGCAGATGTAGACCGTGCCATCGGCTGCGATGGCCATGTCCGTGGGGTTACGGAAACCCGTGCCCGCGAATTCGGCGCGGCCTACGGCATGGCTGTACTTGTATGTTCGGCTGGTTAGACCGAAGAAATGTGTTGCCATATCTCTTTACCTCTTTGTTGTTGGTGTGCTGGGCCGCCTGTTAGTCAAAGACACGGCCCAGCATGGTATGCATTATATCGCTGAAATCAGTCCGCGGCTATTTAGGCGAGGAACTTGACCCGTTCGAAGTTGCCGCCGACGATGGGCTCGGCATCCAACTGGAACCAGTCTTCCAGGATGGTGGAGTAGACAGACCGGAAGTCGAGATTGAACTTCAGGTTGCCGCCCTCTTCCTGGTCAGCCGGAGCTAGGGAAGGATACGTGCCGTAGACTCCGCCCTTGACATGCTCGCCTACCGCGAAGGCAACGCCGGCGGCGCCGTGGTCGGTGCCGGAGCCGTTGTCGGTCACGCGGCGGCCGAACTCACTGAACAGCAAGAGCGTAACGTTCTCGCTGGCGTCGTGTTCCCGCAGGTCAGTAATGAACGTGTCCACGGTGTTGGAAACGTCGGTCAACAGAGCTGCGTTAGCCTGCGCCTGGTTGGCGTGGGAGTCGAAGCCGTTGTACGGAGAAGTGGTGTACAGGACCCGCGTGCCGAACCCGGCGAGGTGGGTCTGTGCGATGTTCTTCATGTACTGGCCGATGGCGGTGGTCGAGTACTCCACGCTGGAGGTGTACTTGTCCGGCGCCGTGGACAGAATGTCGGCGCCCTTGAGGGCGTCGGTGCCGGTCTGATGGATGTAGTCCATCACCGCGCCGGTGCCGATGGCGGGAGCATACATGCGGCCGAACACGTCAAGCGCGTCGTTCCGCTGGTTCTCGCCTTCGATGCCGGTCAGCAGACCATAGGTCTCCAGATTGCCCACGGAAGCGACGGGGACGCCGTTCATGACCAGAGCCCGGGGAAGTCCGCGGCCGAAGTTAACGGCGGTCAGAACGTTCTCGGAATTCGGGTCCAACTGTTTGGTGGCCCGGCCCAGCCAGCCCTCGGTACCGATGACTTCCGGCTCACAGGTGTGCCAGATGTCCATGGAGCGGAAGTGGGAGTAGCTGGGGGTGGGGTATCCGATACCGACGAATATGGCCAATTTGCCTTCGTCCCAGTACTTCTTCAAAGGACCCATCGTGGGATGGAATCCAATCTCGTCGTTGATGGGGATGATCTGGTCTTCGGGGACCGCCAAGGTGGGGCGGAAGTCCCGGTAATATCCGTTGTTGCGAGGGATGACGCAGTTTAGGCCATCGTTTCCGCCGGACAGGGAAAGTACTGCCAGGACGGGATCTTTCTTGGTTTGGACCATGATTTCTCCTTAAGTTTTTAGATATCTCGAAAGTTAGCCAACTAGCCTTCGCGTGGCGGGTGTCGACTTACTCGAACTGGAATTCAGCGGTGGCGGCGATCATCTGGAACATCTCGCCGGTACGCCGGGTAAAATCGGACTGCTCGGCATCGTTGCCGTGGCTAAGGTCGCCCTCTTGGGAGGCGTGGCCAACCAACTGGACCAGGGTGTCCGGTGTTACCTGGACCGGTCCTGTCAGGTCCAGACAACTGTTGACAAACTGTTCTGGGGTGAGCTTGGCGCCCAGGCCCATCAGTCGGTCGACCAGTGAGCGGACTCCAGCCAACTCGGTGTTGCCGAGCAGGTCAGAAGCGAAGTTGATGCGCTCAACCAGTGTTCCGCTGTCGATCCACTCGCGGCCGGTGTGCCAACCTTCTACGGTGGGTGGGTTCATCAGGTCCATGCCCATGTATTTGGGCTCCTGGGAGGCCTCGAAGAGACCGGGCTGGTAGCCCTGGAACTCTCCCGTCATGCGGAGGAGGCTGACAACCATCTCGGTGGGGTTCTTGACCTTCTGGTACCGGACCGATTCATCTTTGAAGAAATCGGAGGTGAACAGCAATTCCAACATCGCCTTGATCGAGTGGTCGGAATCGTAGTAGGCCTTCTCCATGGCTTCGACGGCCTTCTGGTCCCGAGGCGGGGTCAGCCGCCAGGCCGGGATCTGAGGCTCGTCAGCGACGAAGTAGTTGTATAGATGGCGGGCAAGGAACCGGGCGGTGGCCGGCTGCTCGCAAACGATTCTGATGATGTCGTCGCCGTTCCAGTTGCCCGTCTGGCCCAAGAAAGTCTTTTCGGAATCGTCGTGGTCGGCGGGGTCGAACCGGAATTCCCAGGGGCTGCGGCCATGGGGGAAGGGCGGATAGGACGGTGCGATGTTCCAACCCGTGAAAGCCCTGGCGCAGACCTTGACGTCGTCTTCGCTGTAGTTGAAGCCTTCGTCCATTCCCACGCCTAGGGAGAAGAGTTCCAGCAACTCACGGCCATAGTTCTCGTTCAGGTTGGCCTTATGGCTCTCGGTATTGTCCAGGTAGTACATCATGCCTGGATTGGTGGAGAGCTTGAGCAGCAGATCGTCGAATTTGCCCATTCCGTCCTGACGGAAAATGTCGACCATCAGACCCATCTCTTGGCCGCTGTCAATCTTGCTGTGGCCGGCACAGAAGATCATGTGCCAGAAAAGGGCCACCTTCTCTTGAAGCTGGCGGGGGCTGTTGATCATGCGCCAGACCCATTGCTGCACGTTGTTCTCGATGGCAGCCGCTTCGTAGTAGGAAGGGTTGTAGCGAATGAGCAGGTCTTCCTCGACGGCCTCTTGGGTCTCGGGGTTGAGTAGCTCTTGGACTACGCTGTCATAACCTTGGGCTGCCTTGGCTTCAATCTCATCACGGCTCGCTCCGAATCCGGCGCGGCGCAAGAGGTGGGCCATCAAGGCAATATCCTGTTCAGCCATGTGCTCCTCCTTGGGAAATGTGTGATTTGGATCGTGACCGGGTGGCTACGCAACCCGTATTCTTCAGGTTACATAAAAATGGCACGACGGGCATGGGCAAAACCCAGGCTCGTAGTACCGCTTATGTAACATTCATTACAAGGAAGAAATATAAACTAACGTGGGAGAAGTGTCAAATAAAAATCAGGCTGTTATTGCCGTAGCTACATGGTGCCTGGCAAAAACATCGATCGGCGGCGGATATGAGGACCCAAACCGCCGTTGGAATGGTCCGCAGCCGGCCAAATCAGGGCAAATGACCCGCATCTCACCGGTGTGTTCCCGCCGATTCGACCGGAATCTTGTGAATCATATCAATTTTGGTTCGATCCGCCCAGCCATGGGCCAGGCGTAAACGCCTATCATGTACATACTGGATATCAGGCATCCAAGCTGCAAGCTGGCGAGGCTACGATTTACCTTGACATGGTCTAAATCGCTTTGCTAGCATTTCAGGCAACATTATCCATCGAATGCCGATGTATCAGATCCACGCCTGACCCGGCGTAAATCGATTTAGCGCGACCGCCTTTGGGCGGCCTACCTTTTCTCCATAGAGAAGAGGAGTATGGTGCAAAACGACGGCACACAGCAGTTACAATGGAGTCCGGCCCCGGGGACAACCCTTCCGGGGATGTTCTCCAGATACAAGAGCTCTGTGGAGAAAGGGCTCAATAGCGCCGTGCCTGGCGCTGAGAACTTCGAAGCTCACCGGTTGCTCCGCTATCACCTGGGCTGGGTCGATCGACAGGGTGGTCCGTTGGACACTTCTCTGACGCAGGGCAAAGCGCTCCGCCCTACCCTATGCCTCTTTGCCTGCAATGCCTTGTCCGACGATTACTCCCAATCATTGCCCGCAGCTGCAGCCGTTGAGTTGATCCACAATTTTTCATTGGTCCACGACGACATACAAGACCAGGATGTGGAGCGGCGGCACCAGCCGACCGTCTGGCATCTCTGGGGGATCCCCAAAGCGCTGTGGTCGGGCAACGCCATGCAGTGCACCGGCGACCTGTCAATGCTAAACGTGGCCGGCCAAGCCGTACCACCGGCGACGGTCCTTCGGGTCTCTGAAATATTGACCGAGAGCTATCTGGAAATGATCCAGGGCCAGTGCTTGGACCTGAATTTTGAGTCCCGCACCGACATCAAGGCCGACGAGTACCTGTATATGATCGCCTGCAAGACGGGGGCTTTGATCCGGTGCGCACTGCAGATCGGGGCACTTCTCGCCACCGAAGACGAAAAAGCGGTGAAGGCGTTCGCTGAGTTTGGCAACCATCTGGGCCAGGTTTTCCAGATCAGGGATGACTACCTGGGGATCTGGGGCGACCAGGCCACCTTGGGCAAGGCCACCGATAGCGACATTCGCCGCCGGAAGAAGTCGTATCCGGTGGTATTCGCTCTGGAACGGGCCAGCGGAAGGGCTATGGAAGACCTGCTCCGTATCTATGGACAGGAAGAACTCGAAGAGGACGACGTTCAGCGCGTGATGGCCGTTCTCGACGAAGTTGGTTCGCAAGAGAATTCTCAGCGCCTTACTGAGGCCGCTGCAGCCCGGGCCTTGGAGGCTTTAAAGCCGGTTTCGCTGCCCCGATGGGCGCAGACCGAGGCTGAAGAACTGGTTGATTTTCTCGCTCGAAGAGAATACTAGCCAAGTTGCCGCCGAATCAGAAATCGCAGACCAATAAGGTTTTTAAGATATGACGACTACAACTAAAGGTAAACGAGCAAAACGGCCCCTGGAACTGTCCACGAGGTTGGCAGGGTACATCCTGAAGAATAAGCTCAAGGGAAGGAAGAAATTCCCGCTGGTGACCATGCTTGAGCCGCTGGAGATGTGTAACCTGGCCTGCATCGGTTGTGGCCGTATCCGCGAGTACAAACCCGTTTTGGACAAGATGATGCCGGTCGAGGAAGCCCTCGCCGCAGTGCGTGAGTCGGGCGCTCCCATCGTGTCCATCGCCGGCGGAGCACCCACGATCCATCCCCGGATAGACGAGATCATCAACAAGCTGATCGAAGAAAAATACTTCGTCTATTGCTGCACCAACGGCTTGCTGCTGGACCGGGTGATGAACAAAGTACCCCCTTCTAAGTATCTTTGCTGGGTGGTCCATCTGGACGGTATGGAAGAGAAGCACGATGAGTCGGTGGACCGGAAAGGCGTCTTCACCAAAGCCGTCGATGCCATCCAATCGGCCCTGGACCGCGGCTACCGCGTCTGCACCAACTCAACGGTCTTCCGCACCAGCGATGTTGAAGACCTATCAGAGATGTTCCGGATGGTGGCGGACATCGGCGTGGAAGGTTCCATGATCTCACCAGGATTCGACTTTAAAGACGCTCCGGACCAAGACATGTTCTTGACCCGCCAGGAATCTCACGAGGTCTTCCAAAAACTGCTATCGCCGGAGAACGCCGAAGGCGCCCGTTTCTACAACAACCCCCTTTATCTGAATTTCCTGAAAGGGGACCGGGAATACCAATGCACCGCCTGGTCCAACCCGACCTACACCGTGATGGGCTGGAGGAAACCCTGTTACCCGCTGGCCGATGAACACGTCGAGCACGTTCAGGAGCTGTTCGATGAAGACATCTGGGAGAGGTACGGAGTGGGCAAAGACCCCGGTGCGCCAACTGCATGATGCACTGCGGCTTCGAGTCGGCCACCATCTTCGAGGCCGTTACGACGCCCAAAGACTGGATCACTTTGATCAAATCCGTCGCTGCCCCTACGGGCGGCCTCACGGCTGCCTACGCCCAAGCGTAAGGGAACTTGTTGGTCGTGGCTGCCAGCATGGAGCAAGAATTGACCGGTCTCCGCCGTGCATTTCCCGACA
>ERZ813253.694-NODE-694-length-11208-cov-5.700930_pt1 | contig 11208 bp, 8 predicted proteins | sample MGYA00520893_ERZ813253 | MGnify/ENA primary metagenome ERZ813253 (study PRJEB31669, sample SAMD00080414) | marine metagenome | biome: oceanic hadal pelagic zone biome; feature: marine hadalpelagic zone; material: sea water | place: Pacific Ocean:Izu-Bonin Trench...
GGCAGTGTCAGGGCAAAATTGCTTGAGCGCCGAAAGTGCATCTCGTAGCGTCCCGGGATGAAACATCCATTCCGCTATTTCAAGACCTCGCCCGAGATTATCCGTTTGGCGGTCATGATGTATGTCCGCTTCCCATTGTCGTTACGGCAGGTCGAAGACCTGCTCCATGAGCGAGGTATTGATATCTGCTATGAAACGATACGAGCCTGGTGGAACCGTTTCGGGCCTATGTTTGCAGCGGATATCAGAAGGAAGCGGTCAGCATCAATGCGCAACCATATCCAATGGCGCTGGCATCCCATCGCATACACGCGACTTCAGAGCGCCGTTGGCCAGTCAGGAGTAACATTTGAACGAAGGGGCCAAAGGGATAACCGAGCCGTTCAGACGCGGCCCACACGGTCTTAATCTCAGCTTCACGAAGCCACCGCCGTCTTGCGCGCTCTTTGGGTTTTGTCCGACGCTGAACTCTTACGATAGGTGTGGCATCAATGATGCCCCGGTCCAGGGACCAGTTAAATAGCTTACGGATTTGGGCAAGCACGGCATCGGCCATTACCGAACCGTTGTTGTCTTCTACGTCATCAAGAAGATTGATCAGGTCTGGGCGGCGTATGTCTGCCAGTGGGCGGTCCTTCCACACTGGTGCCACGTAGATCTTAAAAATACGCTCAGTTTCTTTCCACGACCGATTGTTCTTCTTAGCGTACCGGTCGACAAACAGCTCTGCGACAGCTCTGAAAGTGTCAGGGGATAGCTTGCTATTCTTAGCGGCCCGTTTCTCAGCGGCGGGATTTCGGCCATCCCTGACTGCCTTGAGCGCGTCCATCGCAGCTACTCGTGCATCGTCTAGCTCCACTATAGGGTAGGAGCCGAGCATCAAGCGCTCCCGCCTCCCATTGAAGCGGAAGTCCAACCCCCATGACTTCTTGCCGGTTTGTGTCACCCTCAGGAACAAGCCCGGCACCTTGGCATCATAGGTTTCCTCCCGCCCAGTTAATGGGGGCCTCATTCTCTTGACCGCCATCGTAGTTAGGGACTTTGCATCACCCTTAGCCATGGCCTGCATCCTGTCGTTATTACAAACGGGGTGGCACTGGGGTGGCATTTTAGCATGGTTTTCGGTGACTATCCATGACTACCGGTGACGATAGAATCGTTAATAAATGGCTATTATCTTGTGATTATAAAAGAATATTTGAAGGAAGGTGGGTTCTGGTGAGGCAGAATAGCATATAACTTTTAATCAGGCGGTCGTGGGTTCGAATCCCGCCGCGCCCACCACCCTTCGTTCTTCGCGCTTCGGGTGGCGACGAGCCCTTCGGAGATCGGCGGGCTCTTAGAGGGCCGCTTGCTTGGGTTCCCCCCGCTCGTCCCTCTCGGCTTCCAGCAGCACGGCCAGTTCATCGGGCGGGATGGGGCGGCTGAAATGATAGCCCTGGGCCTCGTCGCATCCCCATTCGCGCAAAAACTCAAGCTGCTGCGCGGTCTCGACGCCCTCGGCGATGACCTCGAGATTGAGGCTGTGGCCGAGCTGGATGATCGCCTTGGTGATGCCGGCGTCCTCCTCGCTGGTCAACACGTCGCGTATGAAGGTCTGGTCGATCTTGAGCCGGTCGACGGGGAACTTCTTCAAATAATTCATCGAGGAAAAGCCGGTTCCGAAATCGTCGATCGCCAGCTCGACGCCGAGGGCACTCAGCTCATCCAGGGTCTCGATGACCGCCTCGACGCCCGACATGACCATCCCCTCGGTGATTTCGAGTTCCAGACACTGGGGCGCCAAACCGCTACGCTCGAGGGTGGCGGTGATGATCGAGACGATGTCTTGGCGTTTGAAATCGGCGGGCGACAGGTTGACCGAAACGGTGATCGCCGGGAGGCCCGCGTCCTGCCATGCCTTGGCCTGTTGGCAGGCCTCGCCGAGGACGAAATCGGTCAGCCGGTTGATCAGCCGGGCCTGCTCGGCCACGGGAATGAATTCGGCCGGTGAGACCATGCCGCGTTGCGGATGATTCCAGCGCACCAGCGCCTCCACGCCGACCATGCGCCCGGTGGCTATCTCGATCTGCGGCTGGTAGTTGAGGTAAAAGTCGCCTTGGTCGAGGGCTTGGCGGATATCCTGCTCGAGCGCCTTGCGGGCATGGATCTGTTCGTTCAAGACCGGATCGTACAGCCGGTAATTGCTGCGCCCCTCCATTTTAGCCTGATAGAGCGCAAGATCGGCGTTCTTGAAAAGCTGGTCCGGGTCGGTGTCGTCATTGGGGTATACGGTGATGCCGATGCTGGTGCCGGTGAACACCTGTTCGCCCTCAAGGTCGAACGGCTCGGCAATCGCCGCCACCACCCGCTCGGCGAGAACCGTGATGCCGTCCTCGTGCAATAGGTTGCTCTGGATGATGGCGAATTCGTCGCCGCCGAGCCGGGCCACGGTATCGGTGCTGCGCACGCTGTCCAACAGGCGCTGGGACACCTGCTTCAACAAATCATCGCCCGCCGGGTGGCCGAGGGTATCGTTGACATCCTTGAAATGGTCGAGGTCGAGGCAATGGACCGCGACCTTGCGCCCGACGCGCCCGACGCGCTCGGCGTTGCGGAGCGCCTCGGCGAGCCGGATCTGGAAGTAGGTGCGGTTGGGAAGCTTGGTGAGGGCGTCGTGATAGGCGCTTTCCTGAAGCCTTCTCTCGTTTTGCTGACGGTTTTCCGCCATGCGGTTGAACGACGCCGCCAACTGACCGAGCTCGTCTTTCGAATCGATCTCTATGCGGTGGTCGAGGTCGCCATTGCCAATCGCTTCAGCCCCCTCCGTGAGCTTCATGATCGGCTGGACGATGCCGCGCGTCAGCAACACCGTGGCGAAGCCGCCGATGATGACGCCGAGCAGGGTCATGGTGAGCAGGAACCAGATGTTCATGGTGATCGAAGCGCTCACATCGTTGAGCAGCCTACGGCGGTCGGGCAGAGCCGGCGACGAGGGGGGTTGATCGCCGGGTTCGGCGCCGATCCTGTAGCGCTGGGGCTCGAAGCGGCTCAGCAGGCCGCGTCTCTGCTCGACGATCCCTAAGACCGTGCCGCTGAGCCTGGTCAGGGCCGCGAAGGCGCCCTGCAGCCGGGCGAGCCAGGCTCGTTCGTCGGCGGTCAGGCCCGCCTTCTCATAGGCGGCTATGGCGCTCGCGAATGCGTTCTCACGCGCCAAGGATTTCTCAATGGCCTGGGGGTTTTCAAAGGCCGGGGGGATTTCCGCCGCCAGATAGGCCTCGATGGTCCCGGCGTTTTCTGCGATGAGCTTGTCGATGGCGCGCAAGGCGTCGCGTTTTTGCGGCGAGCCGCCGGCGCGGTCGAGGGTTTCGCCCTGTTTATCGAGTGCTTCGCTCAGGGATTGCAGGGCGCTGCGCAGGATGGTGATCTCGGCCTGTTTCTCACTGCCGTAGAACAGCAGGATGACGTCGTCTCTAACGCGCTGGGTCAGAAGATGGGATACCGAGCTCGTGACGAAGAACAGGATCAGCAGGATGCCGATTGTCGACGTGACGCGATTGCCGATTCTGAAGGCCATTGGCGGTTTCCTGGGCGGGCTCTCTGCTTCTGTTTGACTGTTTTATTCTCACGGTTAAGCCTCCGTTAATGGCACAAAACGGTTAACGATTTCTGAACTGGTTGACGATTGAACAGCCGTTACAACCGCTGTGGCTCCGCCCTGGTCAATAATCCAAGGCGAGCGAAAGCCCCCGCGCGTCGGCGCCCGCCCAGGGCCGCACCGTCACGCCCGGGGCCGGGTTGAAGGGATTGTAGCGGACCACCATCTTGCCGATGAAATAGCCGATGGCGGCGCCCACGAATACGTCCGACGCCCAATGCTTGTTCCGGTTGAGCCGGCTGAACGCGGTCAGCGATGCGACGCCGTAGACGAGCGGTGCGACCAGGCGCTGTTCCCCGTATTGCGAGGCGATGACCGAGGCGACCGAGAAGGCGTTGATGGCGTGGCCGGAGGGAAACGCCGAATTCGATTCATCGAAGCTGAAGGGGCTCCAGCTGGTCGGGCTCTTGCCGGTATCCGGCCGGTCGCGCTGGGTGATCCATTTGATGCCCGTTCCCAGGGCGGCGGCGAGCAACAGCGATTCTTCGGCGAGCAGGGTTGTCTCCTGCATTCGTTCGTCGCCGGTCAGCTCGGCCCCCACATAGGCGACGCCGAGGCCGACGGCGAGGATGCGGGTGTCGCCGAAGTCATGGAAGAAATCGGAGATGTCGTTTGAGGCGCCGCCGCGCAGATTGCCCTGGATGAAATCCCGGATCGATGAATCGAGCGCCAACAGGCCGCCGCCGAAGCCGAGCACGACCGCCGTATCGATCCAGTCGGCGCGGTCGAACCGCCAGGGCGAGGCGAGGATGCGGGCGGCGTTGAGCGGATAGCTCTTGAGATAGCCGCCGTCCATGAGGGAAGGATCGCGGCGCCCGTCATCCCCGGTACGCGCGGCGAGAGGCGGCGCCGGCAGGGTCACGGCATATGGTCGCGTGTTTGGCGCTGGCGTCGCCGGCTCCGGTGCGGTGAACTGGGCGGCGAAGCCGGGGTAAGCGGCGCTCGCCCGGGCAATGATCCGCTCGCCATAGCCCGGCGCCGCGGCCACGGCGGCGGCGACGATGACCCGCGCCGCGCCCGGATGGGCGGCGATCGAGGTGACCACCGCGCTCATGAGCGCCGCTTCGACCGCGCGCCGCCCGGCGCTGTCGGCGGAGATGGGGCTGTTGAGGTCTCGCACCGCGCGATCGATGGCGAGCGCCGCGTCCGGCGGCAGGGCCTGGGCGCGCGCCGGCGTCCCGGCGCTCAGCAGCAGGGCCAGAAGGAGGGCGCATAAGCAGCGGTGGTTTGACATGGCCCGATGGTAGCCGACCCGGACGCCGCGGGGAACGCCGATCGATGGTTTGCGGGTAGGCTTCGGCTCGGCTATAGGTGGGTGGAACTATGCTGGGCGAGGCGCATGACTGTTAACCGATGGGCGAATCTGGCGATGGTTGCCGTGGCCCTGGCTTGGAGCCCGGCGGCGCGGGCCGACGTCAACGATCGCGGTCTCTATGTGGGCCTGCGCCTGTTGCCGGCGGTGGGCGGGGCCGATGAGCGGCTGACCGGCGGCCAGGGCGGGGGCGGGGCGTTCGTGCAGCGCGGCGACGATCCCGAAGGCAACATCGGCGCGGGCGGGATGATCGGCTATTATTGGCGGCCCTACGGCATGCCCCTGCGCGCCGAGATCGAATACAACCACCGCCTGCGCCTCGATTTCGATACCCGTGAGACAGCCCCCGCGGTGATCGGCTACAAGAACAACGTCGACACCGACAGCGTGATGTTCAATCTCTATTACGACTGGCCCAGCCGGACCGCCTGGCGGCCTTATGTGGGCGCGGGGGTCGGCTGGGCGCGCCACGGTTCCGACGTGACGCGCGACGATATCGCGACGACCATCACCGAGACCCGGAAGACGAACAGCGATAATTTCGCCTTCAGCTTTCAGGCCGGCCTGCGCGTGGCGATCACGGCGAACTGGGTCGGCGAGATCGGCTATCGCTACATCGACATGGGCAAGATCGACAGCGGAACCTTCAGCAGCGGCGACCGCGTGACCGGCGAAAACTACACCTCCCACGACATCGTCCTCGGCATCGTCTATCTGTTCTGAGGTTCTTCGAGGGCCGCGCCGTCCGCCATGCGCGCGCACATGTCCTTGACTCGACTCCCGAGGAATTCCCAGTCCAGCAACCGCGTTAGGATTTTGCATGAAACCCTGGCGACACGGCCCTGGTTGCTCACATGATGACTTTGGCGCCGTCGTTGATGAATCCGATGGTGCGCGCGGCGCCGGCGATCTCGGCATTGCCGATAAGATCCTCGGCGACGATGCCCCGAGCGCCGGCGCAGGCCGGGCAGACCCAGAGTTGGCCCTCATTCTCGGCAAACGCCTCGAACAGTTCCGACAATGATGGATATTTCTCGACCGCCAGGCCGTCTACGCCGCCCTTGGTGGCCATGCGCACGGACTCACCGGTCATGAACACGGCGGTTTCCCCATCCATCGCCGATGCCGCGCCGGCGACGATCATGGCAACGGTGGCCTTCTCGATATCGTCGCTCCCGTACTGACAGTTGATGAGATACTTACTGGTCATTGGGTGGTTCCTTCTCTCTGGATATCGGCCCATGCCGGACGCATGAACCCGTTACAGCAATTCCGCGAGCATGGTCGCCGCGCGGGCCGCGCCGTCGGCCTCCACCGGGCGAAATGTCCTCGGCCGGGCAGTCTCTTCCACCATGGCCTGAGCAATGCGATCGGGGTCGCTCTCGTCGAAGATCATTTTGCGGCCCGCGGCATACTGGTCGAGCCGGTGCGCGACGTGGAAATTCTGTTCGAAATGGTTCTTGAGCGGGAAGTACAGAAAAGGCGTCCCGGCGGCGGCGAGTTCCATGGTCGTCGTCAGACCGCCCTGGACGAGGGCCAGATCGCACGCCGCTAGATGCCGATCGAGGTCGGGCACGAACCCGCGCGCCTCCACCCCGTCCGGTAGGTCGAAGCCCGCCGGGTCCAGGCGAGGCCCGGTGACCACGATCATACGCAGCTCCGGGATGCGGCGCTTGGCAATCGGATAGGCGGCGAGTATTCGATTGATCAGACACCCGCCGACGCCCGAGCCGCCAACGGTCACGATGCATATTTTTTCATCCTCGCGGTAACCCAGGCGGGCGCGAAGTTCCTGCTTGGAGCCGAACGAGTCTGGGTGCTCACCCAAAACATACCCGCAGAAATCAAAATGCCGGGGAATCCAGTCGCGCATGGCGGGCAAATCTTTACCGAAGCCGTGCGGGACAATATCCTCGGGGTTACCGACGAAAATCGCCCGGTCGCGCACCCCCGGCTGTCCTTCCACATGACCGATCATTTCTGCGTTGTAGTCCGTTGTCAGAAACGCTTCATGCTCGCCACCTTCCGGCATGGGAACCCACCCCACGAAGTCGGTTAACCAGGCAACCTGCGCCTGCTTGAGCTCAGGGTGTTCGTGCCAATAATGGTCTACATCCCAAGCCTCGTCGGCGATAACGAGATCATAATTTTCCTGCTCAAGCACCTCCTGAAACACCATAAAATTGGCGATCAGGATTTCGTCCATGTTGCGGATCGCCTGAAATGCATTGAGGTCGTGCTCACCGGCCTCGCTCTCGATGTGGGACGATTCGTTGGCGAGCCTAGCGCTGGCCGGATGGATACGTTCGTCATTGGCGGTGAGGAAGCGCGTGACCGGGTCCTGCGACAACCAGTCGACCGTGAGGTCCGGGTGAAGCTTGCGCAGCTCGCGGGTGATCGCCAGGTCACGGCGGGCATGGCCCAATCCGATGGGCGAGGAGAGATAGAGCGCCTTCTTGGCGCCGCTGCTTCGCCGGGGTCGTACCGGTTTCCAGGTGCCCAGTTCACGGGCCAGGAAATCGCGCATCATGGTATTGATCTTCGCCGGGAAACGGGCATGCGGGGCGTGCCCGGCGCCGGGGATGACCGCCAGCTCGCAGTCGATCATCTTTGCGATCTTCTCGGAGCCCGCGAGCGGTGCGACCGGGTCATTTTCTCCATGGATTATCAGCATGGGGCAGCGGATGCGCCCATAGGCCGCCTCATCCATGACCAGGTCGCCCTCGCCGCTCACTTCCATGGTGGCGATCAGGACTTCGCCATTGGTCTCGGAGGCCCAGGCGATTTTGTCTTCGATATGCTTCGTCGAATGGGGCTCGATGAAGATCTGCCGCGCGAAGAAATCGATAAAATCCGGGTAGTCGGAACGCCAGTAACCGCGATTGTACTTTTGCCAGCCGACATGGTTGTCGAGCTCGCGCGCGTAGCTGTCGTAGGTCTTGTAGTCGTACTTTGCGGCAAGGGGCGAGCTGGTAGAGATCGTGATGACCGCCTCGGCCCGCTCGGGATGGTGAGCGGCGAGTGCCGCACAGACCAGCGAACTCAGTGAAAAGCCAAACAAAATGGCCTTGTCCGTGTCCGTCGCGTCCATCACCGCGAGGGCGTCGCCGACATAGTTTCTCAGGCTATAGGCCTCGGGGTCCACCGGCCGATCCGACTTTCCATTGCCGCGCGGATCATAGGTGATGCAGCGGAAATGCTCACTGAAATAAGGGATCTGCGCCTTGTACACTCGGGAATGGACAAGCGACCAGGTCGGCACGAAGAGGATCGTATGGGCGCCCTCGCCATAGGTCTCGTAATGGATCTTGACGCCGTCACGATCAACGTCACCTTCCGTGAGTGGCAGTTTTGCGCGCATCATTCCCTCCCTTGATTTCCTTGCTCTTCAAACCTGCGGATGACGTCGCCGAACCGACGCAGAGAGCGTCGCAGCGGCAATCCCTGTTCCTCGAGACCGTGCAGCAGATAGGTCTCCATCCCAATGAAAGCTGCGCCCACAAGCGAGGCTATGTCCTCTGGGGTGAAGGGTCCAAGCGATCCGTAACTTTCCTGCGCCCTGCGGGCCAGGTCGGTCAGAAGCTCGATCCAACCCATGATGCCGTCACGCACGACCCGCCCGATCTCGGGATTGGCCAAGCCCGCCGCCAACAGCTCGTGCAAGACGCGCACGTAGCCGGAGGTCAAATCGTCATCCAAATAATCGCAGGCCAGGTCCCACTGTTGCGAGAGAGAAAGGCTCGGGTCGGAGAATATGGCGTTTTGCCGCTCGAGGAGTTGGGCGTTCATGGACTCGAAGAGCGTCAGGACCATGCCTTCCTTGGAGCCGAAGTGATATTGGATTTGGCTCATGGGAACCCCGGCCACTCCGGCCACGCCGCGAGTCGTAAGGCCAGCGTACCCTTGATCGCGCAAAACCTGCTTCGCGGCTTCCAGGATGCCTGTCCTCGTCGCTTGAGCCTTGGCGGCGGTCACGAGTGCCATTGGTTGTCCTCTCGCATGTATATTAATTCGGTCGAACGAATTAATCAAGTCGAATAATTTTCCCTTGGAAAAAGGCTTGTAATTTCAGGGACGGGAATCCCCACCACCGGCGACCGCGTGACCGGCGAAAACGACATCGTCCTCGGCATCGTCTATCTGTTCTAGAGGGCGGCCCGGAAGACCGATCGTAAGTAAAAAAAAGGGGGACCGCGATGAGCGGCCCCCCAATAGGGTCGATAAGGCTTCGGGGCTTACGCCTTGAAAGCCCATTCGTTGGCGAACAGATAGTTCGTCGGGTGCATCTTGAAGCCGTGCACGCGCTTGTCCATGGCGGTGAACGACGAGCGCCAGAGCGGCTGAACGATGGGCCCGTCTTCCTGCATGATGGTCTCGAGCTGCGCCATGATCTTGCGCCGCTCTTCCACATCGAGGATGCCTTCGGCCTTGGTCAGCAGGCGGTCGAACTCGGGATTGTCGTAGGACGACTCGTTCCACGGCACGCCCGCGCGATAGGCCAGGCCGAGGACCATGACGCCGAGCGGGCGATGGGTCCATGAGGTGAAGCCGAACGGCACCTTGTCCCAGGTCTCCCAATATTGGGCGCTGGGCTTGATGTTGATATTGATCTTGATGCCGGCTTCCTTCCACATCTCGACCATGGCCTGAACCGCGGCCTGCTCCCAGGGCACGGGCTGGATGACGATCTCGGCCTCGATGCCGTTGGGATGACCGGCCTCGGCCAGCAGCGCCTTGGCCGCCGGGATATCCTGGCTCATGAAGTCGAGCTTGGCGTATTCGGGGTGGATCGGCGAGACATGGTGATGTTCCCCGGCCGAGCCGAGACCGCGATAGGCCGCCTGCAGCACCTTTTCGGTGTCGATGGCGAGACGCATGGCCTTGCGCACCTTGGGATCGGTGAACGGCCCATTGGGCTTCATGCGCGCGACCCCGGTCTGCGCCGTGGTCACTTCATGAATATCAATATGCGGCAACGCCCTCAAGGCATCGAGGGTCAGCACGTCGGCTTCATCGAAGCCATGCACCTGCTTCGAGGCGATGGCGCCCAAGGACGCCGAGGTGTCGTCGCCGAGGTCGTGATATTCGAGCGTGTCGATATAGGGCCCCTCGCCCCAATAATCGTCACGCGCCTCCAACACCGAGATTTTGCCGACTTCGTGCCGGACAAGGTTGAACGCCCCGGTGCCGTTGGAGCCGACGCCGAACTTGCCGCCTTCCTCGGGATCGATGACATGGAAGGGATAATGGAAGAGATGCTCGGGCACCGCCAACTGCGGTTGCTTGGCGTTGAGCCGCACCGTATGGGAATCGACGATCTCGATGGCGTTGGCATCCCATAATTCGGTGGTCTTGGCATCGCCCTCGCCGACTTCGTTGAGCATATAGCCCTTCATCAATCCGAGAACCGATGAGCCGACGTTCGCATCGAGAACATGGTGGAGGTTCCAGGCGATATCCTCGGCGGTTAAATCGCGGCCGTTGTGCCATTTGATGCCCTTGCGCACATGCAGAGTCCAGGTCTTGAGATCGTCGCTGGCTTCCCAGCTTTCCAAAAGATAGGGGCGGGTGATGTTGTCGGCGCCGGTCTTGGTCATATATTCGGAGACCTGGCGGACGACATTGCTGTCGGTTCCCCAACTAAACGTATGCGGATCCTTGACGTCCAACACGCGCATGGAAATGCGGATCGTGCCGCCCTTGGGCAGGTCGGCCTTGGCCGGGTTGATGAAGCTTTCCCCCGTTACCTTGCCGACGAAGGCGTATGCCGCGCCGGCCGATAAGCCTAGTAGCGTCGACGTGCGCAAAAACTCCCGCCGGTCAATTTTTCCCTCGGAAAAGTTTTTCTTAAGCGTGGGAATGTAGCCATGTTCATATTTGTCGTTCATTATTTCCTCCCTCAAAGAATTTTGTTGTTCCGTCAGCGAATGCATTGCTGCCAACTAAATCTTCCGTCGGCACACCCACGATCATCGCATACAAAACTATGATGGGAATTTTGTCTACATTTCCATGTGTTAGAATCTATCTCTAGGGTGGTGAATATGAAGACCTCAATCCATGATTTCGTCGATGCCGGGGCGCTTGATCGGGTCCGCGGGGCCAACGGGCTAGCTGCTTGCGACGCCCAATTTTGGCGGCCACCGGAAGCCGATCCCCGAAGGATTCGACCCTGAACAATACGGTCTGGTTCCGGTGCGCTGTGCCCAGTGGCTTGATTGGCTGTTCATCAACGTCGACGGCAAAGCGCCGCCGATTG
>ERZ813253.695-NODE-695-length-11205-cov-7.391587_pt1 | contig 11205 bp, 8 predicted proteins | sample MGYA00520893_ERZ813253 | MGnify/ENA primary metagenome ERZ813253 (study PRJEB31669, sample SAMD00080414) | marine metagenome | biome: oceanic hadal pelagic zone biome; feature: marine hadalpelagic zone; material: sea water | place: Pacific Ocean:Izu-Bonin Trench...
GAACACGCACCACGGAGCTGTCGATCATCTGGATGTCGCCGTCGTAAGCCTCGGAAACCGCGTCCATGATGCGATCCCACACACCCGCCTTGCGCCAGCGGTTGAAGCGGTTGTAGCTCGTCGTATAATGGATACAGTTCTCAGGGCGCTGACGTCAGGCACTTAATCATAATTCGCATCCAGCGAGCTGTTCTGACGCCGCTGACAAATTCATAACATCGCTATGGAAACCAAGTCAGTCAGGATATACGGGTCTTGAACTCTTGCTATCGGACCTTCCCCTATGAACAAACCGCTCCTCGCGGTAGATGCCCACGCCGACCGCATTGGCACGGGAATCGCGTGCCAAGTCACAGCGGCCTTCTGCTTCACGGTCACCGATATACTGGCTAAATGGCTCGGCCAAGACTATGCGGCCGTCGAGATCTTGTTTTTTCGTTACTTCTTTGGATTATTGCCGGTTGCCGCCTTGGTTTGGCACAGTGGCGGCTTGGCGGCGCTGCGCACGCGGCGGCCCGGCCTTCACGCGCTTCGGGCCGTGCTCTTGTTCCTGGCACTCTATCTGTTCTTCGAAGCCTTGCAGCGCATACCGTTGGCCGATGCCATAGCGGCCGCCTTTACGGCCCCGTTATTCATAACGGCGATGTCGGGACCGGTTCTTGGCGAAACCGTGGGGGCTCGACGATGGGCCGCGGTTGTTGCGGGTTTCATCGGAGCGCTGATCATACTGCGACCTGGGAGCGCCTCGTTTGATCCAGCAATATTGCTTGTCCTGGGCTCAGCCTTCTCTTTTTCCCTGATGGTCTTACTCACCCGCCGCATGACACGCACTGAAACCAACGTTGCGCTGGTGGCCTATAGCACCATGGGAGCCGGTCTCGCGAGCCTGCCGTTTCTTGCTTTCGTGTGGCAGGCCCCCGCTGGCAAGGACATGGGCCTCTTCGTGCTGTTGGGCGTTATCGGCAGTATAGCCGCCTATCTTGTCGTGGTGGCTTACCGGAACGCGCCCGTGGCGATCCTTGCGCCGTTCGATTACACGGCGCTGATATGGGGCGTCATTTTCGGCTGGCTAATTTGGAATGATCAGCCGGAATTACCGGTGTGGATCGGTGCGGCTGTAGTCTGCGCCTCGGGGGTCTACATCACCCACCGCGAAAGCAAGCTGTACCGACATTCGCGGTTAGAGAAGCGATCCGTTTCGGGGACACGTTCAAACCTATAACCACTAGCGTGAAGGCCCTTAACTTGGTTCTTGCACTACGAGAACACCGAAGACGACGCCCGCAACCTGGCCGCGCTTGTGCGGCGTATTGGCGCTGAATTGAATATCTGAACGGGCGGCGGGCTCAGACGTTACCGGCGATGGTACCGGTGCTTTCACCGCCGTCAAGCGTGAACACCTGCCCCGTCGCGTATTCGGCCTCGTCGGAAGCCAGATAGGCGAATAATCCGGCAATTTCCTCCGGCCGCCCGTGGCGACGCATGGGAATGTGGTCGTTCTTCTGTTGCAGCATTTCCGGCGTGTACTCCGCTTCCTGCATGGGTGTCAGGGTGTAGCCCGGATTTACGGCGTTGACGCGGACCCTGGGCGCCAGTTCAAGCGCCATGGTGCGCATGAGCGCGATGACGGCACCCTTGCTGGCATTATAGTCCGCATAATGGGGATAGCCGATGACGCCGCTGGTCGATGCCGTAAAAATGATGGCGCCGCCGCTTTGCTCCATCATGTGGCGGGCGCCGAGCTGGCTGGCGTGGAAAGAGCCGAACAGGTTGACGCGCAAGACGCGCTCAAAATCCTCGCGCTTGATGTCGAGGAAATCATGGCGCAGCGAAATACCCGCGTTGCAGACCATGATGTCGAGGCCGCCGAGAGCATTGATGGATGCCTGAAACGCTCTCTCGATAGCGTCCGCATCTGCAATATCGGCCAACACCGCCTCACCGATGGCGGGAAACTCGCGGGCGATAGATTTCGCATTATCCGCGTTATGGCACCACACCGATACGCCTGCGCCTTCGTCAAGGAAACGCGCCACGATGGCGGCGCCGATGCCGGTTGATCCGCCGACGACAATGGTGCGCTTGTTTTGTAGTTTTCCCATTGCGGCTTCCTATAAGTTACTGTCAATCCGACATTTTCCGGGTCACTGATGTCCGTTTATGGAGTGGTGACTCTATAAGCTCCAGGAGCAGGATATCGACGACTTCTCTATCGTCAAGCGCTGGATTTCCACGATCGATAGCCTCGATCCAGAGAACTGGGACATCGCCTGCGGCGGCGCGCAGTTCAGGCATCGGTGCGTCATTCCACCACTGTCAGCCCGTAGGGCACCGTCGACATCAGCCGGGCCTCGTCATCGAAGAAGGCCAGGGTCTCGATCATGAAAAAGAGGCCGATCTGGCGTGGTAGGAAGAACTGGTTTTCGTAATTCACCACCGTGCCCGGTTCGAATACCCGATCGATGTTCTCGTCGGAGTTCACGTCATAGATAAAGTTACCAACCCAGTCGGGCGGGAAGGCGATGCCCATCTCGTAGCCACCGATATAGCCCCTATCCTGCCAGATGCCGACCTCCTCGTAATAGGTCTTCATGGTTTCATACAGCTCGCGCACTGGCAGGTTGGGGCGGATCATCTCGCCGAGCAGCTTCATCGAGCCGGCCGCCTTTTCGGCCTGCTTTTTCACATCGGCTGCGGGCTCGCCAAGCGAGAACGTCCGCGCCATGTTGCAGTGGTAGCGCTTAAATACGCCCGAACAATCGACCAGCACGATATCGCCAGCCTGCATGACGCGCCGCGACGACATGGCATGCGCCGCGCACGACTTCCTGCCCGAGAGCACCGGCTGGGTGATGCCCGGGTTTTCGCCGCCGGCCGCGGCCATGGCGTGGACCATGGCGCCATAGACCTCGAGTTCGGTTATACCGGGGCGCAGCTCGGCCGCGGCCGCGATGAGACCAATGTCAGCGATGCGAGCGGCTTCGACAATGCAGTCCATCTCGGCGACCGACTTGACCCAGCGCAGCTCGCGCAGGATGTGGCTGGCATCAACCACCACGCCGCCGGCCGATGTGAAGTGGTCCTCGACCCGGTGGCTCAAGACCCGGTTGGGCCGGTAGCTCCAGAACTCCATGCCCACGGTGCCGGGCAGCCAGCCCTCGGCCTTCAACTGCTCGACGATGAATTCCGTGCCGTCGCGCATGCTGTCGGGCGGGAAGATGCGGACGTCCTCGGCCACCGAGCAATAGCGGGCGAGGATCTGCTCGCGTTCGGTGTCGAAGTGGATGAAGCGGTCATGATCGCCATGGATAGCAATGCCGCTGGTCGCCGGCCACTGCCTGGGACTCTGCGCCTGATACCACTCGCACTGATAGCCCGAGACATAGTTGATCGCCTCGGGCGATGTCAGGAACAGCAAATCGATATTCTCGGCCGCCATGCGCTTGCGGATGCGCGTCAGCCTGCCCCGGTATTCTTCGCGCGTGAACGGCTGCTCCAGGTCGGGCAGGCAATTCTGCATACAGTCGTCGCGATAACTCAGACTCATGGCGTGCTCCCTAAAATGGCCCCAACGCGGGCAGTTCGCGCAGGAACGGTACACCGTCCTGCGGCGGGCTGTCGATTTCGCGGGCGTAGCGGTGGCCGGCATAGACCGCCGCGGCAATGGTCGAGGGCGCCAGGCAGTCGCCGATGCGTGTGACTGAAGTTATTCCGGCGGAAGCCAGGGCGTCATCGTCCGCCACCAGCTCGTGATAGAGCGCATCGTTCGAGGTTCGCGAGGTGACCAGCACCACCGACGCACAGGCCAGTGCTCGGTCGCGGCCGCTCATGACGTGCTCGATCTCCACGCCGTCCGGGCCGATCCGGTTCAGGGCATGTTTCTCGACGATGGCGACGCCGAGTTCATGCAGACGCTGCTCGACCCATGTGTGCTCCAAGGTCGCATGGGTCCAGGTCGAAACATCGGCGGCGGGGGTCACCAGGGTGACGTCGAGGCCGTCGGTGCGGAGCTGTTCGGCGATGATGCCTCCCAGATAATAGTGATCGTCGTCGTAGACCACCACCGGCCCGGCGGGGCTGATACCGGCGAACAGGTCGTCGGGCGTGAACACGTTGGCGCCATCCGATCCGGCAATCGCCTCGTTGTGCTGGTGGCCGACGCCGTCGCGCCGCCAACGCGCGCCGGTCGCCAGCACCACGCGTGGAATGGCGAACTCGCGCAGATGATCGGCGGTCAATGCGCTTTCGCGGTAGACCTCGACGTTGGTCAGGCGGATGAACTGCTGCTCGCGGTAGTCGCGCACCCGGCCCCAGGCGGCCAGCCCCGGCAGCTTGCATTCATGGGCGACGCGCCCGCCGAGTTCGCTCCGGGCCTCGGCCAGGATGACGCTGTAGCCGCGCTCGCCCAGGGCCCGCGCCGCTTCCAGCCCGGCCGGGCCGGCCCCGACGATGAGCACGCCGTCGTCGGATTCCTTCGCCGGCAGCCGTTCGGGGTGCCAGCCCTTGCGCCATTCCTCGCCGATGGTGGGGTTCTGGGTGCAGCGCATGGGCACGATGGTGTAATCGGCGGAAACGCATATGTTGCAGCCGATGCATTCGCGGATTTCGTCGATCCGTCCTTCCTCGATCTTCTTGGGCAGGAACGGATCGGCGATCGACGGCCGCGCCGCGCCGATGAAGTCAAGAACGCCGCGCCTGATCTGGCTGGCCATGGTGTCGGGCGAGGTGAACCGCCCGACCCCGACCACGGGCTTGCTGGTCATGCCCTTGACGAAGGATACGAGATCTTCCTGGCTGCCCTCGGGGCCGAAGCGCGACGGCATTGAATCGCGCCGCCACTCGCGGATGTTCACGTCCCACAGATCGGGCACCTCAGCGAACATCTCGACGATATCGCGGGTCTCCTCGGGATCGGTCTCGCCGCCCGGCCCGACCGCGAAGTCGACAGTGAAGCGGATCGCCACGGCGCAGGTGTCGCCGACCGCCTCATGGGTGTCCTCGAGTACCTCGCGGAGCAGCCGGGCGCGGTTCTCCAGGCTGCCGCCGTACTCGTCGGTGCGGGTGTTCATGACCCGCGACAGGAAATCGCCATTCATCGATGTGCCGGCGCGGCAATAGACGTAAATCAGATCGAAACCGGCCTTGCGGGCCCTGAGCGCCGCCTCGCGGTGCCAGCGCCGGTAGTCGCGGATGTCGGCCTTGTCCATGGCCCGCGCCTGGGTCGGGTAGTAGTTCGTGGCGGTCGGCCGCGCGGTCACCGACATGGGCACCTCGCGGCTGTAGAGGCAGGCGTCGCGGGCGGCGGTGTGCACTGGCTCAATGCCGGCCAGGGCGCCGTGCGCGTGAATCGCCTCGGTCATGCGGGCGAAGGCCGGGATGTCGCGGTCGTCCCACAAGCGGCCCTCGATGATCGGCGTGATGTCGCTGGTCGGGTGGATGTCGGTCTCTTCGGTGCAGATAACGGCCCAGCCGCCTTCCGCCTTCATGGCGCGCATGGCCGCCATGGAGCTCGGATAGACACTGCCCATGCCGTTGCAATGGGGCACCTGGAAGAAACGGTTCTTGGCGGTCAGCGGACCGATCCTGACTGACTCGAAAAGAATGTCGTAGCGTGGGTCGCGGGTCATGGGTTTACTCCCTGGCCCTGGTGGACAGGGCGTCTTGGCTCAGAACGGCGCTGGGTCGAGAAAGCGCCTGAGCACGTTGTCGGTGATCTTCGAGACGTTGTTGTCGAAGCCGTTCCAGCTCAGGCTTCCGGCCCAGGAGATCGAGCTGGCCGAGAACACCGCGCCGCCGTCCGCCGTCTCGACGAAGGTGATGTCGCCGCGCGCCAGGTTGGTTTCCCGCGCCGAGTCGATGGGGCCGACGCTGTTGACCTCCTCGGGGCAGAGGAAATAGAGGTGGGTGAGGTTCTCCGAGGTCGCCAGCACCAGGGTATGGGGCGGCGAGCCGAGGGAATGGTCGCAGCGGTCGAGCTCGAGGCCGGCCGCGCCGCCGCCGACGGTGCCGAAGTCGCCGATGATCTCGTCCGTGACGCCCTCGAAGACGAAAGCGGCGCGTGGGTCGTTGCTCCCGGGCGTGCGCCGGAAGTAGCCGCTGATGTCGAACCCCTGGGTCGCCATGCCGACCCCGACCAGTCCCTGGGGCGGCCTTCCCAGCCGGCGCCACAGCCCGCCGTATTCGCCCGAGAAGCTGTGATAGTACTCGCCGGGCTCAGCCACCCAGTCGCGGATGCCGTCCTCGGCGCGGCGCAGCTCGAGCACGCCCGGAAGCGTGTCGTGATAGGCGATGCGCCAATAGAAGCCGTTGCCGCCGAGATACATCAGCCGCCCGCCCTGGCCGAGATAGCCGTCGAGAGCGTCCCACATGCGCGTCGAGTAGTACTCGGGGTGCGAACCGGTGAGCACGCAGCGGTAGCGCTCTAGCAGCCCCAGACCCTCGGCGTGCAGGTCCTCGTCGGTGATGAAGTCGCAGCCGTGGCCCATGGCGTCGAGCCAAGCGACGATGTGGATGTCGGCCGGCCACTGCCAGGCCGCGGTGCCGGCGGCACCGACCCACGGGATGGTGTAGCCCGGCCGCCAGTTGAGTACCGGCCTGAGCCGCGACGAATAGCAGACGCCGCTACCGTCGGCGTGGACTTCGTAGAGCGAGTAACCCCACTCGCGGTGCTCGTTGAGCATCAGGTCCTCGGGCTTGAGTCCGCTGAGGTGCCCCATCAGCACCTCGCTCATTTCGCTGTCGACGCCGACGTGTTCGTTGGCGTAGGCCATGTAGCTCGCCGTCGGCACCAGGCAGGCCACGTCGTTGGTGGCCTTGTCGCGCGGCGGGCGCACCACGAAGGGAATGCGGTCCACTTCGCCGCTGGCCTCCAGACGCGCGCAATAGACGCCGCTCGCCAGGCCGTCCGGCACGGTGAAGCTGAAGTCGGTCTCCCAGCCCGCGTCGTAGAGGTCGTCGTGGTGGAAGTGGATGGCGCCGTACTGCTCGGGCGCGTGGCGCCAGTTCATCTCAGCCCCGGTCCAGTTGTAGCCCTTCATGGCGCGGGCCGGCAGATTGACCAGGCGGCCGTGCAGGTTGTTGACCGAGGCGTCCTCGATGCGGGTCGAGCGGACGCCGCGGGCCAAGTCCCAGGCGGCGACAATGGCCGGCTGCAGCTCGTCGGGGATGGGCCGGCGCATCAGCCCGCTCATCTCGTCGAGGCCGAGCGCCCGGTTCGCCACGCGCGGGCTGTCGATCTTGCCGTCGTAGTGGCGGGCGCCGATCACGCCGCCCCTGGCCTGGCCACCACAGGAAGCGGCGATCATCAGGGGCGCGGCGGTTTTCCCCGGCGGGTCGGGCGCGACGACCTCTTCGACCTCGGCGGTGCCCTCGCTGAGGGCGTACTCGATCATCGCTTTTTGGTAGACCTGCACCATGCCGCTGGCGGCGTCGAAACTGGCGCCGGCGAAGCACCAGATGCGCTCGGAGAGCGCCAGGCCCGTGCTGACGACCCGCGCGCTGCCGGGGCCGTCACCGATCATCAGGGCCAGCGCCCCGCCATTGTCGATGACCAGGGCATAGCCGGTCTCGTCGGCCTCGGACCACTTGCCGAGGATCACCTGGCGGCCCCTGTCTGGCATGGTCGGCCAGATCATCGCCTGGAGGGTGAAACTCTCGAGGGCGTCGAACGGCGCGGCATCGTCGATCACCGCGTACGAGCCGGCATAAGTATCCTGCCAGCGACCGTCGTAGGCGCCGCTGACCGGGTTCTCGATGACCTCTTCCCTGGTGCCCGAGCCGCCCGGGTGATGGTCACACGAGATCAGCCGCGCGATGTCGGCGCGGTAGAGATCGATGCCGTCGGCAGTAACCTTGAATTCGATGGCCTCGCCCGGTGCGACACTGATCTGGTCGGCATAGCCGACGATGCGCTTCTTCATTGCCTACCCTCCCCCGGCGGTGCGGTCAATCGAGGTCCTCGCCGGTATGCGCCTTCCAGCGAATCTTGAAGACCGCCCACTCGGCCTCTTCGACGGTGGTGTAGACCGCGCCCTCGACCACCTCGGGCGCCTCCCCGCGCACCCCCGAGAGCCGGGCCAGCCGCCACTCCTTGAAGGGCTTGGTGCAGATCAGCACGTGCTTGCCGGGAAAGCGCTCTGCGCGCAGCAGGTTCATGACCTTCTGCAGCTCGGGACTGTGGTGGCCGACCGGCGTCTTGCGGAACTCCTCTACGAGGTCCGTGCGGCTCGGATCTATCGCGTACATGGCGCCCTCCTGCCGAATTTGGGTCGGCTATTCCGCCGCCTCGGCCGCGGCCGGTATGACAGGCCCAAGATCATCATTCGTCCCAGACCCACACGTCGAGGCCGGTGCTGGCGTCCTGACCGGGCGTGTGTGGGACCCGGGCAGCGCCGACCCTGTGACCGTGACCCAGGTGTCGGCCATGTTTCGTGTAGCCCAGGAGACGACGAATGGTCTTGTCGTACAGGATGGCAATCTCTGGCGGCACGGCGAGGTACTGGTTCACCTCCTGGCGCAGCCAGCCCAACGCATAGGTGTTGATCACGCCCATGCGCGGGGCGTTCGAGCGGTTGGCGCCGCCGCCATGCCAGAGGGATCCCATGTAGAACAGCACGGATCCCTTGGGCATGACCGCCTGGACAGGCTCACCGAGCGTCTCGTCGTCGCGGGTCGACACCGCATGGCTTCCAAGCACCACGCGGGTGCCGCCGTTCTCCTCGGTGAAGTCGTTTAGCGCCCACATCACGCCGATCTGGAATTCGACGCCAGGGATGCGCAGGGGATAGATCGAGTCGTCCTGATGCAGGACCTGGTCATCCTCGCCCGGCAGAATCTCGATCCCGGTCGTGCTGCCGATACGATAGGCCATGCAATGAGGCTTCAGGATTTCGTCGGCCACCGCCAGTACTAGTGGGTGGCCGATCATCTGGGCCGTGCTCGGTGCATAGCCAAGAACACTAGAGATTCGCAGGGTGCGATAGCCGTTGAAGTCGTTCTCCTGAAGCCTGCCGCGAGAGTCGAACTCCTGCCGCATCTCGGCGGCGCAGGCGTCGACGATGTCGGTGTCCAGGACATTCTTGATCACGGCTGCGCCAGTTCGGCGCAGCGCACCAATCACGGCATCGCCGGCGACATCATTCTCGAAGACAGGCAGGTGCATGTTCATCCTCACTCCTCCCAGGCCCAGACGTCGCCGGCTAAGCGGCGGCGGCCCAGGTTGCGGTGGTGCGTAGTGTAGCCCAGCAGGCGGCGGACCGTCTCGTCTTCCTCCGCGACGCAAAAGCCGTCCGATTGGTAGCGTCTAAATGTCCGTTGTGGGTCCAGGCTGTGTAGAAACGGTTGCTGTTTGTCTGTGTGACGCGCCAGTGGGTTTTGTTGACCTGCCGAGGCGGGATTTACGGTTTTGGAGATTTGCGCTGCTGGTGAGGATTTTTAGGCCGGATTTAGCGGGTCCTTGCGGTGATTTGGCCGGATACGGGCTCAAAATGAAGCCGACGAGTGCCTACGCCGCGCTCATCGCTGCGATCAGCGGGCGGATGCCCATGATGTTGATGACCCGCGTGAGATTGTAGGCCAGCACGTGCAACGCCATTTCGGTGGCGACCCGGGCCAGGGTCTTCATCTGGAAGTGGGTATAGCCCATCCAGTATTTGATGGTGCCGAACGGATGCTCGACCGTTTCACGCCTTGTGCGCATCATCTCGGGATGCTCGTCGAGCCGCCTCTGGACGGCTTCGAGAATATGTTCGTGCTCCCAGCGGGTAATCCGGCGTTCCTTGGCCGTGGTGCAGCGATCCACAATGGCGCACCTCCGGCAGGCCGTGGTCCAGTAACGGCGCAAGGTCAGCCCCCTCTCCTGGTTTGTGTAATGGTAGACCAAGCGTTCACCGGCAGGACAGAGGTAGGCGTCGTCTTCGGCCAGGTAGATAAAATCCTGTTTTCCAAACCGCCCCTTGGCTTTGCTGCCCGAGGTCATCGGCTTGGGAAGGGTGACCGTGATATTGGCTTCATCGCAGGCCAGGATTTCCAGGCTGCTGAAGTAACCACGGTCGGCAACCACATCCAGCCTGTCGGTCTCCAGAGCCGCCTTGGTCTGCTTGGCCATGGCGGAGAGTTGGGCGCGGTCGGTGCCCACATTGGTCACTTCGTGGGCGACGATCAGATGATGTTTGGTGTCCACCGCCGCTTGAACGTTATAACCGACCATGCCGGACCCCCGGCCACTGGTGGCCATGGAGCGGGCATCGGGATCGGTCAGCGAGACCTGCTGGTCCGGGATGCTGAGCATCTCGACCTCAAGCTCTTCCAGGCGCCGCATCTCCTCCTTGAGCGTGGCGATCTTGTCCTGCAATCGATCGGTCTTGGTGGTGCGCGCCAGCGACGGCTCCTGCCGGTCGGCGCTGTCCAGCTGGGCCAGATAGCGCCCGACGCTCTCCTCGATCTGTTCCATGCGGCGCTTCATCTTGGCACGTGTGAAGTTCTTGTCCCGGCTGTTGACCGCCTTGAACTTGGAACCATCGATCGCCACGCAGGCATCGGCGAACAGCTCAAGTTGGCGGCATAGGGCGACGAACCGGGCGCAGACTTTACGGATCGCTGGGCCATTGTCCTTGCGGAAGTCGGCGATCGTCTTGTGGTCCGGAACCAGGCGGCCGGTCAGCCACATGACTTCCACGTTACGCCCGGCTTCGCGCTCGAGGCGGCGGCTCGACTGAACCCGGTTGAGGTAGCCGTAGATATAGAGTTCAGCAGAACCGTAGGATGATAGCTCGGCCGGCCGGTCGAGAGCGGTTGAACCCGGCCAAAGCCCAGACCGCAAAGATCAAGCTCATCGACAAATACATCAACCACCCGCACCGCGTTGTCTTCGCCGATCCAGTCTTCCAGCCGCTCCGGAAACATCGTGCTCTGGCTGCGGTCTACACCCTCAATGAAACGCTTCATCACGAACCCTCACCAATGTCATGGCGTGATTCTATCAGACCTCACGTTTTCACACAGCCTGGGTCAACAACGGACGTTTTGCGACTGCCCTCAGAATGTCCACTTTCGGGGGTAAAGCGGAAGTAATTGGGGGTAAAGCAGATGGGATGGATGGCTCCCGCTCCCGGCATCGCAATGTGCCAAAGTGTGGTTTTCATCAAGGACCACGAGCAAGAGGAGCTATTTGCCATGAATGTTACCACTGTCGGCCTCGATCTGGCC
>ERZ813253.697-NODE-697-length-11201-cov-2.172747_pt1 | contig 11201 bp, 11 predicted proteins | sample MGYA00520893_ERZ813253 | MGnify/ENA primary metagenome ERZ813253 (study PRJEB31669, sample SAMD00080414) | marine metagenome | biome: oceanic hadal pelagic zone biome; feature: marine hadalpelagic zone; material: sea water | place: Pacific Ocean:Izu-Bonin Trench...
CTCCGCCTTCAAGTGCCTGTCCAGGGGTGCTGACAGCGTTGCAACCGCCTTGGCGGCGGTCTGACCTTCCCTGTCGAATAGCTTGGCCAAGGCGTGTTCATCGTGGCGTTGGGTGAATTGTTGGAAGGTTTCGCCGGTTTGTTTTTGATCCTGAAATGTCCGAAGCATGCGTTCGAGGTGGAGTTTTAGTTTTTCCAATGGGAGAGACTTAGCGATTTGGCGGCCGAGGGCGCGAGTTTTGCCGAAGCCGCCGCCGACAAATACATGATAGGCTTCCTCGGTGCCGGTGCCGGTCTTCACGCTGGTGGCCAGCAGGCCGATGTCGCCCATGTAATGCTGTGCGCAACTGTGCGGGCAGCCGGTGAGGTGGATGTTGATGGGCTGGTCGAGGATCAGCCGTGTATCGAGATAATCAGCAATGGACTGCGCGTGTCCTTTGGTGTCGGCCATGGCAAATTTGCAGTAGGCGTTGCCGGTGCAGGCGACCACGCCGCTACGCAGGTTGGATTGCCGCCAGTCGAGGCCGATGGCTTCCAAACGCGCCTTCACGGTTTCGATTGCTTCACTGCGTATGTTTGGCAGCAGGAAGTTTTGCCAAATGGTCAGGCGCACTTCGCCATTGCCAAACTCCTCCGCAAGGTCGGCGATTTGCAGCATTTGCTCGGGCGTGATTTGGCCGATGGGCAGGGCGACGCCAAGGTAACTGAGGCCGTCCTGTTTTTGCGCGAAGACGCCGTGCTGCGGATGCGGCGTGTTAGGTAACACGTGGTCTTCCTCAAAATCCGAAAGGCCGGTGTCGGGATACTGCGGCGCGCGGGTGAGTTGAAAGTCCAGCAACTGCTCTGTCTCCGCGAGGTATTTGTCGAGTGACCAATTTTCGAGCACGTGTTTCAGGCGCGCTCGTTTACGGTTGGTGCGGTCTCCGTGGGCGATGTACACACGGATGATGGCGCAGAGCACATCGGTGAGTTGCTCGGGCCGCACGAGTACGCCGAGGTCGTTGGCGAAGGATTTCAATCCCGTTGCGCCACCAAGCGCGATGCGGAAATGGATGCCGGGCTCGATGTCGCCAGTAGGCTTCACGACCTTTACCGCGCGCACGCCGATGTCGTTGGTGTTCTCCGCCACGCTCACGCGGCCGCCACCGTCGAAGGCGATGTTGAATTTGCGCGGCAGATTATAAAATTCCCGTGTTTGCAAAATGTGATTGGCCAGTTCGTGGCAGAAAGGCGACACGTCGATGAGTTCGTGCGGGTCGATGCCGGCGGTGGGACTGGCGGTGATGTTGATGGCCATGACCTGGGCCAGAGGGCTGCTGGTGTGGCGGATGCCCCCCTGGCTGGCCGTCCGCTACGACCGGTTTCACCAAGGCACCATGGGGAGTTTCCAACGCCTGCCCACGGCCACGGTTCTGGGTCTGCTCGGCTGGGCTGCCGAGATCGCCCGGCTGTACCTGGTCGTTCAGGCGTTGGGGTTCGGCATCAGTTTCGCTTTGGTGGTGTTCCTAACTCTGGCCAATTCACTGCTAAGTTTGGTGCCTACTCCGGGTGGAGTCGGGGCCGTGGAGTCAGGCGTCGGCGGACTGGCGGTGCGCCTTTCCAGCCTGACCGCCACTGCTGCCGCGGCATTGGTTTTGATCGACCGGGCCATAACCTATCTCAGCGTGATCCTCATTGGAGCGGTGCTATTTGTGGCGCGTCAGGCCTTCCGGAGTCCCCACACGGCCGGCCCCAGTCAGGCGGAGGACCTCTAATCCAGGGTTTGGAACGATGCTATATACCGCCAGTTTCTACCATCCAGAGCATTGGCAGGGGACGGTCTACCGGATCTCCAGGGCCCACCCTCGTGGGCGGGCCACCCGTTGGGAGGTCCAGCCATTCTTGTATCCCTCCCGACAATTGCTGACCGAATACCGGGACGGTGGAGTGGACTTCGCGGGCCTCACTGAACGGTACCGGGTAGAGCTTCAGACCAACTACAACTGGGAAGCGGATTTCCAAGATTGGCTGGGCTCCCTCAAGCCGGATGAGGACTTCACGCTACTGTGCTTTGAACCGGAGGGGGAGCCATGCCACCGGAGAGTGGCGGCGGCCTGGCTGCTAGAAACGAAGCCGGAGTTGGGTCTAGGGCAGATGCGGTAGACCTACCACTCCGACCGGGCGGGCCGTGACATCAGCTCCGCCATGGCTTTCTGCGGGGATAGCCCGTCGAAGAGCACCCGCGACGCCATCTCGGCGATGGGCATCTCCACTCCCAGTTCCCCCGCCAGGACCAAAGCGGCCTGGGTGGTGTTCACCCCTTCAGCCACGTTGTCCATTGACTCGCGGATCTCCGGCCAAGTGCGGCCCTTGGCCAGTTCTTCGCCCACGTGCCGGTTGCGGCTGAGGCGGCTGGAGCAGGTGGCAACCACGTCGCCCAGCCCGGCCAGTCCGGCGAAGGTCAACGGGTCGGCGCCGGCGGCGATGCCCAGGCGGGTCATCTCAGCCAGACCCCGCGTTATGAAGGCCGCTTTGGCGTTCTCCCCGGCGTCCAAGCCGTCGCCGATACCGGCCCCCAATGCCACGATGTTCTTCAGGGCCCCAGCCAGTTCCACGCCCAGCACGTCGGCGCTGGTGTAGACACGAAAAGCCGCCGACATGAGTGTGTTTTGCGCCTTCTGCGCCGCGTCTGGATTCTTGCTGGCGATCACCGTCGATGCTGCTTTGCCTCCCACGATCTCTTTGGCCAAGTTGGGACCGGACAGAACGCAGATGTCCGCGTGGAATGGGGCAGGCAGTTCATCTTCCAGCACCTGACTCATCCGCCGGGCCGTTGGCAGTTCCAGACCCTTGGTGGCGCTGACGACGATCGCGCCGGCCCGGAGGTGGGGTTTTATCCGTTGCACGTTATCCCTCAGCCGGTCCGACGGTACCGCAATGATCACCAGGCCGCTTTGCTTTAGGGCCAACTCAGGCTCGCCGGTCACGCTTAGCCGATCAGGGAAGGGAGCATCGGGCAGGAACCTGGTGTTGCGGCCTTGGGAAGCCAGAGTCTCGGCTTCGGCTTGAGTCTGGGCCAGCAGGGTAACCGAGACATCGTTCTGGGCCAATAAGATGCCCAGCGTTGTGCCCCAAGTGGTTGCTCCGATGATTGCCGCTTGATCGCTCACAAGAAACCCGCCGGAAAGAATCTCAGCCCAGCCTATAGATCGGACAGATCTAGTCTATTGCGAAAAATAAGGGGAGTCGAGGCCGGCGGTGAAGGGATTACTCGACTTTGGCGGCGGGTTGGCCCAGCCGGCGTTCACTGCCATCGCGGATCCGCTGGAGGTTGTCCCGGTGTTGCCAAACGAGCATGGCGCAGGCGATGAAACCGTAGACCATATAAGTGCCCGAGTTCACACCGGCCAGCGCCAGGGCCAGGATGGCCAATGCTCCGATGGTGACGCCGATCACCGAACCCAGGGAGATATACCGGCTCAGCGCGGTAACGGTTAAGAACGTGGCGGTAGCAATAATAGCGGCCACCGGCACCATCAGCGCCAAGCCACCCAGGGCCGTCAGGATGCCCCGGCCTCCCTTGAACTGAAGGAATACCGGCCAATTGTGGCCCGCCAGCACGATCAGGCCGGCGGCGACTTCCGCGCCGCTGGTGCCGATCACTTCCCGGGCGAGGACCACCGCCATGACCCCTTTTCCGACGTCCAGAGTTAGCACTACAACGGCTGATTTCACGCCGCCCGTGCGAAGTACATTGGACATACCGGTACGCCCGCTACCGAATTCCCGTACGTCGACGCCCATCTTCCATTGCAGGAGCATGTAGCCCCAGGAGATGGAACCCAGCAGATAGGCCAGAGGTAAAATCGCGCTGTACCGGGCCGACTCAGACTGGCCGTCCATGGTCAGCAGGACAATCACAACTCCGGCGATGATGAAAGGAATTGCCACCGCTTGGATGATGATTGATTTGGGGCGTCTGTTCATGGAGCTAAAGTTGCGGAGGGTTGCCTGGGTCGAAGCGGAATCAGCGGGCTCTGAACACCAATTTCAGGTGGGTGCGGTCAAAGCCAAATGTGTCGCGAATCTTGTTTTCCAGATAGCGCTGGTAGGTGAAGTGTACCAGTTCAGGATTGTTGACCGTGAAAAGAAAGGTGGGCGGATTTATCCCAACCTGCTGCAGCCGGTTGATCTGCACCCGCTGGCCCCGGTGTTTCCTGACGACCGGCGGCTGGTGGTCGGCCAACGCGTCGGCCAGCATGAATTGGAGGTCCCGGGAACGCACCAACCGCATGCGTTCGGTCCAGAGGTCCTGGGCGGTGTCCATCAAGGTCTTGATACCCTCGCCCTCCAACGCCGACGTAAAGACGATGGGCACGTAGGGCATGAAGTGGAGCCGCTCGCGGACGGTGGCTGCGGCGCGGTAGCGGGCGCCGTCGCCTTCATCGGCGAATAGGTCCCATTTGTTGATTACCACGATCAGTCCGCGGCAGATCTCCCAGGCCAGACCGGCGATGTGGGCGTCTTGGCTGGTGGCCAATTCCGAAGCATCTGTCACCAGGAGGGTGATGTCGCTGCGGCTCACTGCGCCAACGGCCCGGATCACGCTGTATTTCTCGATCCCCTGGGACACCTGGCCCGGCCGGCGGATCCCGGCGGTGTCGATGACCACGACTTCATGGCCGTTGTAGGTGATCTGGGTGTCCAGAGCGTCCCTGGTGGTGCCGGCCACCTCGCTTACGATGGAGCGTTCCTGTCCCAAGATGGCGTTCAGAAGACTGGATTTGCCCACGTTGGTGCGGCCTACGATGGCCAGGTTCAGCGCGCCCCGCTCGTAGGCCGGTGCGGATTCATCTAGCTGCTGAAGTTCTTCGTCCGGGCGCACTGGGTCGGCCACCATGTTGGCGGTCACCCGCTCCATCAGGCTGTGGATGCCGTAATTATGAAAGGCGCTGATGGGCTCCGGGTCGCCCATGCCCAGGCCGTAGAATTCGGGAGCGCCGAATTCACGGGTGTCGTTGTCCACCTTATTGACGGCAAGCACCACCGGTTTCTTGGTGAAACGCAGCATCTCGGCGGCGGTGATGTCCGAGGGAGTCATGCCTTCCACCACGTCGGTCACCAAGATGATCACGTCGGCGTCGGCCACCGCCATCTTAGCTTGCTCCTGGACCAACTGCCTGATGACGCCTTCCGGGTTGGACTCCAGGCCGCCGGTGTCCAGCAAGATGAAATGGTAGTCTTCCCACCAGGCGTCGGCCATCAGACGGTCGCGGGTGGTGCCGGCCACATCGCTGACGATGGCCTGCCGGCGGCCGACGATCCGGTTGAAGAGGGACGACTTGCCGACGTTAGGCCGGCCGATGATTGCGACTATGGGGATTGCCAAATCAACACCACTATCAAGAACGCTAGGGGTCTGGCCCTTCCTGGGAAGGACTCAGCTCCCGGCGATTAGAAATTCCAAGACCGTTTTTTGGGCGTGCAGCCGGTTATGCGCCTGGGTGAACGCCACCGATTGCGGATGTTCCAGCATGCCCGGCGGGACTTCTTCCCCGTAATGGGCGGGCATATCGTGCATGAACAGAGCGCCGGCGTTGGCCTGCTGCATCAGTTCAGGGTCTACGGTGTAACCGTCAAAAGTCGACTTGCGGGCTGTCGATTCTGCTTCCTGCCCCATGCTGGACCAGACATCGGTATAGACAGCGTCGGCCCCGGCCACCGCTTCCGCCGGGCTGGTAACGGTCCGGACGCGGACCGATGACCCGTTGGCCCTGGACCGGGCCTGCAGCACCGATGCTTCATCTAAAGTATACCCTTGCGGCGAGGCGCTGGTGAAATTCATGCCCACTGCGGGCAGGGCCAAACAAAGGCTCCGCGCCACATTGTTGCCGTCGCCCACATATGCCAGGCTGAGGCCGTCCAGGTTGTCTTTGTGCTCATAGATGGTGAGCAGGTCGGCCATGATCTGGCAGGGGTGCTCCAGGTCCGACAGGGCGTTCACCACCGGAACGCTGGCGTATTTCGCCAGGTCCACCAGCAGTTCGTGGTCGGAGAGACGCGCCACTATGCAGTCCACATATCCCGAGAGCACCTTGGCCACGTCAGACGTCGTCTCACGTCCGCCCAGGTCCACCTCTTCCTTTGACAGGAATACCGAATATCCGCCCAACTCCTGGATGCCCACCTGGAAGCTCACCTTGGTGCGGAGGGACGGCTTGTCGAACAAAAGGGCCACGGTCTTGCCGGCCAGCGGTTTGGCGCCCTGTCCGTCTTTTGGCGCCAGCTTGGTTTCCCGGGCCCGTTTGAGGAGGCCCAAGGTCTCGTCCGGCGTGATGTCGGTTACAGAAAGAAAATCTCGTTTGGTCGGCATGAAGGAGGTCCCTTGAGTTTCGGACACGTTCCCGCCGCGTCCGTCAAAGCATTTGTACCATTATAGGGGTTGTACGAAAGGGTTAAAACCGGCCCTGAATCGAACATCAGCCAAGGCGTGGATTGCGCCTAGCGGACTATCTGCTATCATGGGTGAGCGAACGCCCGAAGCCTGGACCGGCTGCGGTGGGGATTCGCCGGCAAGATGAGTCCGCTGGAGGACAGACGGCATGGCTAGCCCCGATATCAACCCTGGCATGAAGGGTGAAAAACAAACGCTGGTGTGCGAGCACAACGTGGCGGGCCACGTGAACAAGTTCAGCACCCCCGCCATGATTCAGTTGATGGAACAGGCATCCTCCGCCGTAGTCAACGACAGCCTGCAAGAGGGTGAAGTCTCAGTGGGCATCGAGGTTAACGTACGTCATCTGGCGGCCGCCGATATCGGCGTCACCATCATCGCCCACGCGGAACTCATCGAAGTCGACCGCAATCGTCTGACCTTCCAGGTGGAGGCATTCGACGGCGATAAAAAGATCGGTGACGGCACCCACAAGCGGGCGATAATCAAGACCGGCGGCTAGGCTGATGCGCCGGCAGAAAGGTCTTGGCGGCCCGATTCGATTCTAGTCTGGAGCAATTAGCATGGCGAATATGGAGCATGTTCAACTCGTTAGGCGGGGCCGCGACCACGTTGCCCGCTGGCGGGAAGCCAACCCCGACGACAACCTCGACTTGAACGCAGCCTACATGAGCTACGTTCGGGCGCCTCAAGTCGACATCAGCGGCGCCGACATCAGAGACGCTGATCTGATGGGAGCGGTGCTGCAGCGCGCCAATCTCTCCGGCTGCTACATGAACCCCTGCCATCTGTACCATGCCAATCTCAGGGAGACCAACCTCACCCGTGCCCGGCTGAACGGCGCCAACCTGCGGGGCGCGGATCTCCGGGGTGCGGACCTTTCGGGCGCGGACCTGGACCGTGCTGTTCTCTCTGAAGCCAACCTGACCGGCGCGAAGCTGGTCAATGCCAATCTCTCACGGGTCAGCTTGTCTGGGGCAAACTTGACCGACGCCGATCTGACCGGCGCCAGTTTTGCCGGAGCTTCGCTGGTCCGGACAAATATGGCCAATGCCAAGTGCACCGACAGCGACTTCTTCCAGACCCAGTTCTGGAGCGTGGATCTGACCGGGACCGACCTGACCGGCAGCCTGTTCGGTTATTCGGTCTTCCAGGACTGCGACATGAGCGGCGCCATTGGGCTCGACCAAGTCCGGCACGATGCTCCGAGCACCATCGGCCTGGTTACGTTGTTCCGCTCCCACGGCAATATACCGGAACGGTTTTTGATGGGCGTCGGCCTGCCCGCCGCCGCTAGCGGGTTCTTGCCAGTGGCCAATGCAGATACCACCAGCCTGAGAGAGTGCTTCATATCTTGCATCGACGAACAGGAGGAATTCGCAAAAACATTGCGGGACGACCTGCGGGAACAGGGCGTGCGCTGCTGGGTGTTTTCCCAGGTGGTGCGCGGAAACGCCCTGGTGGACCGGCATAGCGCCTCGGACCAAGAAGAGATCGAGCGCTGGCTGCGGAACTACGACAAGATGGTGATCTTGGGGTCGGCGGCTTCACTGGAAGTAGAGACGATCTTGAACGACATCACCGCCGCAAAGCAGATGCAGCTCTCCACGGAGACCTGGTGTCTGTTCCTGGGGGCGACCGACGACACTCTAACGAACCCGAGGGTCCGGACCGCTCGAAACCTAACCGCCGAGCATGTGGTGTTCGATCTGACCGGCCAATCCGGCGACCGCGACACGTACCTAAAAGAGGTGGCCCGCCTGGCGGAGGCCCTAAAACAGGACCAACCGGCCAGCGACGGAATCCCAAAACCGGACATCAGCGTGGACCAACTCTAAAAAGACTCAGTAGCACCGCAAACCAAAGGGCCGTCCTTCCGGGGAAGGACGGCCCTTTTTCTTTCCCCGGAGGGTCATTGAACACGCGCGGTGTATAGTGGATGAACAGCATTTGTGTCCACGACGCCGATCAGATCGGCCTTCAACTGGGCCAAAAGGGTCTCTTGAAGCAAGGCATTTGAATATGACGGAACTCCGTGTCTTGGTGGTCTCTCTGGACCGTCTGTCCCGTGCCGGCCTGGCGTCGGTGCTGGACCAGCAACCGGGCCTGACGGTGGTGGGACAGGTTTCCGGAGATGAAGACTCGTTCCTGCCCGCAGACGTCTATGACCCGGATGTCATCGTGTGGGACGTTTCCTGGGAAACGGTGTCGGCCTCTCACAACCTGGGCCTCCTTTCCGAAAACTCCCCATCAGTGCTGGCACTGGCTGCCACATCGGACCAGGCCGGCCAAGCCCGGAAAGCAGGCGCCCAAACGGTCTTGGGCCGAAACTCCTCTCCAGAGGCTCTGGCCGCGGCCCTGGTCGCTCTTAGCCACGGGCTACAGGTGACTGACCCAGCCTTGTCCAGAGAGGCCGGACCAATCTCTGGCTCCGAAGGCGTCTCGCCGTTGACTCCCAGGGAGAACGATGTCCTGAGGCTTCTTGCGGATGGGCTGCCCAACAAAGGGGTCGCCTCTCGCTTGGAAGTGAGCGAACACACCGTGAAGTTCCACGTAAATTCCATCATGGGCAAGCTAAACGCCCAGAACCGCACCGAGGCTGTGACCCTGGCCACCCGGCTGGGCCTGCTTCCCCTCTGACCTGCCCGTTGTTCCAGGTCCGGCCCTAGCCGAATGTGGGATGTCCCGATAACTCCCGGTTGTTAGCCTGGATATAAGCGGTGAAAACACCGCAGAATTCAACGGGCCCATGACCCCCTCAGCACTTGAGGCGATCGTGGGCCGAGAACTAGGAGTAGAACATGTCAACAGTATTGCCCGATTTTTCAGACGCTCTGGCCGACGCAGTTGCGTCGGCGGCTGATGGCCTGGTGCGGGTGGAAGGGCGCGACCGTCTGCCAGCTACCGGCATCATCTGGGACGCGGAGGGGTTGATCGTTACTTCCCACCACGTACTGGAGCGTGACGAGAATATCAATGTTGGGTTCCAGGACGGGGAGTCCGTGACGGCCGAACTCGTAGGCCGCGACCCCAGCACCGATCTGGCGCTGCTTAGAACGTCCAAACAAGGGATAAAAACGCCCGACTGGGCCGACCCCGAGAGTCTTCGGGTGGGTCACTTCGCCTTGGCGCTGGGCCGGCCCGGGGCCAACGTCCGGGCCACGATGGGAATCATCTCGGCATTGGGCAAGGCTTGGCGTACTCCCGCCGGCGGCCCCGTGGACCGTTACCTTCAGACCGACACCGTGATGTACCCCGGCTTCTCCGGAGGCCCGTTGGTGGACGCTCAAGGCCGGTTCGTTGGCCTGAACACCTCGGCGTTGCTGCGCGGGGTCTCGATCACCGTGCCTGCTCCGACTCTCGAGCGGGTGGTGCGTGACTTGAAAGAACACGGCAGCGTCCGCCGGGCCTACCTTGGAGTCGGCGCCCAGCCGACCCGGCTGCCGGATGCGGTGGCCAAAGATCTGGGTCAGGAGACCGGACTTTTGCTGGTCTCGGTTGAGCCCGGCAGCGCGGCAGAGAAGGGAGGGCTATTCCTGGGCGACACTCTAGTTACCTTGGGAGAATCCCCACTCCGGCACATGGACGATCTATTCAATGGCCTGGGCGGCGACCGCATCGGCAACTCCGTCACGGTGCGCACCCTCCGGGGCGGCGAGTTGGTTGAGTTGACCATTTCTCCAACGGCCCATCCGTAGGCTGGTGAAGATGACTACTTTAATTCCCCAAAAGAATTCAGATCTCGGCGAATTGGCGGACCGGGTGCGAAATAGCCTGGTGCAAGTAACGGCGGGACGCAACGGGTCCGGCTCGGGTGTGATGTTATCTGCTGACGGCCTGATCGTCACCAACGCCCATGTAGTTTCCGGGAAAGGACGCCGCCGCAGTACCGGTGACAGGCTGCAAGTGACCCTGCCGGACGGAGCTGTGGTGGCCTCGGAATTGCTGGCCAAAGACGAAGGGTCTGACGTGGCGGTACTGAAGCTTGAGAGGCCAGATGGGAAACTGCCGGCGCTCTATCCAATCGAAGTTGGAGACTCCCGGTCCCTTCGGGCAGGCCAGTGGGTGATGGCCGTGGGTCATCCTGGGGGCGTGGCCGGCGCGGCCGCCGCTGGGGTAGTGATCGGCTCCGGCCCGGACCTGCCTGAAGCTCCGGGCGCCGGAAGGGACTGGGTCGCAGTGGACCTGGCCCTTAGACCCGGATATTCGGGCGGGCCGCTGGTGGACCACCGGGGCCGTCTTATCGGCATCAGCACCATGATGGCCGGCTTGGAAGTTGGGATGGCGGTTCCCGCTCACGTTATCCAGGAGTTTGTGGCCGGAGTCCTGGCCGGGCAGCCTACCCAGAGTGAGAACGATGCAGCGTTGGTCTAAGCATCGGTAGATCTCGGAGCACTGAACAAAAAGAGACCTTCCCGATTAATCGGGAAGGTCTCTTTGTTACCTACGTTTAGGTGGTTCTGGTTGGCTACTAGATGTAGTCTTCCATCTCCATCATTCCGAGGTTGTCCCGGCTCTGGCCGATACCAATCTCGAGGTTCTCTTTGAATTCCTGCAGCATCGCGTCACTGACGGCTCCGCCAGCTTCAGCAGCCTTGGACTTGAGATTCTCGAATGCCCAGTTCTCGGTGTCGCCGGTAGGCATGGAGTTGAAGAACTCGCGCTCGAACACCGGCAGTTCTCCGGGTCCGAAGTAGCCCTGGCCCTCTAGTTCGTATCCTGCGAGGTCATGGGTGCCCTTGCCCAGAACCTGACCCGTCTCAGCCTCG
>ERZ813253.698-NODE-698-length-11191-cov-2.204447_pt1 | contig 11191 bp, 9 predicted proteins | sample MGYA00520893_ERZ813253 | MGnify/ENA primary metagenome ERZ813253 (study PRJEB31669, sample SAMD00080414) | marine metagenome | biome: oceanic hadal pelagic zone biome; feature: marine hadalpelagic zone; material: sea water | place: Pacific Ocean:Izu-Bonin Trench...
GGAAGAGGCAACCGCCGAGGCGGCCAAGCAGGGCTTGGAGCGTCCCTACTACGAAGACGCCCTGTATTTCGGGATCAAGTACCCAGGGGTGCAGCTGGATGGGCCGGTTGCCTTCCTCCATGACCCATGGCTGGGCAACCACGGACGCCGCGATGCCATCTGCCTCTGGAATAGCGAGGGACGCCGTGAGTTGGGCCTGGAGGGTTTCGACGATCTCTGGCAGCCGAATTACCGGCTGGCATTCGGGCGTCCGGCGAGAGACTCTTACAGGTAAGGAATGAATCCCGGCATCCCGCTGGGGAGACTCCTTGACGCCATATTTGGGCACGCCTATAATTCTTTGATGTAAGGATGTGTATCCGTGCCTAAACGTACCTATCAACCTAAAAAACGACGCAGGGCCCGCGTTCATGGTTTCCGTCACCGCTCCAGCACCTCCGACGGAAGGGCGATTCTCAAGCGGCGGCGATTCAAGGGCCGCCACAATTTAACTGTCTGAGATCTGCGCCTGGTTTTTGACCCAGGCGCTATTTCGGTAGCTCACCCATTAATTTACTGAGTAGTTCAGTCCAGTAATGCAGCGCAGGCAAAGGCTAACTGGCAGCAAGCGGTTCTCCCAGATCCATGTTGAGGGCAGCAGCGCAGCCAACCGGTTGTTGGTCATCAGATACCTGGCCAACGGTTCGGACTGTAGCCGGTTTGGGTTTCTGGTGAGGAAGCGCATCGGCAACGCGGCCGTTAGAAACAAGGTGAAGCGGCGGCTGCGGGAAGCGGTCCGCCTGAACCCGGTAAAAGCAGGCTGGGATGCCTTATTTATCGTCCGGCGCGGGGCTGGGACCGCTAAGTATCAGGAACTGAAGGATGCGGCGGACAACCGATTCCAGCGTGACGACCTGGTGGAAAAAAGTCCATCGCCCACTGGTCCAGGGCCAACTGTGGACCAAACTCTCGATTCGCCGTCGGACTAACTGACCAACGAGTTTGTTTAGATGAAGTTTGCCGTTCTAGCAGTGATTTGGGTCTACCAAAAGACCCTATCGCAGTTTCTGCCCACATCTTGCCGGTTCTACCCCAGTTGCTCGCACTATTCCCAGGAAGCAGTGGAGAAATACGGGGTCGTCAAAGGAGTTTGGCTGGGTGTGAAACGGCTGGGTCGCTGCCGCCCTCTCGGCGGTCAAGGATTCGACCCCGTACCGTGAGAAAGTTTAACCGCCTTTTGGATAACATAATCAGCAAAATAAGCCGCAACCCAAGCGCCTTTTCTTCGCCTCAGCATTCGACACCGCCGACGCTTCACCGCCGGGGTTTGTTTACCAACAAACGGCAAATGGTCCTATTTGCCCTGATATTGCTGCCCATCCTCGCTGGCTGCACCCGGAACATCGGCGACCAAAGCGACGGCTGGAACCCCGCGGTAAGCAGAGACGGCGTCGTCTACGTCGCCACCAAAGACGGGGAAGTGAAGGCCTTAATCGACGACGGCTCCGGAAATCTCCAAGTGTCCTGGACCTTTCCTTCATCACTAGATCAGGACGACCTTTTCGGGGTCTACAACACACCCGTGGTGGAAGGCGGTCTGGTCTACGTAACCGGCATTGACGGGTTCCTCTACGCCCTCGATAAGGAATCAGGCCAGTTACAAGGCGGTGGTTGGAAAAGGCCGAACAATCCGTTCGAAGAACCCGAACCCTTGGTCGCCGGCCCGGCCTACGACCCGGTCCACGACATCATCTTGTCCCCGTCGGAAGACGGTTTCCTGTACGCCTATGCCGCCAAGAACGGAAACGAATTCTGGAGCCCATTCCGCACCGGCGGCGCGATCTGGTCCACTCCGGCGGTCGATAAAGGCGTTGCCTACTTCGGGTCCCACGACCACAAGGTCTACGCGGTAGATCTGGACGATGGCGTTGAACTATGGAGTTACGAGACTTCAGGGGTGGTGGCCGGAAAACCCCTGGCGTTCGACGGCAAGATATTCGCCGGGTCATTCGATAAATCCTTCTACGCGCTATCCGCCGAAGATGGGTCCGTGGCCTGGACCGTGGAAGGTGAGAACTGGTTCTGGGCTGGGGCGGTAACTGACGGAAACACCATCTTCGCCCCCAACATGGACGGCAACATCTACGCCATCGACCGCAACGGGAGACTACTGTGGAAGCACCAGGTAGGCTCGCCGATAGTCTCTTCCCCTGTTTTGGTCCCCGCCGGACTAGTGGTGGCGGCCAAAGACGGCAACCTGACATTGCTTGACACCCGCACCGACAACCTGGGATTACAGAGGGTTCTGTTCAACCAGAAGATCGGAGACGCCCAGATCAAAGCGCCATTATTCGCAGTGGGTGACTCGGTGTACGTGGGCTCACAGGACAAAACAGTGAGGCGGATCGAATTCAAAAACGGCCAACGGAACGTATGGTGCCTGCACACCGAGGACGGCGTATGCACCAACTAACAGTCGAAATCAGCCGAACAAACCCGGCAGCGAGGTAGCACCCTTTGGAGGCCATTTCATTCCTCTGGACTGAACTGATAATCCGGCCCATGCTCAACGGCTTGGTCGTTCTCTACACCATGCTGTTCGGCCAGATGGGTCTGGCGATCATCACGCTCACAGCCTTGATCAGGCTGCTCACGATGCCCCTAACCCTGAAGCAGTTGAAGCAGATGCGGGCCATGAGTTCGCTGCAGCCAAAGATCAAGGAGATTCAAGACCGGTACTCCCGGGACCGCACGCGGGTCTCGCAGGAGACCATGCGCCTTTACAAGGAAGCCGGGGTAAGCCCCTTCGGCTGCCTGGGCCCGATGATCATCCAGATGCCGGTGCTGATCGGCCTGTTTCGGGTTTTGATCCAGACGGTATTTTCCCGGCCCGACGATCTGGTCGGTCTGTCGGAGAAGCTGTACACCTGGATACCGGTCGCGCGAATCTACGAGGCGGCGCCATTGGATTCCAGGTTCCTTTGGCTGGACCTGGCGCAATCCGACCCCACCAACCTGATCATGCCGGTGCTCGTCTTCGTCACGACCTGGGTCCAGCAGAAGATGACGATGCAACCGTCCACCGATCCGAGGCAGTCGGGCAACCAAGCCATGATGCTTTGGCTGATGCCTCTGATGATCGCGTTCTTCTCGTTCACGCTACCCAGCGGACTGGCCCTTTATTGGGTTACTTCAAATCTGATCGGTATCGCGATCCAATATTTCGTGACTGGTGGCTGGGGACCATTATTCCCGCTATTCCCCAAAGCCGCGTCGGCAACTGCGCCCGTGGCGGCAGCTCGGCCATCCCGAGACGACTCAGAAGAGGAGATGGAACAAGATGGAAGAGATAACAGAAATAGTAATGACCGCACCAACCGTCGACGAAGCAATCGAGCTGGCGCTGAAAGAGCTCGACGCCGACCGCGACGAGGCCGAGGTAGAAATACTAAGTAGGGGCAAGACCGGCTTCTTGGGCATCGGCTCAGAGGCCGCCCGGGTCCGGGTAACTCGTATCTCAGCCGGCCGCAACGACGCCGGAGTCCCGACCACCACAGAGGGAGAAACCACCGCCGCGGGCGTGGCCATCGACGTCGTCGGCCGCATCTTGGAGGCCGCCGGTGTCAATGTCACGCGTACTTTGCGTGCCGCCAACGACCCGGAATCCGGCGGACCCATCATCGACTTAGCCGGCGAGGACTCCGGCCTATTGATCGGACGCCGGGGCCAGACGTTGCAGGCCCTGCAATTCTTGGTCAACCTCATCGTCCGTAAACAGTTTGAGGGGGTCCGCGTGGTGCTCGATGTCGAGAACTACCGGCAGCGGCGGGAGCTACAACTCCGTGAGATGGCCACTACGATAGCCAAGCGGGTTGCCGAGACCAACCGGAGCATCACCCTGGAGCCCATGCCCCCAGCCGACCGGCGCATCATCCACACCAGCCTCACAGACCACCCGGGCGTGTCCACCGAAAGCACGGGAGAAGGGGAAGGCCGAAAAGTCACGATAATGCCAAAGCGGAACTAAAGGTCCGCATTTCCGGCACTTGCATGCCTGTCGGGAGGGAATGAAGCGCGGCATCATTGAATAACCTACTGTTGCCGCTGGGCGATGCCAGGACTGCTTGACCGGACACTGGAAACGCTTCTTCAGCAGGACTAAAATCAGAACACGGACCAAACCATAACCAAGCCGTAAGACGGAAAGTCGTTTAAATTGCGATTCTTGTTGTTGACCTTTGCAAAAAGGATTACATAAAATAACACCGTGAGCAGCGAGCTGGATAAATCCTTCGGCCGCGTCCCATTTGATCACCCCAAAGAAGAATGCGGGGTGATAGGGGTATTTACCCCGGAGGGAGAGGCCAGTCGTTTGGCCTTCTTCGGGCTCTTCGCCCTGCAGCATCGAGGACAGGAAAGCGCCGGGATCGCCGCCGCCAACGGCGAGAATGTGGTGGTCCATGCCGATATGGGCCTGGTCACCCAGATATTCAGAGAGCCCGATTTCTATCCATTGGTCGGCAACATGGCCATCGGGCACACCCGGTACTCCACCAGCGGCAGCAGCGAACTCTGCAACGCCCAGCCCCTATTAGTCGAGGGCGAACACGGCCAATTAGCCGTGGCGAACAACGGCAACATCATCAACGCCCTCCAACTGAAGGAACAGCTCCAGGACAAATGGAACTGCACCTTCACCTCCACCACCGATACAGAAGTCATCGCCCAGATGCTGGCCCACGCCGTCGGCGCTACCTGGCAGGAACGGGTCTTCCAGTGCACGCGCCAATTGGAGGGGGCCTATTCCATCGTCATTCAGACCAAAGACACCATGATTGCCGCCCGCGACCCGTTGGGCATCCGGCCCCTCTGTTTGGGCAAGTTGAACGGCGGCTGGATCGTCGCTTCCGAGTCGTGCGCGCTGGACCACCTCGGCGCTGAGTACCTCCGGGAGATCGAACCCGGCGAGGTGGTAATCGTCGATGGCAACGGCCTGCATACAGCCACCTGGTCCGGCCGCACCGGACGCCGTGCCCTCTGCGTGTTCGAACTGATCTACTTCGCCCGGCCCGACAGCATCATGGACGGCAAATTGGTCCACTCGACGCGCCAGCAGTTGGGCGCCCAATTGGCCCGTGAGCATCCAGTGGAAGCCGATCTTGTGATTGGCATACCCGACTCGTCCACTGCCGCGGCCGTCGGATATGCCCAGGAATCGGGCATTCCCTACAGTGAAGGTCTGATCAAGAACCGCTACGTGGGCCGGACGTTCATCGAACCCGAGCAACGGCTCCGCGACTTGGGAGTGCGCCAGAAGTTCAACCCCCTGGTGGAAGTGATTCAGGGCAAACGTTTGGTGGTGGTGGACGACAGCATCGTCCGCGGCACCACTACTCCCCACGTGGTGAACCTGCTCAGGAAAGGCGGCGCCAAAGAAGTGCACATGCGGGTATGCGCTCCACCCATCAAACACCCCTGTTTCATGGGAGTGGATATGGCATCCTATGAAGAGCTGTTGGCCGCCAATAACAGCCTGGAACAGATACGTGAAATGGTTGGGGCGGACAGCCTGGGTTACCTCAGTGTGGAAGGCCTGATGGGAGTTGTAGGCGGCACCGACGGTGGGTTCTGCGACGCCTGTTTCACGGGTAACTACCCCGTGCCGATACAACTGGAACTCTCCAAGTTTGCATTGGAACAGGCCGGACCCTCAGCCGACTGACCGATCGGTCCGCCTGACCCGTTGCCTTTCCCTGCTCGAGCCCCTTTTTGGTTGGCGTTTCCCTTGCCAATATGCCCCCCTTGAATTAACCTTTTACAGCGGCATTTGACCCGGCCTGCCGCCGGGTGGATGGGAACGGGAGGAGCCTCAAATTGGCAAGTGAAGCATACCGGGAATCGGGCGTTGACCTGGACCGGATGGACGGCCTAAAAGAGCGGATCAAAGGGTTCGCCGCCAGCACCCATGGCCCCGAGGTACTGGACAATTCCGGAAGCTTCGCCGGTCTCTACCAACTTTCAGGCTACCGGCAACCGGTGTTGGTCGCCAGCACCGACGGCGTGGGCACCAAGATGAAGATCGCGGCCCAATTGGGACATTTTGAGTCCGTGGGCCAAGACTTGGTCACCCTAAACGTCAACGACATCCTCACCAGGGGCGCCAAACCCCTGTTTTTCCTGGACTACGTAGCCTTCAGCAACCTGGACACTCAACGGTTGGATAACCTCATGCGGGGCATCACCTGGGGTTGCCGCGAGGTGGGATGCGCTCTGATCGGCGGCGAGACCGCCATGATGCCCCAGGTCTATTCTGGGGACGAGATGGACCTAGCCGGGTTCGTCGTCGGCGCGGTGGAGCGCGACCAACTCCTCGAACCGAAAAACATCGAGGCCGGCAATATCCTGGTCGGGGTGCCGTCCAGCGGCCTTCACACCAACGGGTTCTCACTGGTGCGCCAGGTATTCAAAACCGACGGCGACCCCAATATCCTATACCGCCGGTTCGACGAACTGAACCACCAGCTAGGCGAGGAACTGCTGGTGCCCCACCGCAGTTACTATCCGCTGTTGGAGCCGGTGCTGGGGCTGGTCAACGGCCTGGCCCATATCACCGGAGGTGGACTGCCCGGTAAGCTGCCGGCCATATTGCCCGACGACCTGACGGCTGAGATTGACCAAGGTTCTTGGCCGGTGCTGCCCATCTTCAAGATCATCCAGGCAGAAGGCGGGATAAGCGACGACGAGATGTACCGGGTATTCAACATGGGTCTTGGCATGGTGGCTGTCTGCCCCGAAGCCAACACCGCCAAAATTCTGGAATGCCTGCCCGACGCCGTCGTGATCGGCAAGATAATCCCCCGGGGGGACGGCGAACAGGTCGTCTTCAGCGGCTAAATCACCAAAGTAAGACGGAGAGGAAGTTGAAAGCACTGCTCAGCGTCTATGACAAGACCGGAATCGTGGAGTTCTCCAAACAGGTCGTGGCGGCCGGTTACGACCTGATCAGCACCGGTGGCACCCACCGCACCCTGTCAGAGGAAGGCGACCTCGCGGTGCAGCAGGTAGCGGACTACACCGGTTCTCCGGAGATATTGGAAGGCCGCGTAAAAACCCTCCACCCAACTATCTATGCCGGGTTGCTGGCACGGAGGGACTCCCCCGACCATATGGGCGAGTTGAAGGACCAGAATATCGACAGCATCGACCTCGTAGTGGTCAATCTTTACCCCTTCGTCGAGACCATCAGCGAGCCCGATGTGACCCTGGCCGATGCCCTGGAAAACATCGACATCGGCGGGCCGACCATGCTGCGGGCCGCGTCCAAGAACTTCCCGTCAGTGGCAGTAGTTGTTGACCCAGACGACTATACCTGGGTGGGCGAGAAGCTGGCCAACGGTGGACTGACCCTCGAAGACCGCCGGGGATTGGCGGCCAAGGCGTTCCACCACGTTTCCACTTACGACGCTGCCGTGACCGGATATCTGCGGGGAAACGGGTCCGAGAGTGAGGAATTGCCCGATTCGCTCACGATCTCACTAACTAAGGTGGCCGGACTAAGATACGGCGAGAACCCCCACCAGAGTGGGGCCCTGTACTCCCAGACAAGCGTCCCGGTGGGAATGGCCGGCGCGCGCCAGTTGCACGGCAGGGAGCTTTCGTACAACAACCTGATGGACGCCGACGCCGCCTGGGGCACCGCGTCCGACTTCGCCGACGCCACCGTGTCGGTGGTGAAGCACGCCAACTCCTGCGGCCTGGCCAGCCGGGATAACATCGCCGAGGCCTACCTTCAGGCGTACGAAGGCGACACCGTGAGCGCATTTGGCGGCATCGTGGCCTTCAACCGCACTGTAACCGCCGCAGCCGCTGAGGCGATGGAGCCGGTCTTCTACGAGGTCGTCATCGCCCCGGACTACGAGCCGGCGGCACTGGAGACACTGCAGAAGAAACGTAACCTGCGGATCTTGGCCATCGACAAGCAACCTGAGACAGCGGCCTACGACCTTCGGCCTATCTCCGGTGGGATACTGGTGCAGACCGCGGACAACATCGTTGAGGACCCCGCATCCTGGACCATCGCCACGAAACGGGCGCCGACCGACTCCGAGATGAAGGACCTGGCCTTCGCCTGGAAAGCCGCAAAGCACATCAAGTCCAATGCCATCGTCTTCGCCAAGGACCTGGCGTTGGTAGGCATGGGGGCCGGGCAGCCCAACCGGGTGGTCAGCGTGCACCTCTCCCAGCGGGCCTCCGGGGACAAAGCCAAGGGCTCGGTGCTGGCGTCGGACGCTTTCTTCCCCTTCGCCGATAATATCGAGTTGGCCGCCGCGGCCGGTATCACCGCAATCGTGCAGCCGGGCGGGTCGATACGCGACGACGAAGTGATCGCCGCCGCCGACAAGGCTGGGCTGGCCATGGTGTTCACCGGCGTTCGCCACTTCAGGCATTAGGCGACTCGGGACCGCGGGCGGGTAGGGGCCGGTAGGATAAGAGTTTGGGCGCTACAGTTGACATAATCATCCCCGTATATAACGAGGAAGAGGTCTTGCCGCGCACCATAGCCACGCTGACCGAGTTCTTCGAAAACAGCATGCCTTCCAACCCGTGGCAGGTGACCATCGCCGACAACGCATCCACGGACAGCACACAGGCGGTCTCGGAGATGCTCGCCCGGCAGCATCCCGGCGTTAATTACCTCCGGATCCCACAGAAAGGCCGGGGCCGGGCCCTGCGGACAGCCTGGCTGGACAGCCATGCCGACATCGTCAGTTACATGGACGCCGACCTGTCCACCGACCTTTCCCATTTTCCTCAGTTGATCGCGGCCCTTGAGTCGGGGAGCCATATCGCCGTGGGCAGCAGGCTCAGCAAGGGATCTCAGGTGGTCCGGGGATTCAAGCGGGAGTTCATCTCCAGGGGATACAACCTGCTGATCAACTCCATGTTCTTCATCGGCCTGCCCGACGCCCAGTGCGGCTTCAAGGCCATGACGAGAGCCACCGCCGAGGCCATCGTGCCCAGCATCAAGAACAACAACTGGTTTTTCGACACCGAGCTGCTGGTGATTGCGGCCAAGCGCGGGTTCAGGATCGCCTCGGTGCCCGTTAAGTGGACCGACGACCCGGACAGCACGGTCAACGTGGTCGGCACCGCCAAGGAAGACGTCAAAGGCCTGTTGCGGCTCCGCTTCGGCGGCGTACCCCAGGTCGAACGTCCGGCGCCCCTCAATCTGGATATCTAAGCGGCGGTCTCATCCAGCAGGACCTTGCCCCAAAACTGTCATTCTGAGGCGTCAGCCGAAGAATCTCGTTGCTAAAATACCGACACTGGTCGAGAGTAAAGAGACCCCTCTCCTTCCCCGGAAGGATCGGGGTGACAGAGGCAGAGGTCCATGAGGCCTTGTCTGTATAGCGGCCACGGACCATTTTTTCGAGGCAATCCATCAAGACCGAATAGCCATAAGGAGATTCCCATGGAATTAGGCCTAAAGGGTAAACACGTCATCGTCACCGGCGGCGGGAGCAACATCGGCCGCGCCATCGTCCACGGCTTCGCGGCGGAAGGTTCGCGGATATCCATCGCCGAGCTGGTGCCAAGTCAGGGCGAGATCGTCGCCGCGGAGGTGGCGGCAATGGACACGGGCGCAGACGTGAACGTCATCCCCACCGATGTCACAGACCCGGAGAAAGTGGCCACCATGATCGAGGCCGCCATCGCCGAGTACGGGCCGGTGGACGTTTTGGTCAACAACGTGGGTTGGACCGTCGACCGGCTGTTCATGGAGAAGCCTAGGAGCGAGTGGGAGCGGGAGGTGCAGGTCAACCTCTGGGGCGCAATCAACTGCATCCACGCCGTGCTGCCGGGCATGATCGAGAAAGAGGCCGGGGCCATCGTCTGCATCAGTTCCGACGCCGGCCGGATGGGCGAGTACCGGGAGGCGGTCTACTCCGCCTGCAAGGCCGGGGTGATCGCCCTGAGCAAGTCTGTCGCCAGGGAGACGGGGCGTTACGGCCTGCGGCTGAATGTGGTCTGTCCGGGCCTGGTGGTCCCGCCGGCCGAGGAGTCCATCAGCGAAGAGAGCATGTGGAACCAGATGCGCGACATCTTCACGGACGAAGTGCGCGAGCGGGTGGAGCGGAGCTACCCCCTCCGCCGCATGGCCAAAGCCAGCGAGATCGCCAACGCGGTGGTCTTCCTGTCTTCGGACGCCGCCAGCTTCATCACGGGCCAGACGCTGAGTGTTAGCGGTGGGTATACGATGATGTAGCTTTCCCCATCTCTAGATGCTAGATGATAATTCTCAATTTTACTTAATTTGCGAATATAACATTGCGACACCTGCAGCTAGGCCCGTAATCAGGAACAACACTACTTGCCAGAGGACGGTGCCGGCTCCCACACCTGCGTAATAATCTGTGGCGAAAGAATATGCGAGGATTGAACCTAGTATCGCAATTAACAAGATTCCTGCTCCAAGGCTAATCTTTTTTTTGGAGTATGGGGCGGCTAATCTAGGTAAAAATACCGCAAAAGCTCCGTCCGCCATGCTTTGGCTCACCTCTGCGAATGGCAAAAACAGAGAATCCCCTCCAGGAATCACCAACTCGGCTGAAATCCGAACCAACATTCCAGGTAGGATGATGCCAATCAAAAACGCAGGAATTACCAGTAGGAATCGCCAATTCCATTGGAAACCTGAAGTATGGGGGTTTGTTTCAGCAAGATTAGCTGATTGACCGCAGGTTCGGCAGTAATGGTCTTCCTCAGATGGAAATCTATTCCCGCATTTTCCGCAGAACGGGGACGGTCTAACCATACGGCTGTCCGCAGGCCCGGCAGAACTGGTCGATTTCCGAAACTCTTGCCCGGCCACACGCCGCGCAATCCTAGTGTATCGGCGTGCCGATAATTTCTGGTTCAGCGTTTTTGAGTTCTTCGCCGAGGACCATCATCCCAGCACCAAATAGCCGGACAGGAAGAGAGGCGACGCCGACGATCAAACCCACCAGACCAAATCCAAATATTATCCATAGGAAAGAGAATATTATTCCGCCCCATGAAAATACCCTAAATAATCCTACCAACCAAAGGAGCCCCGCCATCACGGTCATTCCGAATGTCCAAACGGCGACCCAGATGGTACCGATTGCCACTAAGTTTGAACCCCAAACCCCCTTCATTGCACCCACGTAACCGATTGTTTAATTGCTCA
>ERZ813253.699-NODE-699-length-11180-cov-4.153352_pt1 | contig 11180 bp, 18 predicted proteins | sample MGYA00520893_ERZ813253 | MGnify/ENA primary metagenome ERZ813253 (study PRJEB31669, sample SAMD00080414) | marine metagenome | biome: oceanic hadal pelagic zone biome; feature: marine hadalpelagic zone; material: sea water | place: Pacific Ocean:Izu-Bonin Trench...
GTGGTTCTTCAACAGGTTCAGCCTCTGCCTGTGGTTCTTCAACAGGTTCAGCCTCTGCCTGTGGTTCTTCAACAGGTTCAGCCTCTGCCTGTGGTTCTTCAACAGGTTCATCTCCATGAGTTTTTTGAAATTCAGAAAGTATATCTTCCGCATCACTTTTTTTATTCTCAGAATTCATTTTATTATAACCGTATTAGTGTATGATTAAAAGTTTATGAATTAATTACTTTTTTTTCAAATTTTCTTTTTCTATATATTCTTCTAGAATTTTTTCAATGTACTCATTGTTTGATGTTTTTACTCTTGAAACAATTTCATCATCAACAATCTCATAACAATTTAAAATTTCATTGTGATCTTTGTAGACTAGCATGATTTTGTTTTGATGAATACAATGATACAATGTTTCGGGTTCCATTTTGTCAGGCTGGATTTTAATTCCATCTTTACCAGATGATAGAGGATATGACATGATTGAATTATTTTTTATACCACCTAGTTAATTGTCTTTTCGATATCATAATATCCCCTTTTGTATTATCTAATTTATGAAGCAAAGAATTGTACTGCATATTGATTTTGATTATTTTTATGCACAATGTGAGGAAATTAGAACGCCTGATCTAAAAACAAAGCCAGTAGTTGTCTGCATGTTCTCTGATAGAGGTGGTGATAGTGGCGCCATTGCTACTGCAAATTATACGGCAAGGGAATTTGGGGTAAAATCAGGTCTATCAATATTGTCTGCAAAACAAAAGCTAAAGAATAGAACTGATTCCGCTTTTCTGCCTGCTGACTTTGAATATTATTCAGACATGTCTGAGAAATCTATGAATATAATCAAAAAATTTGCTGATGTCTTTGAATATGTTGGACGGGACGAGGCCTATCTTGATGTGTCAGAAAAAGTTGAACGAGATTTCACCAAGGCTAGCCATATTGCACAGCAGATTAAAAATGAGGTTAGGGAAAAAACTAAACTAACATGCTCTGTTGGCATATCACCTAACAAACTATTATCAAAAATTGCATCAGGCTATAAGAAACCTGACGGATTAACCACTGTTACTCCAGACAACATTTCCGAATTTATGGAGACATTAAATCTAAGTGACATACATGGTATCGGAAAAAAGACGCAGCAAAAATTAGCAGAGGAAAACATTGAAACTATTTCAGAAGCAAAAAGCCTTGACATTTTTGCATTGATCAATATGTTTGGTAGAAAATCTGGAACGTACATCTACAATGCCATAAGAGGAATCGATGATGAGCCTGTAACTATAAGAGCGCCTACGTTACAATTAAGCAAAATTTCCACATTAAGGGAAGATTCAGTTGATTATGTATTTCTGGAAAAAAGTCTTCTTGAATTATGTGAAAAATTGCATTTGTCTATTCTCAAGGAGAATAAGATGTTCAGATCAGTTGGAATACATCTCACACAAGATGATCTTTCTACTAAAACAAGATCTAGAATGTTAAGAAATCCTACCTTCAGGCTAGACGAGCTGAAAAAAGTCTCAAGACAGTTACTTAAGGAGGTGCTTGAGGATCAATCAACACTGGTAAGAAGGCTTGGTGTTAAGGTATCTGAATTATCAGATATAGAAGGTCAAAGTGATATAACAAGTTATTTTTGAACTGATGTTTCTTTTTTCTTCATTCGCTTCGTTTCAATTGCAGTTACAACAAGTAAAAAGACAAACAGCCACGGCAAAAACATTATTTCGCCTGCAATTGAATGATACTCCTCAAATTCAACTGGGTTCGTAGAAACCTTTAACGCAAATACTGATAGTGAAAAAATTCTAATTAAATTAATTATGATTGTACCAATTATTCCTAGACCAAAATACAGAGCTTTCCTGTTACGCTGAATATTCATCTTCAGCAAAAACGCCATCATCACAAGCGAATAGATAATTATGCTATGTACTCCAGCTGATGGCCAAAAGACTTGCAATACAAATGGACCGTGATCACCTTTCAAAAACATAAGATTGTCTCTTCCCGTGGCAATTCCAAGTTCAAGTGCGTTAATGATCCAGACATTTGCTTCAACCAAATACGGAACAAAATATTGTAATGGACCTAATGTGTCAAATGGAAAAAATGTATCTAGGGATAAGATTATCGCACTTCCTCCAAGAAAAACTGGACCTGCAATAACTATTCTAATCCATTTTTTACCAAACAAAATTACCGCAGCAGAAATTACAAAAATTGTTATTATTACAAAATCCCACAACCATCCCCAAGAATAAATACAGCCCTGAGGATTTGCCACCTCACAACCCACAACATTAAACGCAGGTGCTGCATTCAGTATGTAATCGTGTAATCCAAAATCTAATGCAACAAAGTAAAGTATTGTAGCAATGACTAGTGGAATTACAAAAATTAAACGGTTTTTTGAAACTACGAATTTTATTCCTACAATCTCTGCTACAATAAATGCAAGCCCAAACAGAAATCCGCCACGCCCTTGATTCCAGCTCATACTAAACGTGTCTGAATATGCAACAAATACAAATAGAAAAGGACTTGCGATTAGCAGTATAGCAAGGATTGTGTTTTTATGCATCATTGTCAATTTAAAAAAGTTCAATAAATAAGCTATACCGGAGAAATCGCCTTGATACTATTAAAAAAATTCAGAAATTGATTTTTGCTTTAACATCTTAAGCAACCTGCCCCTAGAAAGCCATTCAGATTTACCTACACTCATTCTTTTTGATGCAAAACTAGTTCCGTCATCAAAACTTTCTGCAATATATGGCTCTTTTTTCATTGCTGCACGTATAGCTTCTCTAATCTGCCAAACGCCCACAGGAACTGCGTATTCTGGTCTAATTTCACGCAGCACAAGAACAGCGGCTTGAATCTTTTTCTCCGCAAGATATTCTGCCACACCAAGCTTTGCTGCAAAATATGCACCGGCAATTGCAGGTGGGTGATCAATTCCCCTTGCGTCTTCACTATCAAAACCAAAGCCAATATTATTTCCGTCATGCCATGCTTCCAGCATCTCAAAAATCCAACGATGAGGGAACAAAATAACTGAAAACATATTTCCTAAATGATCATGTGAAAAAACGCGACAGGAATCAATCAAATCAAATTCTAGAACTTCGGATACAAGTGATTTTGATATGATGTCATCAGTAGCTGTAATACTCCATTTTGTTGGAACAAGTTTTCTTTTTTTACCAAACATCCCAACACTAAAACATTTTTGAATTTTTGAAATCTCAATACCGCTGTTATACAATGTTAGTACTGCATCCTGTGCCTTTAGATCATGATCATAGTAAACCCGTTCAATTGATTTTTCTGCCCTGCCACCTGAAAACTTGGCTGATTTTATATCTCCGATGGGACCAAACGGTGGACTTTCTCCATCTATTGTGGTTACTGGAAAAGTAGTTTTATGGAATTGTAGATCAGAATCGATTGAACGTGAAGACATAGCAACTTCATGAAGATTTTCAATGAATCTACCTTGTGTATTTTCTACTGTTAACTTTTGAACACCTCTAACTAAATTAAGTCTAAAGTTTACAATCTCTTCTAGACTTTTTCCAAGCCACTGTTCAGGATTATCAAGTAAAGTAGTATCTCCATGTATAGGCGGCAGCATTGGTCCTACGCCAACTTTGGGATATCCATATGAACCAACAAAAACTGAAGGAGGACTAGAACCACTAATTGAATCTGACGTGAAAAGATTTCCATATTTTGACAGATATTCTTGCCAATTACTTTGAATTCTCTTTCTTATCTCAGAACTAGAAAAATTAGATGATATCTTCATGTACTCTTGTAAAAGATCATCAAAAATATCTTCTTTGTCGAGAACATTATTGACTAAGTATTGACAGCAGCCTATGTTAAACAGCAAAAATAAATGACGCTGTTACTTGCAAATCTACATGATTACTGTAGACTGTAAGGATGTAGAATCAATACTTCACGAACTTGCAATATATGTCTCAGATCAGGTAGTAGCTATGCCTGCAATGAAATTACACCAGTTTGTACTGGCTCCCATTGTGGATGATGAACCCGTTGATCAAGCTAAAGTTATAACTGCAGTTAAAGAATTCTTAGAATCGATAGGGGAGAAAAGTAATTTTGGCGTAATCTCAAATGGAGATTATGTTGTAATCAAATCAATTTTTGGCAAGAAGATTGAACGTTCAGCAAAACCTGTTGGTGAGATGTTTTCATGTGCACATTGTGGTCATGTGACTAGATATGAGGTCGAGCATAACAACCACGTTAAAATTCATTATTTATAGCCAAAATCGTACCAATTATCCAAATTTTTTCTATACTGGACTGTTTATATTCATAAAATCATCATGTACATCGTTGCCTAGGGGAAGTTATTCACAATCAGAATACCTTTGCGATGAATGTAGTGCCTCGTTTTTCACCAAAGAAGGGCTTGAGAAGCATTTTCAACACCAGCACGGCATTTACTGTGAAACATGCCCAATTGATATAGCAGTCCAGAAAATCACAGACGTCTTTAGGAAAAAAATAACAAATTAAAACTTGCATAGCTTTTTTAATTCTAAAAAAATCTAATATGAAATGGACGCTAAAACTATTATCGTTGCAGGGACATTTGTTGGTATTGTTTTAATTGTGGTTACTCTCTTTACCTCATTTCAAAGTGGCTGGGACAACAATCCAGGTGGGATGGGTATGAAAACAGAATCGACAATAAATCTTGAAAACGGTTCACCTGCATTAGGTTCAGAGAGCGCTCCTATAACAATAGTAGAGTTTGGTGACTACCAATGTGAATCTTGTTACTACTGGTTCCACAATACTAGATCTACTCTAATTGATAATTATATAGAAACAGGAAAGGCAAAACTAGTTTTTGTCGATCTGCCATTCTTGGGGCGTGATTCCATAACAGCTGCACAAGCATCTTACTGTGCTGAGGATCAAGGAAAGTATTGGGAGTATCATACAATACTTTACACTTTTCAAGAGATAGAGGGATACGACAGTGGATGGGCTGGCCGAGACAGTCTCAACTCATTTGCATCCACGTTAGACATGAACATGGATGAATTTAACGACTGCATGGATTCTTCAAAGTATAAAATACGTGTCAAGGCAAATTATAACGAAGCGGTAAAAAATGGCGTACAATCTACGCCAACATTTATAATAATTTCATCGGATGGTACAACAAAAAAATTTGCTGGAGCACAACCATATTCTGTATTTGCAGCAACAATAGAATCAATGCTTTGAATTGAATCACTTTAAGCTGGTGTTTTCGAGTTATTCGTATGTTCTTCTTGCCGGAATAATTTTTGTTTGTATGCTTATACCGCTATCCATACTGTCTGAATTTCTTTTTATTGAACCCTTTTTTGTGATTCATGTAATTGAAGACAGAGCGTTTGGTTTTACATTGCTTGTCGCCATTTCTTTTATGTCAGCGGTTGTAATTCCCATGAACATTTACAGAATAAGAACTCTACAAAAAAGTACAACAAAAATTGGTGGAAGTTTACTTGGTTCCATAATTGGCGCCTCAGCTGGAATTTGCAGCTGTGGCCCGATCGGTTTTTCAATCATATCTACATTTGGAACTGTAGCTGGAACAGCAACCGCATTTTTAACAAATTATGAAATCCCGCTTCGCCTTGCTTCACTTGGGCTTCTGTGTCTAGTTTACTATACTACAGCAAAATCAATTTCCATTGAATGCAAAATTCAATAACAATTCTCCGATTTGATATTAGAATATTTGTTGATTTCCAAATGATCTATTCAAAATAACAATTTAGACAATCTTTGATAACCCAGTTTCATATCCACTAGTTTTTTTACCATATTTCAGTTAATGACAAAAATCTACATTCCAATCAGACCTAACAGAAGCACTTCTGACATTAATGAAGAAGAAGAATAGACCTGATTCAAAACCATTTGAAATTAAATCTTAGATTATTTGTCACATGAAAATTGGTAAGCAGAACTTTTACATGAAAAATATCATTCAGGATAATCTCATGGAGTCTCGCTGTGATCCCACGTGGAATAATATACCGGACTAATTTCCAAGATGGCTGATTGACCTGCTTTTACTCCGTCCATCAATACTTTTGCAACCTTGTTTTCCAAGTCACCAGTATACTTTATCATAATTCTTTCAGCTATCGGTATGTTGTTTTCAACGTCCGTTGATATTTTCACCAAAGCCCTTCCCCTGACGCCCATGTATGGAAGATTCTCGTCGTCGATACAAAAGTACACCATATTCTTGTGTCGAGTGTTTTGAACCTTCTTTGATGTCTTGGATGTTTCAACATACAGTTTTTCGTTTTCATACAAAAACCAGACAGGATGGATGAATGGATCACCGTTCTTGTCAACCGTACCAAGTAAAAGATTTAGTTTTTTATCTGTGAGAAACTTGACGGTTTGTTCTTCTGTCAATTGGGAACCAAAACCTGGACTGCCATGAACAATCTTCATAACTTCCTCAATCCTTTTTTTTCCAATCTGATACCCAATATTTCAAAGAACACTTTACCAATTCTTTTCTGGTATGCTTTCTTAGATCCATTTTACACTTGGGACAGACTGAATCCATGATTATCCATAGAATCATCTCATAAAAAAACCAAAATTATGCGTCCCATGCCTAATCTATATAGAATTTATAGATCGCATCTATATACTAGAATTGTGTAAGGATGTTAAGCGTGTTGAGGGTAACGCCGGGCAAATTCTAGATGAAGCGCCCAAGAATAAACCCTATAATACCATGAAGACAGATTTTTTTTCTGTCTTCAAACCGGTAGTTTTTCTCTGAAAACATTCAAGTGTTCAGATGATTTTTGTTTTAAAGATGCTAAACCGTATTGTTCTGTTTTTTATATTTCTTGGAATTTTTTCCGCATCGTTTGTAGTAGGAGCTGAGGTCCAAGTTTCTGAAGAGGAGAGTGCAATAGTTTTGGAAGAGTTCGAGTCGTTGATTGCCGACATAGATGCAGTTGGAATATTTACCCACAACATATTGCTTGCCCTTCCAATGTTCATACCAGGATTTGGCATTGCATGGGGTGCATTTGCAGCATTCTCTACAGGAATGGCTTTTTCAGTACTGCAGGACGCCAACCCAATGTTGGAAAACATTCCATCGCTGACTATCCTATTCATGTCACCCTTTGGGTTGATGGAAATTGCAGCCTATTCGATAGCAATGTCCCGCAGCTATATGATCGTCCATAAGATGATCAAAAGGATTTCAATCCGCTCAGATTTCCGTGTAATTGGGCTCGAGGTGGCTATTCTAATTGGACTGTTATTGGCTGGCGGATTCATCGAATACTACTTTATTCAAAGTATACCAACAGACATGCCAAAAATCTAGATTTATTTTATCAGCTTTGTGGTGTGGCGGTACAGGTCATGAAGACCCTTTCCGTCTAACTCATCCTTAAGCCTCCTTCCGGTCTCGTGATAATATTGGTGCTCGATGAGCCTTATCTTTTCAAAGAGATCATGATTCTTTGACCTTCTTTTGAGATCCTTCCATTTAGCAACAAGTTCTCTTAGCTCAGATTTTTTCATTTCATTTTGTATAAATAGAAGCGTTAGTTAGGCTTTTCATGGCAGAAGAGGAAGACCCACACGCACTGCTTGACAGGCTGGAGCACGACTTGCGCAGCATGGAGTTTAACCGACCATACGATATAATCCCAATTCGCAAATTGCAAAATAAGATTCTTGATTTGAAAAACAAGATGCAGGAATCTGATCTAGCGTTCGGCCAAGTCTAAAAATATTATCTTCGTCTTTCGTAATATTCAACTGGATAGTCAAACTGCTTGTTATAGTCAACGGCATTCCAAAACTTTTCGTCGTCAATGTCCTTCCCCTCAGACAGCCAGACGTTCAGAACCTTTTGCATGTATAATTTTGTCGTGTCGTCTATGTCAGGCCTCTTTCCCGCGCGCTTTTCTATCTCGTCCCGGTTTTCCTTGAACATCGTTAGAAGTTTCTTCAGCCCCCTGCCATTCAGCATGGATTGTTTTTCCTTAAATTCGGCGATTTTTTGCTCTTTGGATTTTCCAAATAATCCCATGGCAAAATAAGGTATTTTGCTCCTTTAAGTATAATCTAGTCAGCCTCAGGTATTACTGAAGAATGATGTGAGGTGATTCTCCATCCAGTATCACTTTTGTGATAGACAAATGAGAACCTTGCATTAATCGTCTTGCCGCCTGTCACAAAGTTGTAATGACCGGTGTTTACAGCAGACGACTCAAAAACGTGAGGGTTTTCTGATACAATCTGAACCTCAACGGGAGATTTTAGCAAGTTTTCAAAATATTCAAGGATCAGTTCATGCCCGACCCTTTCCTTGCTGGAAAAGGTTCCCAGCAGAATCCCATCATCCCGATAAAGACTGGTAACTTGCTTTGCGTCACCGCTTTTTACTGCGCTGGTCCATTCTTGCAACAGTTCAGAGGCAGTAGAATCCGACATCTTGATCAATCCGATTGGTCTATTCTTTAGGCTTGCGTTCCGACATTCTGCCAGCTTCGCCACTTTTTATCTCGCTAAATCCGTCTAGAATTTCGCTGTCGCTTAATTTTGATTCTGAATTAACTAAATCATTTTCCAATTTTTCAATCCTTTCTTTGACCATGTCAATCTCCGACTTGGCGCTGAGCGTATAGAGACCACTTTCCACCTTGCCGCCCTCTACAATTTTTTGAATGCGTTTTAGCGTATTCCTATGGCGCTCGTACGAGTTGATAATAATTTCATACAATGCGCTATCCTTACTCCACCTGTCCATTTTGAACAGCTTTTCCATGTCCTCGGTATGGCTGTCTATTTCGGCGATGGTTGCCTCAATGTACTTCCTAACCTCCTCGATTCTTTCAGATTCGCTAGCCATTCTTTTTACGATAACTATAGGAAATGTTCAGTTTTTAGATGTTTTTTGTATTTTTGAGTATCAGGAAAATAAACAGTTTTTCCGTTTTTTAGGCACAGGTAGCAAGGCGTTGCTTTTTCGTGATGGTGCGGTGCGCCCTTTACGCAAAGATAACATTCTGCATTGGATTCCCCAGAAGTCATGTGGATCTAGGATCAACATCGTTTTAGATAAGTCTGATCGCCATGCTAATTTTGGCTATTTTTTCATTTTATCTAAAACCGAATATGTCTTTATGACACACAATCTGTATTTTTCAAATTTCTTATTTGCACTTGTTAATTTTGGTGCAGAGCCAAGATAATCTAACTCCCTGATGTAATTTCCAATCCTTTGTTCATTTGGTTCTAGCTTGTGCGCATATCTGGTTCTGATACTGTTTATCAATCTGACATTTTTTTTGACGTTGCCCTTGATCAGACCAGATTCAGACAGTAGGTCCATTTTGAGGTCTGTTGTAAATCGCGTACTGTCAATTGACTTTGAAGGAATATTGAATCTTTTTTCTAAGATTCTGTCTATTGTATTTTCAATGTAGATATGACCCACCATAAACAGATCCCGCTCATTTGTGGTCTCAAGAATCTTTTTTAGATCAGAATTAGATAGTGATTTTCGCATAATTATCCTATTTTACATATTTTATTCCAGTAGATATATTAACGGTCTTCAAATTAAAAATTTGAAGTAGTAAAATGTCATACAGAGGAGAACGAGAAATGCACAAAGCAACTTGTGCAGACTGTGGCAACGAATGTCAAGTTCCATTCGAGCCAAGACAAGACAAGCCAGTCTATTGTAACGAATGTTTTCCGAAACACAAACCAGAAAGCCGAGGAGGCTCAGGATTTGGTCGAGGAGGCTCAGGTGGCAGAGGAGGCTCAGGTGGCGGAAGATTTGGCGGCGGTGGAGGCTTTAACCGAAGACCGCGAGAAATGCACAAGGCGACTTGTGGAGACTGTGGCAAGGAATGTGAAGTTCCATTCGAACCATCAGGAGACAAGCCAGTCTATTGCAGCGAATGTTTTCAGAGTCATAGAAGAAACTAGAATCATACTAGTATAATGGACAATACAAACCCAATTCGCAAATATTACGTTGTGCCAATTGTGATAATTATTTTATCAATACTGGCTTTTCTAGGTTTCAAATGATAACAAGAAAACAACTCCTAGCTTCGATTGGCGTCGGCATTCTCGCAATAATTTTTATTATTAGATTTTTGAGCTGATGTGGTCGCATCATGAACGAGTTAATTGCTGTCCTGTGCATTGGCTGTCTTGCCGGCGGCTGGATTATTTACATGATTGGCAGGAAAAAATGGAAAGGAAAATAGAATTCAAATTAGTTCCGTTTTGTCAGTAAAACTGTCATTTTACGCCTAGAAAAACGGGCGATTTGACAGTATTTTATTTATAGAGTGTAAAGACCGTTAGGCTGTGAAGCAATCAGCCAAAATTACAATTGCAGCAATTTTAGTAATTGGCGTGTTTTCGATATCAATTCTAACTGTTCCAGCCTTTGCAGAATGGGACAAATTCAACTATCCACAGATTCAAGGAACCGTTCCAGTTTCATCAGGAGATGACTTTGAGCAAAAAAATGGAATTGCTCTATCTGTTGCAATGGCAGTTGGTGAGAATTCTGTCTCAGATGGAAAGGCAATGTATGCCAAGCTTGCAGATGTCAACGGATTCCTGGTTCACAAGGTCATACTGATTACTGAGGATCATGGATATTACAAAGTCCTAGTTGACGCAGGAAACGGTGAGGCACTCTATGTCTCTGATATGATAAAAAAGGATTACAGCCACAAAAAGTTTTCAGATAAAAAACACAGCGATAAAATGAAAAATTACTTCAAGGGAATGTCTGACGAGCAGATAGCAGAAAAGAAGATCCAGTTCAAGGAGATGGGCGAGGCATACAAATCATTATCAATACAAGACAGGGCCTCGTTGATTCTTCATTTCATGCAGGCAAAATTGCAGTGGGACACAATGTCTGATGATGAGAAAGCCCAAAAGAGGGCAGACATGAAGCAGATGTTCAAAGAGTATCTTCCTCTGACACTTGAGGAAAAGAAGCAAAAGCTTCACGAGTACATCCAGTCTCTAAATTAGTTCCGTTTTGTCAGTAAAACTGACAATTTGTGCCTAGAAAACGGGTGATTTGACAGTTATTTTCTTGA
>ERZ813253.700-NODE-700-length-11177-cov-3.506154_pt1 | contig 11177 bp, 9 predicted proteins | sample MGYA00520893_ERZ813253 | MGnify/ENA primary metagenome ERZ813253 (study PRJEB31669, sample SAMD00080414) | marine metagenome | biome: oceanic hadal pelagic zone biome; feature: marine hadalpelagic zone; material: sea water | place: Pacific Ocean:Izu-Bonin Trench...
TTCTGGACGACGTGTTCCTACAATTGCGCTGAGTTCAGTCCAAGGCATAGACCGCAATACACTGGCAGTTGCGATGAGAGTGGTTGTCTCATTAGCAATCTGCTGGGTTGTTGCTAACAATCGATCAAGGCATTGCAGTGTGGTCTCAATTGGTGGAAGAACGATCGCCTTATTCAGATTTGCAGCATTCCCAACCAAAATACGCTTCAATCTACGGGCAACCTCCTTCCCTGAGACAAGGATGAGGAGGCTGTTGTTACCGCCAATTTGATGCTGCAAGTAGTGCTCTTGCAACCAGTTGGCTGCCTCTGTTAGGAACGGTAAATCCCAACCCAAGAAGTGTCTATTGATCGAAGACATGTATGGAAGGGTAGCAGACTATTCCAATCGAACATGACAACGTATTGTCAGAAAGAGAAGAACAAATTGAAGATTCGACGGGGCGTTATATTGAAGATGTTCCACGATTTTTAGGCAACTATATGGTCTATAAAGACTTAGAAAAAAAAGCCTAAGTGCCGATAAAAACCTCAAAAAAATATGCCCTGCGCAAGTTTTTGCTACTTATTGAGTTGTGAACAATCGATGGCTCAGGGAACAACTTTCTTCCAATTAGATGGTGCCAAAGTCGTGGAACTGCCGATAACCTGACAGGCGAAGTGGTGGAACGTCTACGTGTGACTGCTACCTGAAAAGGTACTCGTTGCGTTCCTTCTCTTCTCTTCTCTTCCATCACCCTTGGGTCCTTGATTCAAGGGTGATTTTTTTATGACTGCAAATAAACTGAATTAATTCACCCTCGGAGAATTAACTTCCGTAAAAACTAACACTGGGTCAGTTTTCTAATTTCATAACGGAATCTGCAATCGATTCCACTTCTTCCAAATCATGTGTAACAAGAAGTGTTGCCAGCGTAAGTTCTTGAATGTACATTCGAATCGTATCGCGTAATTCTTCATTGAGTGAAACAAATGGTTCATCGAGCAACAAAACACTAGGCTGCAAAACAATTGCTCTGCCAAGTGCAACTCGTCTTCTCTCTCCGCCACTGCATGTCGAAACTTTTTGTTGTGCAATATCTTGAAGTTGAAACAGTTCAAGAATTTGAGAAACATCTGGCTTTTTTTCGCCTCGAGCACGCAAAGGAAAGGCGATGTTTTTTTCAACTGTAAGGTGCTCGTACAACGGTTGGTCTTGCATCATGATGCCAACGCCTCGTAGGTGGGGTGCTGCGTCTGTGACGTCCTTCCCATCAATTTGAATAGCACCAGACTTTGGCGTAATCAAACCAGCGATGCAGTGGAGCAGTGTCGATTTTCCACAACCACTTCGCCCCACTACTGCGACAAGTTCACCTTCATCCACTTTCAACGTCACGTCTTCAAGCACATTTTTTCCCTTTACATATGCGTGCGTAAGATTCTGAACAAAAAGTGACATACCAAGTAGCATACACGGATGCTCATACCAATCCTACTCGTCGCGATCATCCAACCCGCTCCAACAGCCGGAGTTGATGCACCTCATGGAGTTCTCACTTTCACTGTTTCTGACAGTGATGGAGGACGGATCCCTGCGAAACTCAGTTTTACTGATATCAAAGGGAACAATTCAGACATGTTTCCAAATGCAGATGCTGACCCAGAAAAATTAGCGGTGAGATACCACGTAATCTATACATTGGATGGCGAAGGAACTATCACTGTGCCTGTTGGTGAATGGTATATCTACGCTTCGCACGGAATTGAATGGTCGCTTGATCGAACTCGGATCTCGATCGAAGAGGGTGGAGAATATTCTTGGGACGCCACACTCATTCATGAAATCGATACGACAGATTGGGTAAGTGGCGATTTCCATTTACACACGCTCACCTATAGTGGGCACGGCGATTCTAATATGAACGAACGTATCATTTCGCTCATCGGAGAAAATGTTGAGTTCGCAGTAGCAACCGATCACAATCACAACACGGATTATCAACCAACCATCGATGGTCTTGGAGCAAACGAACACATCACTGCTGTCGTTGGCAACGAAGTTTCAACGCCCTATGGTCATATGAATGCGTTCCCGTTCAGTGCGGATGCAAAAGTTGTCAACCAGAAGTTAGAAGCACCCGAGCTATTTGCAATGATTCGGGCAGAAAAGAATAATTTCGGTGTTGTTCCGATCATTCAAATTAACCATCCTCGATGGGGAAACATTGACTATTTTGGGTGGCGAGGCTTAGACCCAATCACAGGAGAGTCCAGAGATGAACACTGGTCGTGGGATTTCGATTCTATTGAAGTCTTAAATGAAAATCCAGGCTGGGGGTTTTACGACGCTGAAGTTACCGATATGCCAACGCGCTCTAGCAGGCACAGCGTACTTAGGGATTGGTACAACATGCTCAACGCAGGACGAAAGATCGCAGCTGTTGGCAACAGCGACAGTCACACAGTGACAAATAACATCGCCGGAATCCCGCGGAATTATATCTATACAGGCAATGACGATCCTGCGAGCATTGATCCTGCTAAAGTTGCAGAAGCTGTTCGCGGTGGTCGTATGTCCACTACAACGGGCCCCTTCCTTCGCATGACGGCAAATGGGCACCCAATGGGTTCTACGATTTCTGTACACGATGCAACGTTAGACATTCATATAGATGTACAGGCTGCGTCTTGGATTGATCTTGACAAAGTACGCATCATTCAAAATGGGGACGAAGTGGCAACTGTGGAATTTATTGAAGAGCAGCGTGCATGGTGCGTTGGTATGGAAAAATCACATTTCCGTCCTCGAATTCGAATCGCTATTCCTCGTGATTGTTGGATTATTGCAATTGCTCAGGGAGACGAACCGATGACACCGTTTGTCATGCATGGAGATCGAGATGTGTTGCCCTTGGCGATTGCAAATCCTATCTATATAGATGCCGATGGCGATGGAAAGTACACGCCACCACGTGAATGGGCTAAACAAATAGTACAGGGCAACGACTTCAATGCAATTAAAGCAATCTACGATAGCGTTAATCCTACTGAGCAAAGCCTCCTTGTCATGGCGGCAAAAACGAATGACATCATTAAACTAGGGTTGCAAAGCGACGAGCGGATTGTACGATTAGCTGCAACAAAGGCTGCAGAGCAACGACAAGACTATTCACTGATACCGATCCTTGAAAAAGTCATCGAAGATCCCAAGAGTGATCGGTATCTCGCATTTTCTGCATGGATGGGAATTGATGAAACGGATGAAGAGTTAGGCAAGGCTGCACTAAAAAAATACACAGATCGATTTGGCTGGGAGAATGCAAGGCGCTACACAAAAGAACGCAAACTGAATTTGCCGGGCGACTTTGTTCTGGAGTGGCAAGTCGCTGGATACTTTGCGATTGCAAATGATGATGACCGCTTGTCGAATCTGGAACATCAAAAGCAACTCCCAGAGCCAAACATTCTTTCGCTTGTTGTACCAAAGACAACTGATGGCAATCCACTTGCATGGGTTGAAATGCAAAGTGAAGAAGATGGTTATTTGAATCTTTCACTAGGTGACTCTACTGAGAATGTCATTGCATACGCAAAGTGTTGGTTGTGGAGCCCCGATGAGCGAAAAGTTGACTTCACAATTGGCAGTGACGATGCGTGTCGAATTTGGGTACACGATGAAATGGTCTTTCATGATGCCAACTGGCACAGCGCGAGAAAGGATCGGAAAATTGGCTCATGTACATTGCAAAAGGGCTGGAACCCCCTACTCATCAAAATCCTCAATGGTTTAGAGGACATGGGTCTCTACTTCCGAGTGTTGGATGAAGAAGTCAAAAACACTGCTTCGAATCCTAATAAATAGTAGTAATCCACAATAGTACGTAATTCTCTTTGGAGGTGCTCTGGATTTAACTCGGATTAGTAACTTTCATGAGGATACACAACTAGAGTCCATTACAGAATGGAGAGACTTTTACATTTACATTTGAAGATTTCGAAATCCCAGCCCCAAACGCACTTGCACTGCTTGGGCTAGCGGGCGTGACCACTCGTTGCAGACGAAATTATTTAGCCCAAGGTTAATTAATTTGGGGTAAGAGTACACCCATCGATTGGAGTTGTTGTTCGATTTGGGGAGCCCAGCCGCGGTTTGCCATTGGGCTTGCAGGACTTGGGTGCAGAATCGTTTCGATGTCATCTCGATTCAAAGTTTTCATCGCACGTTTTTTTGCAAAACCACCGATACCAACAATTTTTGATGGTTCCAGTACATCGACAAACTTACGCAAGGCAACATCACACACATCAAAAACCGCATCCCGTTCTTCTGGATTCAGTTTATCTGGCGTTCGGTTCTTTCCACCCTCTTCCATAAAACAAAGTGGGCAGTAGTTCAACACGAAGAATTCGCTAAAAAATGAATCTGCATCGCCATACCGTTCTTTCGCCCATTCCCACACACGCCGACCGCTTACTTCACTTCGTTGGCAATCAAACCCCTGTACAGGTCGCTTAGGGTGCACTTGTACGGGCTGGTTTACTTTTTCTTCAATTCCCAAAAAAATCACGCACCGCGTTCACTTCCCCAAACGGAACGCCCGTCTGCGCCATCCCCCACGGACCGGGATTCATGCCAATTAATAATACGCGTCCTGTTCCATCTCCATATTTTTCAAGGTACGACTTGTGCGATTCCCACGCATAATCGAGTGGGTTGTACACAAACGCAACTGGCTCGCTAAATGAAAGTACGTCGCATCCTTTTGACAATTCCTTTGTAAGTGAAATCAATCGCTTTGACATTGTGCCCATGGTACCATGACCCATTCGTATGGAAAAAACCTACCATTTTAAAGTTCTTGGTTGTCGCATGAATCACGCGGAGCGCCGTGAAATGGAATCGATTCTCCAAGTACGCGGGATGCAACCATCGATTCATTCACCCGATCTTGAAATAGTGCACACGTGCAGTGTCACCGGTCAAGCGGCTGCGAAATCTCGAAATGCAATTCGAAGGGCAAAACGTAACGGAAAACACGTTTTTGTCACTGGTTGCTTTACTGGAACTGATTTTGAAGTTGCACAAGAACTTGGCGACACGGTTGTAACACAAGCGGGCGAACTACCGATGCTAGAGCGATTTTCTAGGGAAGTTGATGTGTTCCTTGAACTAACTTCACAAGAGCCCACACAACCAAAAACAACTTCATTGCCAATTGCAACATTACCACAAGTTCCCTCAGTTCATACCCGCGCTGAACTTCGCATACAAGATGGCTGTGATGCCCATTGCACATTTTGCATCATTCCAAAAATTCGTACGACCCTTCGATCAAAAACTATTCCAGACACTATTATTGAAGCAACTCGCCTTGTTGAGCTTGGTCACAAAGAAATCATCTTTACAGGTATCTTCATCGGAGCATATGGACACGAAACCGCCTTACGACGAAAACAAGAATCTCCAGATACAGAACACCTTGCTGATCTGCTCGATGCGGTTTCTCAAATTGACGGCTTGAAACGGCTTCGTATCAGTTCCATGGAACCCGGTGATGTCACGGAAGTATTATTAGATGCAATGGTTGCAAACCGGAATGTCGTTGTACCACACTTACACTTGCCTTTACAGTCAGGAAGTAATGCTGTACTTCGAAAAATGAACCGCCAGTACACGGTCGAACAGTATCTTGAAATGATTGCAATGGTCAATGATCGGCTAACCGTCGATGGACTACCCCCTGCAATTACAACCGATATCATCTGTGGTTTTCCAACGGAAACTGAAGCAGATTTTGAGCAAACTGTTCGTGTTGCAAAGCGGGTAGGTTATTTGCACATGCATGTCTTTCCCTATTCAGTTCGCTCTGGTACCGCTGCAGCACGCTGGAAACAACTCGCCCCAGAAATTTTACAAGAGCGAGTTGGGCGATTACTTTCTCTTGACGAAGAACTTTCGCTCTCATACCGAAAACAACTAGTCGGCAAGCAAGTCCAGGTCATGATTGAACAATTTGACTCCAAGTCAAATTGTTATAAGGGTCGCTGCGGTCACTACGCGGAAATTTCGCTCAAAACAACTGCCAAACAGGGTAACCTCGTTACAGCAACGGTGACCGAGGCAACAAGCGAAGCAACAATTGCAAAAGAGAATTTGAACATTCTTGTTTCATAAGTAAATATAAAAATTATTGTTGAATTTTATATCAATTATTCGATAAATACTGCTACTTCGTAAGTACGAAAGTGAGGGTATTGGCGTGAGATTGATTGGTTCTATTTTGATTGCTGCGATTGCATCATCTACATATGCGGATATTTATCAATGGCATGACGGTGATGGAGACGGTTCATTATGGCTGAGTAATACAACCGCTGAGTCATATACTGATTTAAGTTCGCAATTGTTATGGTGGGCAGATTTAGAATCTGCAATCCTTCATCATTCAAATCTATCGTACGCAAATTTGTCTTACGCAAATTTCGCGGGAGCAAACATCGCGGCTTCTAATTTATCCTATGCGAATTTATTTGATTCTAATTTGGAAAACACATCTCTCGCATTTAGTACATTTAAAGGTGCAAATTTATCCTTATCAAATATAAAAAACGCAAATATGTTCAACGCAGATTTTTCAGATGCTGATTTATCAGAATTAGAAAACTGGAGTGACGCGTTTTGGCTAGCATCAACATACACAGCGAACACAATTTTCCCAGATGGTATGGATCCAGATGATTTTGGAATGGTAGAAATCGAAATACCAACGCCAGGAGTTCTTTACATCGCTTGGATTACTTTGTTTAACCGCAACCGAAGAAAATAAAAAAACTATCCGCAGGATAGTTGTTTTCTAATAGTGCAATGCGTTGTTAAATTCATTCCAGAGTTGTAGCATTTCACTACGAAGAATTTCTTCACTCATGATTGGTCTTTCATTAATAGCACTTTTGATTGCTTCGGACAGGGTCAGATCATCGAAATTGCCAAATTCTTTTGCATCACGGGTTGTTGAAGCGTAGTAAATCTTTTCGATCCGTGCCCACCAAATCGCTCCGTAACACATCGGACATGGTTCGCTTGTTGTATATAAAGTACACCCAGACAAATCATGTGTTCCTAGTTCTTTACATGCGTTTCTAATCGCATTCATTTCACCATGACATGTGGGATCGTTGTCAGCAAGAACCGTGTTCGCGCCCTCGGCAATAATCTCACCATCCTTGACAATCACAGAGCCAAATGGTCCACCCGCTTTGTCTATGAGAGATGTCTGACGAGCAAGTTCGATTGCTCGAAACATAATTTGTTCGTGATCACAAATTGTTTATGATCTCAATTTGGATGATCGGAATCACCATTTGGATGATCGGAATCGCCTTTTGGATGGTCGGAATCACTACTTGGGTGATCAGAACCACCATTTGGATGATCGGAATCGCCATCAATATCTTCTTTCATGCCTTGACCGATGTTACTGATGCCGTCACCGACACCTTTAATGATTTCACCTGTACCTTCAACTGCACCCCTTGCAGTTTCACCTACAGCTGTTGCAGTGTTTTTGCATCCTGCCAAAGCCAAAACGATTGCTGTTCCAAATACGATTGCTATTAATTTGATCATGTGATGATCTCCTTTTGTACGGCATGGTACTCACTTTTAAACCGCACTATACTCGTATTATGAAATTCTTCATTAAATTGTCCAAAACGCTCTTTTGTTGCATTTTCATAGGGTGTGCAATGCAAAAACAACCTGCTGCTTTTGACAGGCAGGTGGTTCCTGTAGATAGTGACCAACTGAGCAAGTGTGATTGGCACGCCCTACCTGAGACCAACACAACGCTCTTATCTGATAAAAATACAATTACCTGCGAACTTGTTGGTACCTGCGAACTTGTTGGCAACCGTTCACCTGAGACAATAGAATTCGGTTTTGTTCAATCAAAGGGCAAATTGCGAGCAAAACATAGTCGAAGGGTGGTCACTGCTTTTGACCTCACAACTGGTAAAGATGGTGCAATCTATAATCATGAATATGAAACTCGAAAGGGAATTCAAGAATCAATTGGACGCTGGTGTGGATGGAGCATGGACCTTGAAGCGCCATCCATCGAAGAACTATTACCTGACGAAAATGGAAATGTACATGTAAAATCTGATGGTGGTCTTGTGTACAGAACGGCGTGGCGCACAGATGAACCTATTCGAGGGCTTGCATTTATCTATTGTGGATTAGATGGTCTTCGACACGCGTCGAAAATTTTAGGGACCGAGCTTATTCAAGAAGGCTGGGCAGTTGTGTATCTTGATACAGTTTTAAATGCACCAAAGTACAACACTCGTTTCAAGTTAACCGAAGAAAATCCAGCAAAATCGCTTGTCAAAAGCTTTGATAAAAAATATTGTCAAGTGATTGCTTCTACCAAAGCAATTCGGCAACTGCTTGAACAACAAGTGCCTACTCTTCATTCTCTACCATTCGTTCTTATAGGCATTAGTGCAGGAGCGTTAAACACACCCGCGGTCTATCACGAGATGAAAGATGACGTCGACGCTGTTGTATTGATCGCTGGTGGAGCAAACTTGTTCGAGATCGTGCAAAAAGGCGCATTTACGAACTGGAAATTTTCAAAGATGCTCACTCCATACAATGATTACGAAGAATATCTTGCAATACCTTCACGTGATCCTTACCATCTTGCACCTGAACTACCTCTCAATACGTTGATTGTGCATGCAAAATGGGATAGGATTGTTCCCGCAGCAAACGGAGACCTCCTTTGGGAACGAGCGGGCAAACCCGAGCGGTGGATTTTCTCTGGAGGCCACCTCGGACTGTTTGCCGTTTTTGATTGGTATGCCGGTGATATTGTGAATTGGATCGAAGCGCACACTCAATGAAACCGACGAATTTTGAATATAATTCCTTGCGTGGTACGGATTCGTTTTAATTTCGGGTGTATCTTGGATCACCGTGGTATTTCACATCATTGCATCTGCGTGAATCATATATCCTTTATCACCAACGGCTTGCATCCAAATTCTGGGGGCAATTTAATTGACTCGGAGTACATTATTGCGGGGTTCGGGGGCCGTACCAGAGGTTTTTGCGTTTTTTGATCGAGCGTATTCCCGGAATTGTGACTAGAACAAACGTCATCATGATTTCAAATGAGGAGTGTGTTTGGAATTTCCGACCAGATGTCACAACGCGAGCATTGATGGTCTTGTACTTTCCAAATTTGTGAAGTTTATTGGAAAGGTGTACTTCTTCAGCAGCGAAGAATTTAGGATCAAACCGCCCTGCTTTCTCAAAACTTTCAGGTGTACAAAACATATACGCTCCTGCAGCAACGCGTAGAAGACGAAACATGATTCGAAGTGTTGGGGTTATGACTTTTGCAAGCAGTGGAACATTCTCTTCAAACATAGGAAAACTACCACCAGCGACAGCGCCATTTTCGATTGCTTCAACTGTTTCACGAACAACAGTTTTCGAAACGACCGTATCTGCATCAACAAAAATCAACAAATCACCTGTAGCAACTACAGCGCCATCATTTCTTGTTAGTCCTATTTGGCGGTTATTGCAGGATACGACAATTGCCCCAAGTTCTTTGGCTATTTCTGCAGTTCGGTCATCGGAAGCGTCGTCTGCAACGATAATTTCAAACTCAAAATCTTCCGCAGATTGTTGGATCGATTTGATTGTTAACCCAAGCAGCGTTTCCTCGTTCCACGCGGGAATGATGAAGGAGAGTTTCATTTGCTTGTAGAAAATGAGCGGGGATCGATGGCATGCAGTTCTTCACCAAGTACGCCCATTCGTAAGTTGAGGTCAGCACCACCTGTTTTATTAAACCATTCAACTGAAATTTTGTGCCAACCGCGAGAAAGTGGTGTAGAACCACGTTTTTCCTGTGTTCCATGCAAGCCGCCGTTGTCAACCACCACTTCATCATCGATGAGTAACCGCGAACCATCGTCACTTGCAAGTTCAAATTCGATCATATTCGTAGTGTTAATGTAAAGATATCCATCGAAAACAAGTGCGACAAATTCCATATCTATTGCGTCCACGCTGGTTACATTTTTTGTTTTTTCAGGTGTGATGGTTGAAAAATCTGGAAGATCGTCCCAGTTGCCTTTGTATGTGCTTTGTGTCAATGCACCAAGAACATTTTTATAGTTTTTTGTCGCCTTCCACGGCTTCACCTTTGTAAATGTTTTTGTCACAGTTTTACTTACCGGATTGTTTCCATCGAAACTTCTCGCATGTATCGTAGTTGTGCCAACAAGTCGAATGGGTGTTTTGTAGATGCCGTATGTCGTATTACTATTGATTGCATAACGAATCTTAAGATTTTCAGAACCAACCGAAAGTTCGATTTCAAGTTCATTGACAAAAACTTCTGCAGATGCAGAAATTACGGGGGCTTCATAAATCACTGGTTTTCCCTGTACTTCCACTGCAATGACACCAATGTGCTCATTTGGCATTTGGCTTGGAAGATCTACAGTCACCTCTCCCTGTCCAACAGCAAAAGATACGTTACCTCCGCCAAGAATTCTGGCGTTGGTCACTGTCCCTGCAAGACCCGGAATCACTAACTTTCCATTCTTAGGCCAATCAAAGACGTGCATGTAGAGCGTTGTCGAACTCTCGTGAAATTTCTGTGTAGCCCTGCCCCACTCTAACGATGCAAACGGGCTTCCAACCGTTCCGTGAATTGCTTCACCATTGATATCCATCCAGTCTCCTATTTCAGATAGCCGTTGTATAGACTCCTCTGGAAAGGTTCCATCTGGTTTTGGGCCGATGTTCAATAGAAAATTACCGCCCTTCGAGACGATGTCAGATAGCTTTCTGAGCAAGTCTGTCGTTGACTTAAAATTCTTATCGCGCATGTTGTACCCCCAACGATCATTCATTGTCATGCACGTTTCCCAGTCGATTCCCTTGTCGACCGCGTCTGGGATCTCTTGTTCGGGGGTCATGTAGTCCCCTCCGTATCCACCTGCGTACCCGTCCATGCCTGTCATGCCTTCCATGCCCCCGCGAGCGCCAAGTCGATTATTCACGATGACTTCCTGCTGCAAAGCCATGCAGTGTTCGTATAGCTCTCTGCCGTACTCTCCACGCCACGTGGATTCCCATTCGCCATCAAACCACATGATGCCAATAGGGCC
>ERZ813253.701-NODE-701-length-11161-cov-4.561356_pt1 | contig 11161 bp, 2 predicted proteins | sample MGYA00520893_ERZ813253 | MGnify/ENA primary metagenome ERZ813253 (study PRJEB31669, sample SAMD00080414) | marine metagenome | biome: oceanic hadal pelagic zone biome; feature: marine hadalpelagic zone; material: sea water | place: Pacific Ocean:Izu-Bonin Trench...
AGGATAATCCGGGTGGCTATGAATTTTCCGCAACTCTATCAGGTGGAATAGTACTCAATATTGCCGGTGAGCAAATGGGTGAGTGTGATAACCTTAATAGCAATGGGATATGCATTGATGAGATTCAGGATATGTTTGCCGCTTTTGATGATGATGGTAATGTTAGGGGTGTTGGTCTCATGTTATTCCCACCATTTGGTCCCTATGAGGGAACGCCTGTTTTTGAAGTTCAATTACGAAGTAATAGTGAAGGTGACATTCTACATTTTAAATATTATGATGCCTCCGAAGATGCGATTTTAAATGTTGCTGAGACCTATGAATTTGTTATTAATGATATTATAGGTGATGCTGATGTCCTAGACCCTATGATATATAATTTTGTTCCTATCACCTTATCATTTACCAATATTTCTTCAACGGGTATAGATATTAATTATGAGAGTAATGCAGAAATTGCAGGTTTTCAATTTGATGTAGAAGGTGTAACAATATTATCAGCTGGTGGTGGTGGTGCAGAGGCGGCAGGATTTATGATAACTGCCAGCTCTTCAACAGTAATAGGATTTTCTTTATCTGGTGCTAGCATACCTGCCGGATCTGGGACTCTGCTGTCTCTTGAATTTGCAGAATCTAGTGAAGATCAAACATTAGAGGTTAGTAATGTGGTTATTTCCGGTCCTAGTGGATCTTCCGTCCCCAATAGTGGCCCAGGAAGTATAGAAATAACAACTACTCCAGAACTTTTTGAATATAATCAATCCACATCACAGGCATTTTATTCTTTTAAATTAGTATTAATTAATGATATAGAGGTAGAATCAAACGATTGGGTGGGTGCGTTTAATGGAGATGTATGTGTCGGTGCAAGACAATGGGATACATCGCTATGTGGTGGAGGTATTTGTGATGTGCCAGTAATGGGTAATGATGGGTGGCCTGAAACAGCTGGATATATGCAATCTGGTGATATCCCAACATTCAAGATATATGATGCCTTGGAAAATATATATTATGATACAGTAGCTTCTGAAGAATACACATGGGTAAATATGGGTTTTAATAACATTGATAATTTGAATGGAGTTATTTTTGGCTGTACAGATCCTATTGCCTGTAATTATATTGCAGAAGCAACTATGGATGATGGTAGTTGCCTTGAAAATGATTGCACAGGCGAATGCGGTGGTTCAGTTGTTTTAGATGATTGCGGCTTATGCGGTGGTGATAATAGTGTCTGTGCTGATTGTTTTGGTCTGCCAAATGGTGATGCGCAATTAGATGATTGCGGTGTTTGTGAGGGCAACGGTTCCTCATGTGCTGTCTATGTGGAAGCCTCTATTACTACAACCGTAGATGAATCAGTCCTTGAAAATATTGAAGCATTTGAAGATAACTTTGAAGCATTCGTTGAAACGCAGCTTGGTCTTCCGGAAGGATCTGTTGTAGTTACCAATATTACGTTGCTGTCTAGAGAAGATTTAGAAATTTTAGTTGAGTTTACCATAACACTCACTGAAGAAGAATTAGCTGAAACGGATTTTGCTTCCTCCGAAGATGTATTAAATGCCTGGGAAGAAGTAGAAGAAGATATTACAAATGACGGACTTGAGTTTGTATATGGTTGTACTGATAGCGCTGCTTGTAATTTTAATGTAGATGCTACGGTAGATGATGATTCTTGTATATATCCTGAAGAAAACTATGATTGTGATGGTAACTGTACTGTAGAATTAGATGAATGCGGTGTCTGCGGTGGTGATAACTCATCCTGTATCGATGAATGTGGTGTGATAAACGGTAATGGGTATTTTGATGCTTGTGGAATGTGCGATAGTGATACCAGCAATGACTGCGAATGTGATTATTTTGACAATTGCGGTGTCTGTAATGGCGATAATACAGATTGCTGGTTTATTGATATTACAACTGGTATAGGGTCTGTTGGGGAGATAGTAGATGGTTTAAGTAGAATAGGTATGCATGAAGCTGCAGCTGATGATTTTAATGCCGATTATATCCCTGAGTATAACTGCGAAAATTGTTATAAGGATGAATTGGAAATTGAGTTTACTAACCCCTCTAATTGGATTGATTTTTATTTTCCTCATCCTGAGTGGGAGGAGGAAATTCATGATTTTATTTTTAATGGTAGTACTAATTTAAGAAAAGATATTAGATATTTAGAAACATTTACATTAGCGGATTTAGATAATAATTCAACAATCTTTATTAATGAAAAAATATATTACATTCAGCAGGCATGGGATATAATGATAGAGACTGACCAGAATATATCGTCTTTACCCTTTGGTGAAAATTTTGTTAAATTGGATTTCAATTTTGTAAATCAAATTCCTAACTCAGATGGGTTTACAAAAGTTTTCTTTTACAAAGAGATTTCAGGTATTGGCGAAATGGAAGAAATTACTACATTTGGTGGATCATCAGACCCTACCTGTTTTTCTGACTACTGCATAAAACTTGATGATTATGATTTGCTTTCAAATTTCAGAATTATCCTGGGAACAGATACTGTTCAGCCTACAGCAAGAATCGTTTCACCTCTTCCCAATGAAATATTTGCGTTGGAAGACGATAATTTTCTAATCGAATTAGAATTTGATAATCCAGAAATGATTGCAGACTTAGAATTATTCTTTGAGGTAAATGGTGAAATTTCGAATGCAATTTCAGTTTATGTGGATCAATTTGTAAATGTTCCTAAAAATAATTATTATGAATTTCTTAATGATCAAATTACAGGGGATTTCATTGAAAATGTAAATATTTATATTGAAATTATTGATGTAGCCGGCAGTACTGTTAATGACCATCCAAGTGGTGAGTATCATAATGAAATGGGGCCGTTAACTTTTTCCCGTAATGAGATTACGATAGACTTTGAAACGGGTTGGCATTTACTTGCTTCCCCATTGGAAGGGCAGAATATTCTATCTGATATATTTGAAGAGGATGCTTCAGAGTGTACAATTAATGGTTGCATACTTATTGAAACTGCTAGCTCCGGAACAGGTTTTTATGTGAGGAATTATGGTGAAAACCCAAATTTTACATTTAATGGTGAGGTATTATCTCAATTTAGTTCTACTTTGGATCAAGGGTGGAATCTCACTGGTAACCCTCTTGTTAACTCAGTAGATATTAATTCAATTATTATAACCTATAATAATACTGATTATAATTGGCTGGATGCTGCTAAATACGGAATCATTTCTCCCACACCAATTATTTATGACAATGTAAGTGGAGGCCATATTGGAACCTCAGAATTATCTACGGCAGCTGGTTTTTGGGTACATTCATTCTATAATGATGTAGAAATCTCATTTATTCCTTCTAATCCTGCTCAGGAAATTGAACCAACGAATTATTGGAATCTATCACTATTTGCCAAAGAGAATAATCCGGGTGTTTTTGATGAAAGTATTGGTAGTGAAATCGTGATTGGAATTCATGAAGATGCGAATAATACAATTGTGGATGGCGAAGATCAGGAAGTCTTTCCTTTAAGTAGTATAAGCAGTAACATCTTTTTAGGACATTATAATGAATTGATTATTAATAGCAATGGCAGTTCATTATCTAGAGATATTCGTTCTTACCATGAACCTTCAATTACATGGGATTTAGAAGGAGAATCTGTTCAACCCTTTAACACAGATCAGGGAGTAATATTTAAATGGGAATTTAGTGGCAATAATGATCCTTATGATTATTTCTTGGATATTGGTGATGGTACACCAGTAAATATGAAAGAAGTATCCAGTGCTGTTGCAAGTTATAACCATTTTTTAGAAGAAATGAGTATCAGAGCAGAACTAAAAGAAGAGTATATTGGGTGTACTCATCCTTTGGCAGATAATTATAATAAATTGCCTAATGGTGAATATTGTACCAATGGTACTTGTCTGGGTGGTAACCAGGCTGAATTTTGTGAAATTCTTTCCTTAGCGTTGCCAGAAATATTTAATATAGATCAGGATTTACCTGATCAGGCATTTGAGCTGCCAATTTCTTTGGCAAATCCACAGGGTGTTGTAATTGAAGGACTGCAATTTATTTTGGAATATGACGCTGAAATGATTCAACTGAATGAAGTTACCCTGAATGAAAATTTAGGAGGGTATATTATTGAGCAAGACATATGCGCTAATTGTATACCTGCAGAATTATCAGTAATTGTATATTATAATTCAGGGGAATTGATATCTGGTGAAGGAGAAATTCTAACCCTATCAGGTAATGGTTTGGAAAATATAGGCATAACAACTATTACATTTTCATCAGTTCAAATAAATGAAAATGCAAATGCATTTGGAAATAGTTGTGTTATAAGTATTGGCATAACTTATTTAAATGTCTCAGGTGAAATAATTTATTATAAAAATGGTATACCTGTATCTGGTGGATTCATCAGCATTACAGAAATAGATAATTCTTCTAATATAAATGGTACTGTTTCAAATGAAGATGGAAATTTTATTATTGAATCATTAGTTGGTGATAAAACCTATGAGTTATTACTATCAAAAGATGAATATGGTGGGAATTTAGAAAATTATTTTGATGGATTAAGTGCGGTTGATGCCTCGAGAATTGCTCGTCATTCGGTTGGTTTATTCAATTTTACTGAAAAAGAAAAATTGGCTGCCAATGTAAATTTTGATTATCGATGTAAAAATGATTTAGGTAACTGGGATGATGACTTTAATAATCAATATGAATGTGAAATTAATTCCGGGTATGAATGGGCACCAAATATTGAAGCAGGTGACGCTACAAAAGTTGCCAAATATGCAGCAGGTATTATAGAAGATTTAAATAATCAATGCGACCCTCATTGGATATTTATAGATCCCGATGGGGATTTAATGCTGGATGAAGAAAGCTGTGAAGACATTCCATTTGAAATAAATCTGGAATCCAGTATATCTGGCTTGGTTTTTGAGGGAATCCGCTTGGGAGATGTAACTGGTAACTGGACAGCACCATTAGGTCGTCAAAATGAAGATTATTTTGCGGATAATCCTATGGTTGAAGTTGAACCGGATGAAATTATTAAGCTGCCTATCTATCTACCCAATAAGGTTGAAATTGAAGGTATTGATTTAACAATTCAATATGATCCGGAAGTATTCAGCCTGATAGGATATAGTAATAGAAATAGTATTTTAGAGGAATCCACATATCCAACAATAATTAATGATGATACACCTGGTTTATTTAAATTAGTGAGTTATGCGAATTCTACTCTTGTTAATGATAACGGGTTATTGGGCTATATCAAGTTTAAGGTCGTAGGTCAAACCACTGCATATTCCACAATTAGTATGGTTGAGATGGAAGTTAATGAAATACCTGAAGGTGGTTTTTTAATTGTTGATGGTATAGATTCAGGTAATATATCACGAGGGTTTGATTTTCAAATTAGTGCAGTACCAGAGGTATTTGCATTAAATAAAAATTATCCTAATCCATTTAATCCCAGTACTAATATCCAATTTGAATTACCAATTGATGGGGATGTTAAAATCTTCATTTATGATTTAAAAGGTTCCCTTATTGATGAGTTAATGAATGGATATATGGAAGCCGGATATCATCAAATAAAATGGAATGGATCCCGTCAAGCCAGCGGAATGTATTTCATTCAAATGATTGCAGATAACGGTAATTATATCAAGATGACAAAAATAATGTTAGTTAAATAATATTTGGTGTCACTTTTTATATTGTATCCCATCATTCAAGATATTTAAATTTATAAGCTAGTTATTAACTGATTTATATTAATTAATAGAATTAGTTTTTAGCCCTTTGTAATTGCCCTTTGTAACTTGGATTTTGAAGGGCATTTATTTGCAAATTATTATATAGCTGGATTATCAATTTTAACACAATTAATATCTTTTTCACCCCTTAATTTTATTTTCAGGTAAATTTTGAATTGGTATGTTTAATATCAAAATAATTTCAATACTCATAATAATAGTATTCCTTTTTGTAGGATGTGAAGAAGCAACAAAAGTTGAAGATTCAAATTCCGCAACAAAAAAAAATACATTAAATGATTCTAGTCTGGGTAATGAAACAGGATTTATCCAGGATTATTTTTATGATTTTGATGAAGAGATAGATGCGAATTATTTATATTATAATGCCTATATAACTAGTGGTGCAAATACAATTAATAGTCCTTCAGGATTAAACCCCTATTTAGATACTTTAAACTTTCACACTTTTCCATTTTATACGGTGGAAATTGAAAATCAATCAGATAGTGTGGTTAGTTTTTTATTGAGTTTAACTCCTGAAAATATTGATAATTATTCCACCTTGTATCCATTGGATGAGACAAATACAGACACGTTAAACTGGTGCAATGAAATGCTGGTGGAATATGAAGGCAATTGCCCTGATTCTGTTGAAGTAAGTTTTGATTATTCCATTTTACTGTCTTCTGTAACAGGAAGAGATGTGGATACAACTTTTTCCCCTGCCGTATATGATTCCCTTATTTCAAAGAAAGAAGTAACTTTTGATATTGGGTGGACGAATATTAAATCTCTGATATGGAGTAATGAAGATGATCGATATAAAATAACTACGGAAGATAGTGCAACCGTAATGAGAGCCACCCTTTGTGCTGGTAATTGTGATAGTTCTTTTACGGATTTTACACTTGAGCCTTGTTCAGATGTTTATAAAGCCGAACCATTTACGGATCTTAATAATGATGGTACTTTTCAACAGGGGATTGATGAGTTTGACGATGTAAATGATGATGCTGATGAAAATGGAGTATGGACAGGTTGTTATGACTCCACCTTTGTAATAAAAAATATTTCAGAAGAAAATATTTCAGATTCTTTTGATTCGTTGATATATGTTGGTGTAATTGATACAAATCGTTTTTCTGTTGATAGCCTCATGTTGGTTGATAGGAGTGAATGGGAAAGATATGATATTATCTATAAAAGTGATGATAAAAATTTAAAATTAGACACAACTTTTTCTTTTGAAAAGGTTATAGTGCCAGATGACTCACCCATGTATAGGGTAAATGGGGATTGCAATCAGAATTTGCAATGGGATGATGCTGAACGATATTTTGATTTTGGTCCGGATATGTGTCCAGATAGTCTTGAAACAGGGGCTGATACTTATACTGATGTTAATGAGAATGGTTCTTGGGATGAATCCGAACCATTAATAATAGATTGGAATAATGATGGGAAGTGGACAAAAGCATTTTGTGCAGTAAGAGATCTAGATTCAGATGGTGATATTGTTGATGAAGATCCATGCAATTGTGGGAATGAAGTAAATGCAGAGTGGGTCGTTGCAAAAGCAACAAGTAATGTAGCTAACTGCATAGAGGAGGGTGGCTACTGGCTAACTTATGGTACAAATGAGTGTGAGTATGATCCTAATGGTGATAACTGGCGAGATTGTGGAATAGATGGATATTGCCCGGGTCATCCCAATGATACAAATGGCGATGAAAATGGAACAGAAAATAATGGGGTTTGGGATCCATCAGAAAACATGGAAAAAAATGGCAGGTATGATTTTGACATTGTAAATGGTATTGGTGAATATTTTGATGATTTGCCAAATGGTGTTCCAAATGAGCCTGCTGAATTCTGTGTTACGGGTAATGATGGTGAATGTAATCTAAGCGATCCATTTGAGGATAGAAATTGCAATGGGAAATGGGATGATGTAGAAATTGGAGATGAGGGCAACGGAATTTGGGATGATAAAGAAAGTTATATAGACTCTAATGGTAATGGGGAATGGGATAATGGCAATGGTAATTGGTCAGATGCCGAACCATTATACAGGATTAGTGATAGATTAGAAACATTAATTGTCGATTATTCTGAGGGCTTTGCAAATCGGAAAGAAGTAGCTAATATGGATATAAATACAGCAGCAACTTTTTATTATGGTACAATAGAGGATTCTGTTCATTTTGCATATAACAATTTTCTTAAACGCATTAGTATTGATGCAGAATATGCTGAATACTTTTATGATATTGAAAGAAAAGAAACAATATACACCAATAAGATAGTGGAATATCCACTGCCAGGAGTTGCTGAAGACTATCATGTAACCAAAACCAAGTGGTATCAGGATATCGATGGGACCTCATTTGTAGAGAGTCATTTGGATAATCCTAACTATGGCATCAACTATGGTTATGATTACCATCTATTTAAAATTTCAGAAAATGGCAACATTATTAAAATGGTGCACCCTGCATTTTTTTATTACTATGGATATAATTATAAATTTCAAGATATTGAATTGGGCTCCTGGAAAGAAAAACTTCAGGAGGAAGTTTATATTTATTCAATTGGCGGGATGTTAAGATCAGGGGAATATTATTATAAGGACACGACAATTGTTACACCAGTTGCAGATTATAGGGTGGAAGATTTATATGAAGTTGAATTTGATTCTTCCGTTGTTGTCCCCTTTAAAAAAATAACCTATAATTTAGTTGATTTAGATACTGTATGTATAAATGAGCCTGATGCTGGGTGGTTGAAGGGTCCTGGTTTAGAGGAAGATATTGTTATTGAATTAAATTACATGAAAAATTGCCCCCCTGTTGATACTACCTTGACAAATACATTTAAAATTACTAAAACGAAAACTATCACAATGTTTGGAAGTGGATTAGAATTTGGCTTGCGGAATACTATTTGGCTTGGGTCTGCGGGTGAGGGACATCCTCTTGGAATTGTGAAAGACCAATTGGAAATAAGATGGAGTGAGCCATATTGGGAGGAATATGGTTCCGCTTGGGGCGTTATATCTCGCCTTGAACTAAGGGCACTTCGTAAGTCAGAGCCTGAACTCTCCAGGCTTTTTGGAATTTTTCAACCCACAAAGCATGTGTCTTTGAAGGAGTTGGGAGATGAAGAGAGATTTGATAATGATCCCTTTATTATTACCCCGTCATTTGGGATGCATAGGATGAGAAAACCGAATGAGTAATAATTGGATTAAGATATTATTTTTAATTTTCAGTTCTTCCATATTAATGGCTGGTACTGATGGCCAGATTCGGGGAAAAGTAGATAATTTTGAGGGTGAAGGCCTAGCTGGTGCCCAAATTTATATTGAATCTTTGGGTATAGGTGCTGTTGCTGATTTAGATGGCAATTATATTCTCATTAATGTACCCATTGGAAAGTATGATATCCAGGCAACCATGATTAGTTATCGAACCCAGGTCTATTCCAATGTGGATGTTATGATGGATAATACAATCTGGTTAAATTTCACCCTTGATGTTGAGGCAATAGAGGGTGATATTATTTATGTAAGTGGTGAAAAGGAACTCGTAGACAAGGGTGCAACATCTAAAAAAATTACAATTGGTGCAGATGCCATACAGGCGCTGCCAATTCGGGATGTATCTGAGCTCTACTCTCTCCAATCCGGTGTAGTAAAAGTAGAAGGTGGAATGAGAGGTGGAATTCCTGATCATGAAGAAAAAGGATTGGAAGAAGTACATGTCCGTGGCGGTCGTTCCGGAGAAATTGCCTATCTCATTGATGGAATGTATATTCGAAATCCCATTTATGGAGGTATTGGTAATGGTACCCGTCTCAATTTATTTGCTATAAAAGAATTTGATTGGCAGCCCGGTGGTTTTAATGCGGAATATGGAGATGCTATGTCAGCTGTTTCCAATTTGCATACAGCTACCGGAGGTAATGAATTCTCCTATAAATTCAAATATGAAACAAGTATGGTGGGTGCTGAATTAGGCAGCCATTATGATGAACTCAGGGGTTATGATGATTATAATCTGGGATTTGGCGGAACTATGCCGCTAATTAACAAGCTTAAATATTGGGTTTCCGGACAGCATTCATCCTATAAAAACTACCGTGTTTACCAATTTGATTCTCTTGCCTATATTCAAAATGATCCGGGTAATATAATTAATAAGCAGAATGAGGTCCAGCCCTGGGATGATGAAGTAGGATTTCGCGGATTTGGTTTTGATAATACCTGGGATGTATTCAGTAAACTGGCTTATAATCCAACCAATAAATTGCGATTTCAATTATCATATTGGGTGGTGTCAGCTCACAGAAAAATATTTTCTCCAAGTTACTTGTACTGGGATACAGGACAAAATGAGATGTTTAGGGACACCAAAAGGCTTGCCTTTGAAATGAATCATTCTCTTACGGCGAGAACTTTCTATACCCTTAGATATTCCTATTTTAAACAAAGTGCATTTACAGGTGTCAGATGGAGGGATAGTGATGATGATGGGTTGCCGGATTGGTTTGAGTGGAGTCACCCTGCTGGTAATAGAACCAATGGTGATGGGGATAAGGGAATGTCTGATATCAACAACCCTTATGTGGTGCCCTATAGAGCCGTTGGTGACGGTTCAATTGATTATATAAGAAGGGACGGTGATGGTCCTCAAGAATGGAATAGTGGCTGGTATTTAGGAGCTGTCCCGGGTAATTATAATTGGGAAGTTGCTGAACAATTTACCGATGTAAATAATGATGGTATTTTCCAGGATGGGATAGATACTTTTGATTTAATAAATGATCTTGATGGGGATGGGAAATGGACCGGTCCTGTTATGGTGCAGAAATGTGAATATAGAGATGGTAGCTATTGGCTCACACCTGAAATGTATGTCAGTAATGAATATTTCCATGATTTGGAATCAATGTGGATTAAATCTCTTCAGGATCCCTATGTGGATGCTTTCGGTATGAATTATTCACCAGATTCTTTATATTTTGCAGGATATAACGATGGATCTATTACTGGGGATTGGGAAGAAGGGAATATATTTGGCGGACATGATCGGTTTTACAGTACCTCGAATGCAATTACCAATGAGTTTCGTTTTGATATTACATCTCAATTAAATGATAAAATTAGAGCCCGGATGGGTATTGATTTAAAATCTCATAAACTCAATTTTTATGAAGTGTTGAACCCATGGGATGATGTAGCAGCATCGAGACAGAGGTTTGCTGAGCAGTGGAATGATTTTGGTAAAGATGATACTCTATGGCAGTTCTCTTCTACAGGAGATCGGAAGAGCGTCGTGTAGGGAAAGAGTGTAGATCTCGGG
>ERZ813253.702-NODE-702-length-11157-cov-10.330734_pt1 | contig 11157 bp, 9 predicted proteins | sample MGYA00520893_ERZ813253 | MGnify/ENA primary metagenome ERZ813253 (study PRJEB31669, sample SAMD00080414) | marine metagenome | biome: oceanic hadal pelagic zone biome; feature: marine hadalpelagic zone; material: sea water | place: Pacific Ocean:Izu-Bonin Trench...
CACCCCTGCTTACGATTGAATTGGACCTGAATCCTGAAATCATAAATGACATTGATTCCATTTCTTTTTCAATATTAAACGCATTTGCATTTATAAGTGATTTGGATCCCGCTGGTGATAATTGGAATGCGGAGACAAATCCAGACAGTACCGAGGGTGATAGTACTTATAATGTAGGTGAATTATTTAATGATTACGGAGTTGATAATTGTCCGGATGAACTTGAAACAGGAGTCGAAAATAATCCATGTGATTCCACCATTAGTATTTACAGTTTAGAGGGAACAGAAGGTAATGGCCAATTAGATTGGACCGATGAAAATGATAATGGTGTATGGGATGTAGATGAAGGTGAGGAGTGGTTTGATTGGGGCACAGACGGGTGCAGTGATATTTTTGAAGTTGGTGGAGATTCCTGTACAATCATAGAAAATTCTGAATGGGTCACAGGATCAGATCCGAATGGTGACAATTTTATAATTGACCCTGTTGGGGATGATTGGAAATCAGAAACCAATGTTGATGGTACTGAAAATAATGGTAAATATGATGGTGGTGAACCATTTAAGGATTGGGGTACTGACGGATTACCTTTTTCACTGACTGGTGATTTGGATGAAAATGGTACTGAGGGAAATGGCAGCTATGAATTGGGAGAACCCTTTGATGATACGGGTAGTGATGGGTTATTTAACGAGAATGAATCTGGATATAATGCTGATGGCACTGAAGGAAATAATGTCTTTGACGGAGATGGTGAGTTCTCAGATTGCGGTGAAGATAATATCTGCAACGATACAGAAGGAGATGACGATACAGACAATTATAATATAGACCCAAATGCAGATAATTGGAGTGCAATTGACTCAACTGGCACAGAAGGGAATGATCTGTTAGATGATGGTGAGGAATGGTTTGACTGGGGCTTAGATGGCATTCAAGATACCCTGGAAGCTTCAGATTCATCTGTTATTTCAATTGAACGGTATGATAATAGTTATATTTTTAACCTTGATGATGAACTTTTACAATTTACTCCGGATTTAAAAACGGATACAGTGAGTCTGTGGATTTCTGAAATACGGAAAGATGATGAAAATTCATTAAAATTAATTATTGAGGTAAGTGTTCAATCAAATAAAGCCTTGAAAGGGCTTCGATTTCAATTATCTCACATACCTTTCACCAAAGTAGATACAACCCTAAAAACATATACGCCCTCCATTGCACAGCTTGGAGAGAATAAACTTTTCGAAGATTTTACATTACTGCCAAAGAGAAATTACTCTGATGAAGAATTAGATGAACAATTGCTTATTGAGTACTCTAATGATCTTTCTACATTTCTTGATTTTGACAGCCTGAACCTTTTTCTTGCAAATGAAGAGTATATTTTTTCCCACCAATATTCAAATTTAGTTTTTTATATAGATACTACAACTACTGATATACATGAAGATGGTATGTGGGTATATGTAACTCATGAGGATGATTCAGGTGAAGATAAAATATTAATTTCTAAGAAAGTGACTTCATCATCAGATTCCGTTGAAATTTCTATGGGGCAGATTTTGAGGGAGTATCAAAGTGGAAGCATTACCTCATATAATGGGTTAAAATTAAAAACAGATGGAAACCTGTATAATTATTCAAAATTATCAATTAAAAATAATCCTCGAATAGATGTGATGTACAGTCAATGAAAATATATTTCTTCTTAATATTAATCACAGGAATTGGTTACTCTCAGGCTACTGGTTTATCTATTTATGGAGTTGGAGAGAAAATAGACAATACTGACCCAGCATCATTGGCAATGGGAAATAGTAGTTTTTTCTCTGGTAATTCAAAGCATATTTCAAATGGTTCACCCTCCTCTTTATGGAGGTCAGCTCTTACTCGATTTACTATTCATTCTGGCCTTAATTATTTAAGGACGACTCAATTTCCTGATCAACTTCAGCAGAATTTAACATCATTTTCTATCTTATTTCCGGTGGGTAATAAAAAAGTTTTTGGCTTGGGGTTAAAGCCAACCTATCGAACTAATAAATTAACGGTAACAGATGAAGATTTTCAATTTATTGGTGCAGATGAAAGTATTACGGAAGCCCCAATTGCGTACAAAAATTCGTATACAATTGATGGAGGAATTTCTGAAATGTTTTTGGAGTACTCTCGAAAATTAACTCCACATTTTTCCGGTGGGATTAAATATTCTCTCCTTTTTGGAAATCAAATTCTAAAGGATGAACTTTATACGTATGATGTTGTAATTGATACATCCTCCTCATTTGGACTGCTTATTAAAGATTTTGTAGACAATGGAGATACCCTTTATGCAACAGCAGTAAATGGTGTCATGACTGAGGTCAACAAATATCGAAAGTTTTCAGGCTCAAGTATTTCTGCTGAAGGAAGATATTCAAGTGAGAAATATGAATTGGTTTTAAATGTATTGATTAAGGGCAAAACAAAAGTTGAAACGACTAATCAGATAACAGTAGGAAATTCAACCTCAACCAATACATTTGAAAATTCTGCAACGAATGTATCATCTGATATTGGTCTTGGATATCGCTATAAAATCTCGAATAATTCTGGAATTACAGTGGAAATACACAATAAATCTCCCTTTAATATTCCTGAAAATGTAGCAATTTTTGATATTATGCCTCCAGGGGAGAAATCGATTCATTTTGGCAGCTATTATCAAATTAGAAATTCTAAGATTGGTTATTGGAATAATCTGAATATCAGGGGCGGCGCTTATATGAAAAATTTAGATTTTACCGATGGAATATTTAGAGATGTTGGTGCAACTTTTGGTATTGGATTTGAGTATTTGAGTAATACCCAATCTGTTGATCTTGCATTACGTCTTGGAAAAAAAGAGAGCAGGCTATTAATTGGAGAATATGAAGAGTATATTAGTTTTCATATTGGAATTACAACTGGAGAAAAATGGTTTATGAGAAGAAGGAGAAAATAAATTGAAAATTAAGATAATATTAATGAGCGTAATTGTGATATTTGGCTGTGTTCCACCATCGACAGAATCGCCATCTGCAGACACGGATATCTATGCCACCTTGGAGGATTGTGAACCCTGTCCTCAATTATTAAGTTTTGCCTCAACCAATTATCAAAATCGGGATTGGCGGGGAGCAATTAATAATTACGATCAATTACTCAAATGCAATTGTGGAAAAGTTGATCCTGAAAATACCTTTAAGTATATGGCTTATTCATATCAACAATTAGGTTTATATGATAGTGCGGCATATATTTTTAAACAGGGATTGAAATATACTCCGGAAGATATTGATCTATTAAAGATGGCAGGAGAAAATTCCGGCCGCTTGGATAATTATGATGATCAAATTTATTACTTTGATAAGATTCTAAGTTTTGAAGAAAATAATCTTGAAATATTGGAACTGCTCAGTAATGTTTATCGGGACCGTGAATTGTATGAAGAACAGGTGGATATCTTGAACCTCTGGCTTAAATATGAACCCACAAGTAAAAATGCAAATGCAGAAAAAAAAGCAGCCTTTGCAGCATTAGGAAAGGATGAATCTGATGTTGACCGAGAACGCTGGGAATCTGAAACATCGAATATCCAGTATGGATTAGACTATATTCGATCTCTTCAAGATGCGGGCAATATTGAAAAGATTATTGAAGTTTGTAAGGAGTTATTGGTTTATGAAAAATACAATACAATAATCCTGCGTAATTTAGGGGATTCTTATTTGAATCTTTATAAAGAAGATGAAGCCCTGGATACTTATAATACTTTGGCACAAGTTGACCCCACCAATTATGATGTTGCCATTGATATTTCAAAAATCCTTATCAATAAAGAAAAATACCCGGAAGCATTGGATTGGGCAGATAAAGCTGTAAGCGTTAGTGGCAAAAACGGAAAATCAATTTATCAACGGGCAGAAGTATATTTTGCAGTAGCAGAATCATGCAGTGGTAATCCCCTCACATTTTGGGATAAAGTAGTCTATGAAGTTTCTTGGGAAGATTACAAATCGGCATTGAATAAGGGGTATAGTCAGGCAAAATCAAGGCGTGATTTTGTGGGTAATAATTTTATAACAACGTCTGCAGATTGGTTCATGCGTCCCGATGGAGAAAAAGAGGTTGTCCCCATAGGAGAGTGTTATTCCTGGATTAATAAATCAGTGAAACGGAAAAATTGAAAATATATCTCGCAACTGATCATGCAGGGTTTGAACTTAAGGAGTTTATTAAAACCCATTTAATTTCACTCAATTATGAAGTTGAAGATTGTGGAGCATTAGAAATGGATCCACTAGATGATTACCCGGATTTTATTATCCCGGCAGCTCAAAAAGTAGCCTCAGACCCAAATTCAAAGGGAATTATCATGGGAGGATCGGGGCAGGGAGAAGCCATAGCCGCAAATCGAATTAAGGGTGCGAGAGCGATTGTTTATTATGATGGCCCCATAGAAATTATAAAATTATCACGCATGCATAATAATGCAAATATTCTCTCTTTTGGTTCACGCTTTATAACCCATGAGAAAGCAGCTGAAGCTGTTGATTTGTGGCTGAGTGAACCATTTGAAGGGGGAAGACACCAGCAAAGAATAGAAAAATTGGATAATTAAATGGAAAAATTAAATATAGCTGATCCTGAAGTTTTTAACAGTATCGAACAAGAATTCCACCGCCAGCAAAACACATTGGAAATGATTGCATCTGAAAATTTCACGAGTCCAAATGTAATGGAAGCTGTTGGCTCAGTATTAACCAATAAATATGCAGAAGGATACCCGGGAAAAAGATATTATGGTGGTTGTGATGCTGTTGATTTAGCAGAAAATTTAGCACGGGACAGAGCCAAAGAATTATTTCAGGCTGAATATGCAAATGTTCAACCCCATTCCGGATCTCAAGCGAATATGGGCGTATATCTAACTCTTTTACAGCCCGGTGATACGGTTATGGGACTCAATCTATCTCATGGGGGACACTTAACTCATGGAAGCCCTGTCAATTTCTCAGGTAAATTATATAAATTCATTTCCTATGGAGTTGATAAAAATACGGGAAGAGTAAATTTTGATGAAGTTTCAGCGCTGGCGAAGAAACACAAGCCTAAACTTATTGTTTGTGGAGGAAGTGCCTACCCACGGTTTATCGAATTTGAAATGTTCCGCCAGATTGCAGATGATATTGGCGCCCTTCTAATGGCAGATATTGCACATCCATCTGGATTGGTAGCAACAGGAATTCATCCCTCACCCTGGCCCCATTGTCATGTGGTTACATCTACAACACATAAAACCCTCAGGGGTCCTAGAGGTGGACTGATACTTATGGGGAAAGACTTTGAAAATACATGGGGAGAGGTTGCGCCTAAATCCGGTCGGGTAAAGATGGTCTCAGAGCTCATTGATTCTGCTATTATGCCGGGAATCCAAGGAGGTCCGCTGATGCATGTAATTGCAGGGAAGGCAGTTGCCTTTGGAGAAGCCTTAAAAACTCCATATATTCAGTATTGTGAACAGATAGTAAAAAATGCACAAATTTTAGCTGAAACATTATTAAATTTAGGCTATGATATTGTTTCAGGTGGTACAGATACACATTTGGTATTGATCGATCTGACTCAAAAAGAAATTTCCGGAAAGAAAGCAGAAATCGCTTTGGAAGAAGCGGGAATTACAACCAATAAAAATATGGTACCATTTGATGAAAGATCTCCTATGGTTACAAGTGGTATTCGAATTGGTACTCCTGCTTTAACCACTCGGGGATTTCGAGAAAATGAAATGCTACAAGTTGCCAATTTAATTGATAATGTTATTCAAAATATTCAAGATGAAACAATCATCAAAAATACACGTAGCTCTGTATCAGAATTATGCGCTCAATTTCCAATTTACGAGGATTTTGCAATAGATGAAATGCCCCAGTTGTCATAAAGAAGATTCAAAAGTTGTGGATTCCCGTTCTATAAAGGGGGGAGAAAGCATTCGCCGGAGACGGGAATGTAATGCATGTAATTTTCGGTACACCACTTATGAATATGTCCTCGATAACCCTGTTAAAGTTATTAAAAAATCTGGGGAGCGTGAAGAATATGATCGGGGAAAACTCGAAAAAAGTTTCAGTATCGCCTGCAAAAAACGCCCTATACCTGAAGAAAAAATCCAGCAGGCAATTAATAGAATTGAAGAAAAAATTAGTAATATTTCAAATATTGAAATTGAAGCATTTCAAATTGGCAGCCTGGTCATGGAAGAATTAAAAGAAATTGACAAAGTTGCATTTATTCGCTTTGCTTCTGTCTATCGTGAATTCAAAGATATTGGCGAATTTCAGGCTCAAATTGAAGATCTAAAAGATTAGCAATTTCTTTTTAATCCGATTTGAGTAGAAATAATTCTACTATGTTCCGATTTTTATTATACCCTTTTAATTTACTCATTGATTCCCTTGAAGGTGTTGGGCGTTATGTGGAATTAATGGCAAGTATGTTCCGATCGCTGTTTTCCTGGCATAAAAACCTGAGTCTTATTGTAGATCAAATGTTCCATATTGGGGTACTTTCAATTCCTATTGTTATTCTTACCAGCTTATTTTCAGGTATGGTCACCTCTGTTCAGGCAGCTTACCAATTTGAATCAGGTTTTGTCCCCAATTGGTTTGTAGGTAGTATAGTGGGTGAATCCGTATTAATGGAATTGGCACCAATGATGACTGGATTAGTCATGACAGGAAGAATTGGAGCTACCATTGCAGCTGAAATTGGTACAATGCGTGTTTCGGAACAGATTGATGCCCTGGAATCCCTATCTTTTGACCCAGTTTCATTTTTAATTCTACCACGGGTTTTGGCTGCTGCAATAATGTTTCCAATATTGATTATAATTGCGGATTGTTTTGGTATTATTGGTGGATTGTTCGCTGCTGTAAATGCAATGGATGTAAGCCATTTAGAATTTATTCGTGGCCTCCGAAATTGGTTTCGCCCCTGGGATGCTTGGTTTGGACTGATTAAAGGCTTATTTTTTGGTGTCGCCATAACTTCTATAGCTTGTTATCAAGGATATTACACTACGGGTGGAGCAACCGGTGTGGGTAGAGCCACTACAGCTACCGTTGTTATTTCTTGTGTTGCTATTGTCTTTTTGGATTATATTTTAGCAGCTATTTTATTATGATTGAAGTAAAGAATTTATTTAAATCCTATGGTGATAAAGGAGTATTATCGGATATAAATTTCTCTGTAGTACAAGGTCAATCAGTAGCAATTGTAGGTAAATCTGGTGCCGGAAAATCTGTTTTACTCAAATGTCTCATTGGTTTAGTTAAACCTGATGAAGGCACAATTTATATTGATAATAAATTAATAAATACCATGAGTTTTCGACAACTCCAGAAAATCCGTTCTAACATTGGCATGGTTTTTCAATTTGGAGCGTTGTTTGATTCCATGACTGTGGGAGAAAATATTAGTTTGGCATTACACAAACTTACAAAACTTTCTGATGATGAAATTAAGGAGCGGGTTTTTAATTCTCTAAAAGATGTCGATATGGCTGATACAGAAGATTTAATGCCTTCAGAATTATCTGGCGGAATGAAAAAAAGGGTTGGGATTGCTCGTGCAATTGCCGCCAAGCCCACATATCTTTTTTACGATGAACCAACCACGGGGTTGGATCCGGTAATGACCGATAGCATCAACCGATTAATACTTAAATTTCAGAGTACTGGCAAGGTGACATCCGTAATTATTACCCATGAAATGCGGACAGTTTATGATGTAGCAAACCGTGTTCTTCTTTTGCATGATGGAAAAATTTGGTTTGACGGGAGCCCGGAAGAGATAAAAAATGTAGATGATTTGGTAATTCAACAGTTTATTACTGGTAACAGTACATTAGTTTAAAAAGGAAATAAAACATGAAGGTTTCACGATTATTTTGGATAGGGTTAATTTTTATCACGAGTATTGTTGTATTTATTTTAGGGCTTATGTATCTTCAGGAAATCTCTATTAAAAAATCTAATTATACCTTTACAGTATTATTTGAAAATATTCAAGGGCTTCATGTTGGGGATGAGGTAGATATGTTGGGTAAAAAAATTGGAAAAGTATCTCATTCTCGTATCATGGGGAATCAAATATCGGTGGAATTATCCATTGATAATTCTTTTGCATTTAATATCCCAATTGATTCAAAAATAGAGGTTAAGAGTGAAGGATTGATTGGCTCTAAATATATTTCGATTACGCCAGGTGTTAAGACAAAAGAGTATATTCTTCCAGGGACAACGGTTGCGGGTCTCAAAGAATTTAATTTTTCAGAAATCACCCCGGGGATTGTCCCCTTAACGCAAGATCTTTCTGCTTTTGCCCGGAACTTAAAGGCTACTCTGGGAGAAGAAGAAAAAGATAAAATCAGATTCACCATTCGAAATATTGAATCCCTTACTGCAGAGCTGGATACATTCATTTATAATTATCGAAATATTGTGTCTGATAAGGATAAAAAGAATTTCCATGATTTTATGAAAAATTTGAATGGAGCTGTTAAAGACTTAAAATATGGTGTGAATAAAGAAATCAATAAAATAGATGGAATGCTGGATGAATTAAAAAAAGTAACGGATAAATCTGATGAATTAAGTACTACCATTACAGAGCTGAAAAAGAGCAGTGAATCTTTTGCAAAAGCTACGGAAAAATTGGATAATATTCTGGGAAAAATAGATAATGGTGAAGGGACAATGGGAAAGCTAATTAGCGATACGACCCTCTATGGTAACATGAATAATTTAGTAAATGAAATGCGGGCATTTGTGAAGGATATTAAGGATAATCCGGGCAAATATATGAAGGCATACCGGAAGAGTAAAAAATAGGTAGTTTTCTAATTTACCGGAACAATTTTGATTTTCACTCATTTTATACATTGTCAATATTGTTTTCCATTATGGAAAACTGGTAAATTAACAGGCTTAGTTAAAAGGAAAAATACATATAGACTTTTGTTAATAGGATCTGCATGGATCTGACATTGAGGAAATGAATTAGGGGGTAACACCTTTTCAGATTGGCAATTCTATGAAAAAGTCGGAATCTAAACCGGGTATATTCATAGCTACTCGGTTTTTTTATTTAGAGAATAATTTAAGGAAATGATTATGAAATTTAAATATATATTATTATTGTGCTGTGCCGTTGCACAGTTGTGGGCAGTGGGTGAAGCAGGTGCGATCTTCTTGCTTATTGCACCAGGTGCAGGACCTGCTGGCACAGGGGAAGCACAAGTTGCAAAAGCTGATGATGCTTATGCCAGTTACTATAATCCTGCAGGATTAGGGTTCCTTAAAGGGAAAGAGGCTGTAGGAATGCATGTGAATTGGCTTCCCAATCTTGCCTCTGATTTATTTTATGAATTTTTAGCTTATCGGCACTATATAGATGGATTGGGTTCTCTAGGAGGTCACATAATATTTTTAAATTTGGGAGAACAGATTGGCATGGACGAACATGGCAACCCAACTTCTAATTGGTCAAGTTTTATGGCTGCGGCAGCAGTAAGTTTTGGCACCCAACTTTCCGAAACATCTGCCATTGGGTTTAATTTTAAAGTATTTCATCAAAAACTTTCAGATCAGGTTGTGGCAGGAGAAGAAGGAAAGGGGTATTCCACAGATTTTGGATTTGATATTGGATACCTGAAAAAATTTAAACCAAGTAAAGCTACATTGAAATCAAAGAAAACGAAGAAAATTAATTTACTAATTGATCAATTATCTGACATATATGAAAGACAAAATAAATTGAATGATCAAATTTCTGCAATATTTGAAACAGAGAATAATGGCTATGAAGAAATGGAAGAACAACTATATTTGCTTGAAGATTTAGAAAGAATAAAATCTAAATTATTCAAATATGATTCCATGGAAAGCTTTTCTGAATTAGATGTACGTTTAGTTTCCATCGTAGAGGGAATGGATAAATTAATTAATTCTTTTGATGAGCTCCTGTTAGAGGAAATAATTCCTTCTACCGTAGAAAATTTTGAAGATTCCACATTTGTCATGAGTGATAAAATTCTATTTGAATTATTGGAGGTGGAGTCTTTTAGAGAACAATTCATATCTGAAGTGGAAACTGAAATAATTCAGGATTCTGATGACAGATTTAATTTTGGTGTATCCATTTCGAATATTGGACCTAAAATTGACTTTGTGGATGTTGATCAGGCGGACCCTTCTCCCATGAATATGCGCCTGGGAATTTTTGCACAATTATATAATGACGGTTTTAATAAAGTTAATTTTTTGTTTGATGCCAATAAATTATTGGTCACCCGTTACCAAATGATGGATTGGGATGGCGATGGAATTGTGGGTGGATGGGATGAATCAGGTTTTGCTGTGAGCAATAGTGGATTTATATCGGGAGATTATAATTCCAAAGGTAGAAAAGAATATGATGACTTAGAATATTTTGATGATCCCTGGTATTTATCAATTGCTACTGCCTGGTTGGATGATTGGCTGTTAGGTGGTGATATTGACCATTCAGGCGATCAGAAAATTGGAGGTTACAACTGTACAGGTGTATTAAAGGATAGTTCACTTGGTGAATTTGAATGTGAAGATGGTGTTTGGAACCCAACCAACGACTTAGCTTTTTCAGATTCTGATTTTGGAATTTTTGGTTATCCAAGTGGCGGGGAATTAGATACATTAACCAAAACTATAGAAGGAGGCAAAGCTCAAATTGAAAAGGGAAGTGGTGATAATAGATCATTTACTAAAGAGTTAGAAGAAATGGTCTATAATGTGGGAATGGAATATTGGTACACAGATGCCTTTGCATTACGAGTCGGCTACATTTATGATTTTGAAGGGAAGATATTTAATCCAACCTTTGGCGCTGGTATTAGATTATTACAATATGGTTTTGACTTTGGCTATACCGCAGGGGATCAAGGCCATCCCCGGGCGAATACCATGTTTTTTTCTGTGAATATAAAACTTTAATATTTTTATCAATTTAAGAAGTACCTCCCCAATTGATTTTCAGATTTCTACTTTTTATTAGCCTCGGTTTCGGGGCTAATTATTTTCAGTCAAATTC
>ERZ813253.704-NODE-704-length-11143-cov-3.493827_pt1 | contig 11143 bp, 9 predicted proteins | sample MGYA00520893_ERZ813253 | MGnify/ENA primary metagenome ERZ813253 (study PRJEB31669, sample SAMD00080414) | marine metagenome | biome: oceanic hadal pelagic zone biome; feature: marine hadalpelagic zone; material: sea water | place: Pacific Ocean:Izu-Bonin Trench...
GGGGTCGAGAACTAGGATCTAGAAGTCGAACAGCCGGAGATAAACCAGCGACAGGGCGACGCCGACCACCACCAGCACCACGGCCAGGGTCGCCCCGAAACCGTAGCGCAGGTTGCCGAAGTAGTTTGACAACGCCGTGTGGTAGGCGTTCAGCGCCCAGACCTCGGTGGTGAAGAAGCCGGGGCCGCCGTCGGTGAGCAACAGGATGTACTCGAACGAGGTCATCAGGCTCAGGGTCTGGTACGTGGTAATGAACAGGATCGGCCAGGCCATCAAGGGCAGGATGATGCGCCGTATCTGTTGCCATTTATAGGCACCGTCGACCTCGGCCGCGTGCAGCACGTCGGCGGGTATGGCGAGCACGGCGCTGGCGAAGATGATCATGCCCATGGAGGCGCCGACGAAACCGTTAGCCATGATGACGAAGGTCCAGGGAAACTCGTTCAGCCAATTTTCCGGCTGCACCCCGAAGAACCCGAGGACGTAGCTGATGAAGCCGTTGTCGAAGCTAAGCCATCTCCACAGCATGATGTAGATCACCGAGGGGCTGACGCGCGGGATCAGCCACACGGCGCGGAAGAACTTGGACTGTCCCGACGGCATGTAGAAGGTGCTCAGCGCCAGCATCATGGCTAAACCGACGTTGAAGAACAACGTCAGAACCACATAGAACGCCGTGTTGGCCAGTATCTTCAAGGTGAAGTCGCTGGCCAACAGTTCCCTGTAGTTGCCCAGGGTCCATTTCCAGCTTGTATTCGCCGCGTCGAGAATGACTTCGAACACGTCTTCCGTGACCTCGACCCCGATCGATGCAAGGCCGTCGCGTAGACCCTGCTCTGAGAAAAACTCGCGGTTCTTCAGAGACTGTATGACGGATTTCGAAACCGCTTTGCGGTCCTTGAACGAGCGGGGGCGGTTGGTCAGTACCTTCAGCGCGGCGAATAGCTTTTTCTCCGTGGCATAGACCTTACCGGTAAGCTTCTCCTCGATCTCCTTGATCACCGCCGGCTTCAGGGCGCTGTTGCGTAGCGCCGTCAGCCCCGTGTCGTCGAAGACGAAGACGCTGCTGCCCAGCTTCCCCACCAAGGCCGCGTCCATGCCGCCGTTCTTGAGAGTTCGTAATGTCGCTTCGCTGACCACATAGCGGGTGCCGAGGATGCCGGTATCGGAACCCATCGTCGTGAAGCTGAAGACGAAGGTCATGAACACCGGGATCACGAAGAACAGGGTCACCGTCAGCGACGCCGGCAGCATGAACCAAAGGGCGAGATATGACCTTTTTCTTATCATAGGTCCCCTCAACCTCTACATCTGCCACGTCCGTAACAGACGGCCCGCGGCCCGACCGGTCTCCAGGCTGCTTCCGCCCCCAGCGCGCGCCGACCCGGCGCCTCTCGACGCGGGGACGGGGCGGACTCGACACCGTTGCCCAAGGGGGCGCGGAAGCTACGCGGAGCTTAACGGATGATCACCTTGTCTCCCATGGTGGCCGCCATCTCCTTGACCACCGTGTCGACCGCCTCCTGGGGCGAGACACCGCCGCTCCAGGCGGCGGTCAGGCCCTTCCAGACGAGGCTGTCGTACTGACCGAAATCGACGCTGTTGGGCAAGGCGAAGGCGCTTTTCAGCAACTCCGTCGCCTCCGACGTCCAGCGGTCGTCGGCATATTGGGAGACCTTGGTCTGGGCGTTGGTGATCCCTAAATGGGCCGAGGCGATGGCATGAAGCGTGTTCATCCTGGGCTCGGAGGCGATGGTGATCAACCGGGCCGCCATTTCCACTTCCTCCCCCTGGGCCCGCTTGGAGATCAGGTAGGTCAGCGGGTGGGTGAGGGTTGTCGCATTGCCCCCATTTCCGCCGGAGGGGATGAGCGAGAACATGACCTTGTCGAAGAAGTCGCTAAGGCCCTCTTTGCGGGTGTAGCGGGCATAGTGCCACGTGCCGCCGTGCCACAGGCCGGCCTTGCCGGTGGCCACTTCGTTGTACCATTGGTCCCATTCCATGCCGATGTGGTTCTTCTTGGTCACCCCGTACTTGTAAACGGCGTCATTGAAGAACTGGTAGTAGGCCAGCAGGGCGCCCTTATCCAGGATCAGCTTGCCGCTCTCGGCGTCGTACATGTCGCCGCCCTTCTGGACGGCGTAGAACTGCCAATAGTCGCCGCCCTTGGTGGCGCGGGGATAGAAACCGTAGCCCTTCTTGACCAGACCCTTGTCCTGAATCTTCTTGGCGTCTTCCAGGACGTTTTGCAGGGTGTAGTCGCCGCTCTTGACCCTACCCGGCAGGGCGGCGATGTCGGCGTCGGAATAACCAATCGCCTTCAGATGCGGATTCCAGGCGAAGAAAGGCCTGGATTCGGCGTCCTGAGGGATCCCCCAGACCTGCCCGTTCCACGACATGATCGGCCACAGGCTGGGAAACAGGTCGGAGAAAGGCCAAGCCTCGAGGTCGATGTAGTCTTCGATCGGATAGATCAGGCCGGCGCTTCCCCACACCGGGATATCCTCGTGGCCGCCGACGATGATGTGCGGGCCCTTGCCGGCTTCGACCGCCAGCGAGAAGCCCTGCTTCAACTGCGCCCAGCCCTGCGAGCCGGAGAAGGACGTCCCTTTCTTGACGACCACCCGGGTATCGCTGCCTTCGATCTTCAGTTCCTCGTTGAGAATGTTGGCGGCCAGCGAGATGGCTACGAAACGGTAGCGCTCGTTCTCGTCCGCCGGAGCCCAGACCTCGATCTCGATTTCCTGCGCCTGCGCCGTCGGCAAGGAAAACAGAATGGCGGCAAACGCAGCCAAAATCAAACGTTTGAATTTCATGTACCCCTCCTGTGAGCAAGACCCGAATGAAAAGAAATTTCCATGTAAAAATTACAATGGAAAATATGTTCCCCGTCAAGATGTATTTAAGAAAAACTGCGACTCGAATCGAAACAGGCCGCTCGAAACGATTAACCGACCACGGTCTGCATTGCCGACGATCAGTCCTTAACGAAGGTCACGCCGTGGTTGGCCAACTCGATTGAGACCGACTCTCCCCGCGGAATCGGTGATTCGATCCGCGAGTCGACGACGAACAGCTTACCGATCGCGGAGTCCACGGTGTATTCCATGTGGTTGCCGAGATAGGTCGCCTTGCTCACGGTGCCCACGAGTCCCGCTTCGCCCGCGACCGCCGAAAGCAGGATCGATTCCGGCCGGATAGCCAGATTGACGGGGCCGACCACGAAGCCGCGGTGGGCCAGGGAATGCTTGACGTCCCCGATGCGGATGCGCGCCACATCGCCCTCGATGGCGACGATCTCGGCCTTGACCACGGTGGCGTCACCGATGAAGTCGGCGACGAACAGATTGTCCGGCCTCTCGTAGATGTCCCGAGGACTGCCCTCCTGGGCGATCACCGCGTTGTCCATGACGATGATCCGGTCCGACACCGCGAGCGCTTCTTCCTGGTCATGGGTGACATAGACGGTGGTCAGGCCGAGTTTCTGCTGGAGCTCGCAGATTTCCTCGCGCATGCGGCGGCGCAGCTTGGCGTCGAGGTTGGACAGCGGCTCGTCGAACAGCAGCACCTCGGGCTGGAGGATCAAGGCGCGGGCGACCGCGACGCGTTGCTGCTGGCCGCCCGAGAGCTCGCTCGGCAGACGTTCGCCGTAGCCGCCCAGCCCGACGAGTTCCAGGTGGTCCTCGGCCTTGGCATGGGCTTCGGCCTTGGCCATGTTGCCGACGGTCAGCCCATAGGCAACGTTTTCAATAACCGTCATGTGGGGGAATAGGGCGTAGGACTGGAACACCATGCAGACATCGCGATCCGTGGCCGCCAGCTTGGTGACGTCCTTGTCGCCAATCAGGATCTTTCCGGCGTTCGACATCTCCAATCCGGCGATCAGACGCAGGGTCGTGGTCTTGCCGCAGCCCGACGGGCCGAGCAGGGTCACCAGGGTGCCCGGCTCGATGGTGAAGCTGATGTCGCGCACCGCGATGACCTCGCCGAACGCCTTGGTGACGCCTTCGAAGCGGACCGAAGAAGCCGTCTTGCCCAGAGTCATGCCGTGCTTCCCTTGATGCTGAACTGCTGCGCGCTGCGCTTGCTTTGCTTGCGCTGGCCGACCGCCAACTGGATGAAATAAATCGCCCCCAGCATAACCAGGATCAATACCGAGGAATAGGCGATGGCCAGCCCGAAGTCGCTGTTCTCGACCCGCCCGAGGATGTATGCGGTGGCCATGTCGTAGTTGGCGCTGACCAGAAAGATCACGGCGCTGATCGCGGTCATGGCGCGCACGAAGCTGTACACCAGCGCCGCGATAATGGCCGGGCGTAACAACGGGGCCACCACCCTGCGCAGGGTGGTGAAGGAGCGGGCGCCCAGGGTCAGCGAAGCCTCGTCCAGGCTCTTGTCGATCTGGCTCATCGAGGCGATGCCCGCCCGCACGCCGACCGGCATGTTGCGGAAGATGAAGCAGATCACCAGGATGACCCCGGTGCCGGTGATCTCGATCGGCGGCACGTTGAAGGCCAGGATATAACCGACGCCGATCACCGTGCCCGGGATGGCGAAGCTCAACATGGTGCCGACCTCGAAGGCGTCCTTGCCGAGGAACGTCTGACGCACCAGGATATAGGCGGTTATCAGGCCAATCCCGGCGGTCAGCGGCGCCGAGATGGCGGAGATCTGCAAGGTGGTCCAGAACGAGTTCCACGCGGCGCCGCTCCATACCAGCCCGTATTCGCCTCTGGTCACCGAGAAGGCTTCCGCGTAGTGGCTCAGGGTGAAGCTGTGGTCGAGCCCCCAGGTCTTGACGAAGCCGCCGAACATGATCATCAGATAGATCACCACGGTTAGCGCCGCCCACGGCAGGACGGCGGCGTAGCTGAGGGCCCTCACCCGCGCCGGAAGCCGTGCGTGCAGACCCGAGTCTCCCTTGCCGGTGATGGTTGTATAGGACTTGCGGCCGAGCCAGCGGCGCTGGGCGTAGAACGCCGACAGGGTAAACGCCAGCAACACCAGGGCGAGCACGGCGGCGCGGCCCTGGTCGTTCTGGGCGCCGACGATGGCGAAGAAAATCCCGATCGAGAGCACGTCGTAATCGCCGCCGAGCACCATGGGGTTGCCGAAATCGGCCAGGCTTTCGATGAAACCAAGCAGAAATGCGTTGGCCAGCCCCGGCCGCATCAAGGGCAGCGATATGGCGGAGAAGGTGCGCCAGTCGTTGGCGCGGAGGGTCAGCGACGCTTCCTCCATGGAAGGGCTGATGCCTTCGACCACGCCGATCAGCACCAGGAAGGCAATCGGCGTGAAGGCGAGGGTTTGCGCGAACCAGATGCCGGGCAGCCCATAGATCCACCGCGTCGGCTCGATGTCGAAGCCCCATTCGAGGAAGGTGCTGACCGCGCCCGAGCGGCCGAACAGGAGGATCACCGCCAGCCCGACCACGAACGGCGGCGTGACGATCGGCAGCACGGTCAGCACGCGCAGCAGTTTCTTGGCGCGGAACCCGGTGCGGGTGACGATGAGCGCGAAGGCGAGGCCCATGACTGTGGTGCTGACGCCCACCAGAATGGCCATGAACAGCGAGTTCCACGCCACCCCGCAGTTGACGTTCGCGGTCAGGCAGCCGAGCCCCCAGATGTCTTGTGCGAACAGTTTTTCGAAGAACAGGGCCGGCGCGAAATTGGCGTCGTTGTCCTGGAAGGCGCTGAGCAGGATGTAGCCCACCGGGAAAAAGATGAACACCGCGACCAGGGCGATGACCAGGCCGATCGAGCCGACGACGAAGACATCTCCCTTGATGGCGCCGCGCGCCGCGGTGCCTTGGGTGAGGAAAAACAGGAAGGCGCTGAGCACGAAAACGGCGCCGTAGCCCATGCCGAACTGCCGGTCGCCCAAGTCGCCGTAGAGAGATTCAAGAAAGCCGAATTCCCATCCGTTCAGGCCGATGGCGAAGCCCTGCGCCAGGGTGTAGACCAGCCCGAAGCTGCCGGCCGCGATCAGCACCGTGGCGTACCACGGGTCGGTCGGATCGCGGCCCACAATGGCCAGGGGCGCGGCCATGGCCAGGCCGACGGGAAGCAGCCACGGCCGGTCGTGGCCGAGCGCCTGAAGAATCCCCGGCGCGAAATCGATAGCGCCGGGGTAGCCGCTAAACCAGTAAAGGCTCCAGAATCCGTCCTCTATGGCGTACCAGGGTAGGATGACATAGCCGATCCAACCGATGGCAAGCCATAGAAAGACGGTCCTGTTCATGCGTGAAGGTCAGACGGGTCTTTTATCGACCCTGTTATTTCGGCAATGCCTTCACTTCCCGGTCCCACTTGGCGAGCAGACGCTTGCGTTCGGCCGACGACCCGTAGAGCGCGAAGTCGTAGTCGATGAGCTTGATCTGCGACACCTTGGGGGCTTCCGGCGGCGCCTCGACACTCGCATTCGACGGCACCTGATAGGCCTTGGCCTGCGGCATCAGCCTCTGGGCCGCGGGGCTCAACACCCAATCGATGAACGTCTTGGCGTTCTCGAGGTTGCGGGCGCCCTTGATGATGCTCGCCGAGCCGATCTCATAGCCGGTCCCCTCGCAGGGTGCGACGGACTTGATGGGGAAACCGTTGACGATCTGGGTCACCACGTCATGCAGGAAGACGATACCGATGGTCGTCTCACCGCGCGCCGCCGCCTTGATCGGCGCCGAGCCGGACTTGGTGTACTGATTGACGTTGAGATGCATCTTCTTGAGGAAATCGAAGCCGCCTTCCTCGCCGAACAGCTGCACGATGGTGGCCAGCGTCGTATAGGAGGTGCCCGATGAGTTCGGATTGGCGATCTGGACCTCACCCTTGTAGACGGGATCGGCCAGGTCCTTCCAGCACTTCGGCTCGGGAAGACCCTTCTTGGCGAGCAGATCGGTGTTGTAGCCGAAGCCCAGGGCGCCCAGGTAGATGCCGACCGTCTTGTAGTTGGCCTGCTTGGCCTGGGCCTGGGCCCAGGGGCGCAGCTTACTCAGCATGGGCGATTTATACTCGACGGTCAGGCCCTCTTCGGCGGCCTGGAGATGGGGATCGCCCGTGCCGCCCCACCAGACGTCGCCCTTGGGGTTCTTCCGCTCGGCGTTGATCTGCGCGAAGGTCTCCCCGGAGCTCTTGCGGGTCATCGCGACCTTGATGCCGGTTTCCTTTTCGAACTCCTTGATAACCAGCTGGCACCATTCGATCTGCGGGCTGCAATAGAGCGTCATCTTATTCGACGCCGCCGCCGCCGGGCCGACCGGCAGTAGGCTCAAGCTGACCGCGCCAAGGAACAGCGCGGCATAGGTATTCAGATAACGCATGGTTACATCCTCCCAAAATTTGTTGATCGCCGGCGTCAACGGGACGCCTTATCTTCGCGTTAAGCCGTCTTGTGAAAGAACCGCCGTGGCGTCGCACGCCCGGCTCACGCGTTCTTCACTGCGACCCGGTCAGTTCAGCACAGGGACTGGAAAAATACAACACCCTCAAGGACCAAGCATGGCGAAATGGTTGCTATTCAAACGTTGATGGGTGCCGGCGATCGGTCAGTGGGTATTAAGAATCCAGTATGCGCCGAAGCCCCGCGTCCTGAAAATCAGCGATCACATGATCGGCCCCGGCCCGGAGCAGATCGGCCGGCGAATAGGTCGTGGATAAACCGACCGCCAGGACCTCGGCGCCGCGAACGGCGCGGATGCCGACGGGCGAATCCTCGAAGCCGACGGCTTCCTCCGCCGCCACGCCGAGACGGCGGAGGGCGGTTGTGTAGGGCAGTGGATTGGGCTTGCTGTCGGCCAGTTCGTCGCCGAGCACCACCACGGCGAAGCGCTCGGACAGCCCGAGTCGGGCGAGCACGAGCTCCATATTGGCCCGTGGCGCGCTGGTGACCAGCGCCGTGGCGACGCCCGCCGCCGCCGCCCAGTCGAGAAGCGCTACGACGCCGGCGATCGGCTCGAGTTCACGGAGAGAGTCGCGAAAAAATTTCTCCTTGGTCTCGATATAGTCGCGGCGCCGTGCCGGAGAATGACCGGGCAGCAGGCGGCGAACGATGTCTTGGTTCTTGCCCCCGCAGATATGTTCGGCGTAATAGTCTTGGCTGATGGTGACGCCGAACCGCTCGAGAGCCTGCTGCGTCGCCGCAAAATGATGCGCGTCGGTATCGACCAACGTGCCGTCGAGATCGAACATAAGGGCGCTCAGGCGGCTAAGTTTTACGAGATCCGGCGGCAATGATTTGTTCCGACAATGGCGGCGCCCACGCGCCGGGAGTGGAGTGTATGGTAGAGGACGCCGACGCCGCAAGGTTCGCATTCGCCGAACAATTGATCCGCGAGGCCGGCGCCTTGGCGCTCTCCTATTACGGCGAAATCGCCACGCTCACCCTGACGCAGAAGGGTGTCAACGACGTCTGCAGCAACGCCGATATCGAAACCGAGGAGTTGATCCGCCGGTGCCTGTCGGTGGCTTGGCCCGACGATGTGTTCATCGGCGAGGAAACCGGCGGCGCCTCGCCGGCGGTCGGTCAGGGCGCCTGGGTGGTCGACCCGATCGACGGCACCGCCTGTTTCGTCAAGGGATTCGCCGGCTGGACAATCTCCATCGCATATTATCGCGACGACCAGGTGGTCATCGGCTTGGTCTACGATCCGGTCCACGATGAGATGTTCGCCAGCCGGCGCGGCCACGGCGCCACCTTGAACGGCGCGCCGATCCGCTGCTCGAGCGATACTGATTTCACCCACGGCCTGACCGGCATCAGCGCCTCCCACCGGGTATCCCCCGATCCCCTGGGGCCGCTCATCGTGCGGCTGCTGAAGGCCGGCGGCATGTTCCATCGCGGCGGGTCCTGCGCCCTGTCCATGGCCTACGTCGCCTGCGGCCGGTTGAACGCCTATTATGAGGCCCATATCAATTCATGGGACAGTCTCGCGGGCTTCCTCCTGGTCCAGGAGGCCGGCGGCTGGACCAACGACTTCCTGGGCGGCGACATGCTGAGCCAGGGCGGCGTAATCGCCGTCTCCGCGCCGGCCCTGCACGAGGAGTTCATCAAAATAATCGGCTAGTCATAGGCGCCCATGACGTTCTGATCGTAATCGATGACCGAGCCGGTCATGATTCCCGAGGCGGCGCCGAGGAGGAAAACCACCATCCCGGCGACCTCGTCCGGCTTGATTAGCTGGCCGAACGGCTGCCGGCTCTCGGCATCCGCGAGCCAGTCCTTGTCGAGCCCCATGGCCTGGGTCTGCACCACATGTTCGTGGGGTGTGTCGGCCCAGCCGATGTTGAGTCCGTTGACCCGTATGCGCTCGCCCCGCAGGGCGTGGGCCGCGTTCTTGGTGAGCGCCACCAGCGCCCCCTTGGAGGCGGCGTAACCGGCGAGGAACGGCTGCCCGCCGTGGCTCGACATGGTGATGATGTTGACGATCGATCCGGCGATGGCGTCGCGTATCATCAGCTTCGCGCAGGCCTGAATAAGGATGAAAGGGGCCCGCGCGTTGACCGCGAACAGCCTGTCCCAGACCTCCAGCGGGATGTCGAGAATGCCGCCGCGGTCGGTCGCGCCGGCGGCGTTGACCAGACCGTCGACCCGGCCGAAGGCGGCATCGCAGGCGGCGGCGACGGCGCTGCATTGCTCCGGGTCCGCCAGGTCGCAGGAAACGAACACCGCGCGGCAACCATCCCGCGTCAGGTCGTCCGCCACGGCGTTCCCGCGTTCCTCGTCGCGGCCGCAAATCACCAGGCCCCGGGCGCCGGCCCGGGCCGCCCTGCGCGCCACCGCCTCGCCGATGCCCTGGGTGCCGCCGGTCACAATGATCACCTTGCCGGCCAGATCGGACATGCTCCCTCCTCCTCATCCATTCCCGCGCGCCGAGAAAGCTCTTCGCTTGCCCGGCATATCCCCACTACCCTCCAATAGCAGAGCAATATCCGATCCGTAAGCTCGCCGAAATCGGGTGATCGGGCGGCACTGGCGGGAATGCGGTTTCTCTGGTGGTGGAATGATGGTGAGATTACCATGAACTCGGAAGTGATTTGGGAAATTCCGGATTAGACGAACGCGCCTCATGGAGAACCAACTCGGCCAGCGTAACGACTTTCAGACCGTACTGACCCTGTTGCCCTATCTGTGGCCGCGAGAAGAGCCGGCGTTGCGGGTACGGGTGGTGATGGCGGTCGGCCTGCTCGTCGCCGCCAAGGCAACCAACGTCGTCGTTCCATTCTTTTACAAATACGCCGTCGATACGCTGACGGCCCGGGACGCGGCCGTGATCGTCGTGCCGGTGGCATTGCTGGTGGCCTATGGCTTCGCCCGCGTGATGGCCCAGGCCTTTGGCGAACTGCGCGACGCCGTCTTCGCCAGGGTCGCCCAGCGCGCCATCCAGGAGGCGGGCCTCAAAACCTTCCGTCACCTGCACAGGCTGTCGCTGCGCTTCCATCTCGACCGCCAGACCGGGGCTGTGAGCCGGGCCATCGAGCGCGGCACCAAGGCAATCGAGTTCGTTCTCAACTTCACGCTGTTTAGTGTGTTACCGACGTTGCTGGAGGTGACTCTGGTCTGCGGCATTCTGTGGCGGCTCTATGGGCCGGCCTTTGCGCTGATCACCTTCACGGCCATAGCCACCTACATCGCCTGGACGCTGACGGTCACCAACTGGCGCACCAAGTTCCGCCGCCTCATGAACCTGTCCGACAGCGAGGCCATGCACGTGGCCATCGACAGCCTGTTGAACTTTGAGACCATCAAATACTTCGGCAACGAGGAGCACGAGGCGCGACGGTTCGGTGGCGCGCTACGCGTCTACGAGGACGCGGCGGTCAAAAGCAAGACGTCGCTTTCCCTGCTCAACATCGGCCAGGGCGCGATTATTTCGGTGGGCCTGATCGTGGTCATGGTCATGGCCGGTAACGGCGTCGTCACCGGCGCCATGACGGTGGGCGACTTCGTGCTGGTGAACACTTTCCTGATCCAGCTCTACATGCCACTGGGCTTCCTCGGTTCCGTTTACCGCCGTATCAACCGACATTCCCCAGATGACATCCAACTTCGTGGAAATCGTACCACAATCCCAACGCCAAGAGAACGGCACCCCCTCCGCAGCCATCCGATGGCCTGATTTTGGAGATCGGTCCTCGTTTGGAATGCC
>ERZ813253.707-NODE-707-length-11086-cov-4.154850_pt1 | contig 11086 bp, 5 predicted proteins | sample MGYA00520893_ERZ813253 | MGnify/ENA primary metagenome ERZ813253 (study PRJEB31669, sample SAMD00080414) | marine metagenome | biome: oceanic hadal pelagic zone biome; feature: marine hadalpelagic zone; material: sea water | place: Pacific Ocean:Izu-Bonin Trench...
AATTACAGTCAGTATCTATGTGTGATAGAGCTCAGATTAATGCTTAAAGAGTTCAGAACTATGCCTATTACAAACTCAATGTTTCGATCGATGCAGATCTAAGTTTAGAAGCTTGTAATTATCGCTCTGCAAACAATCCGGATATGATGTTTCTCCACTTTGATGATGTGGATCTTTACGGACATTCCTATGGATTTTCACCAAATGTGAGCCAGTATATTACAGCTATTGAAGGGGTTGATGCTTTGCTTTCTCCCATCATGCAAACAATTTCACTACGCCCAAATTATGCAAATGAAGATTGGCTTATCTTAATTACAAGTGACCATGGAGGAGTTGGGACATCTCATGGAGGAACGAGTATAGAGCATCAGAATGTGGTAGTGATTGCCAGTGGAAATTCCATTGCACAAAATATCATCAGAAAAGACAGTAGTTTGGTATTTGATAGCGTCTATAATTGTTTGGCAGATACGGTAGAACTACAATTTGATGGGGTTGATGATTATGTACAAATCCCTTCAAATCCTATTTACAATTTTGGGACTACTCAGGATTTTACCATTGAGTGCAGAGTTCGTACCAATACCACTGGGGATGTTGCCATAATTGGTGATAAGGATTGGTATTCAGGAACCAATGCTGGATTTGTTTTTTCATTTAAATACCCAGCAGGACCCGAATGGAAAGTAAATATTGGTGATGGCACAAATCGGGCGGATATTAATACTGGCGGATTAATAGCTGATAACCTGTGGCACACCCTTAGTGTTAGTTTTGATAGGGATGGCTATATGAAAATGTATGAAGATGGTCAACTTTTAGATTCTGCTGATATTTCATCAGTTGGAAATATTACAACTAATGCTGGTCTGTTTTTTGGAACTGACATTAATCAAAATTATGATTTTATGGGCTCAATAGTAGAAGTTAGAGTTTGGAATACTTTGATAAACGAACAAACAATACAGAATTGGCATTGTAATCATTTAGATAGCAATCATCCTAATTATAATAATCTTATTGGAAATTGGAAATTAAATGAAGGTACAGGAACTATGGCTTTGGATTATTGGGGAGGATTTGGTATACCAAATGGAACGATTAATAATTCTACATGGTATTCACCTGATTCTACATGGATTTACGATTACACAAATACCCCAAGAATTGCAGATGTCCCAGTTACTGCACTTATTCATTTATGTGTTCCGATAGATAATAATTGGCAATTGGATGGTGTCAGTTTAATCCCCAATTGCACAAGCACAATGTTAGAGGAAATTGATGGTGAACCTAAAGGTCTTATTAAAATCACAGATGTATTGGGCAGAACTACAAAAGCCACAAACAACATGCCCCTTTTTTATATTTATGAAAATGGAAGTGTAGAAAAGAAGATAATTATTGAGTAATTCTTTTCTCTTTTTTATCTTTACCCCATGTCAATAAGTATCAATAAAGTCAATAAATTTTACGGAAAGCAACAAGTGCTTACTGATATTTCCTTTTCCTTAAAAAAAGGAGAAGTGGTTGGTTTTTTAGGTCCAAATGGAGCTGGAAAATCTACCCTTATGAAAATCATCTGTTGCTATTTACATCAAGATAGTGGCAAAGTGCAAGTCTGTGATTTGGACACACAGGAAAACGACCTTTTAGTAAAAGCTAAAATTGGTTATTTGCCTGAAAATAATCCCCTTTATACGGATATGTATGTGAAAGAATACCTTTCCTTTGTTGGAGGGATTTACAAGATTGACAATCTTAAAAATCGTATTTCTGAAATTATTGATCAAACAGGGCTGAGCACTGAACAAAGCAAGAAAATTGAGGAACTTTCCAAAGGATTTAAGCAAAGAGTGGGTTTGGCAGCAGCCCTTATTCATAATCCTGAAATTTTAATTTTAGACGAGCCTACCACAGGACTAGATCCTAATCAATTAATAGAAATCCGTAACCTAATAAAAGAAGTAGGAAAAGACAAAACCGTTTTACTTTCCACACACATTATGCAAGAAGTAGATAAGATGTGTAACAGAATCATCATTATCAGTAAAGGAAAAATTGTAGATGACAAACAAATTGCTGACTTACAAAAAGAAGGTTTAGATTTGGAAAATCATTTCAGAAACCTAACTACTTAAACCAAACTACCGACTATTTTTTGTACATTATCTGACTTTCCCATGGTATAGAAATGCAAACAAGGTGCACCAAAGTCTATCAATTCTTTACACTGCTGAATTGCCCACTCCACTCCTACTTGCCGAACGGCATCATTATTTTTACACTTAATAAGCTGTTCTACCAACTGTTCTGGTAAGTTCAAATAAAATCGTTGTGGCAAAAGTGTAAGCTGATTTTTTGTAGCAATTGGTTTTAATCCAGGAATTATTGGAACATTAATGTCATTCTTTCTGCACCTTTCTACAAAATCAAAATATTTTTGGTTGTCAAAAAACATCTGTGTTACAATGTAATCGGCACCTGCCTCAACTTTCTTTTTCAAGAAATGAATATCTGAACGCATATTGGGCGCTTCAAAATGTTTTTCTGGATAACCAGCCACCCCAATACAAAAATTAGTAGGTGCAGAATTTTTAAGTTCCTCATCCAAATAAACTCCATTATTCAAATTATCCACTTGTGCTAACAATTCAGAAGCATAACTATGACCATTAATTTCTGGTGAGAAATAAGTTTCTGATTTAATAGGATCGCCCCTAATGACCAATACATTTCCAACCCCTAAAAAATCCAAATCAATCAATGCGTTTTCTGTTTCTTCTTGATTAAAGCCACCACAAATAATATGAGGAACAGTATCTACTTGGTATTTGTTCATTATTGCGGCACAAATGCCAACTGTTCCAGGTCTTTTCCTTACTGCATGTCTTTCAAGCAAGCCATTTTCTCTTTTTTTATAAACTACTTCTTCCCTATGATAAGTTACATCAATAAAAGGAGGATTGAACTCCATTAAAGGATCCAAAGAATCATAGATAGATTGTATGCTTGTCCCTTTAAGGGGCGGTAAAATCTCAAAAGAGAATAGGGTTTGTTTTGCTTGTTTTAAGTGTTCTGTTACTTTCATAGTTTCATTTTATATGTTTGATCGGAGCCATTTCTCCGCTTCTTTAGTTGTTATATTTTTTCGTTTTGCATAATCTACTATTTGGTCATCTTGCACTTTTCCAACACTAAAATATTTTGCTTCAGGATGAGCAAAATAATAGCCACTTACAGTAGAATTTGGGCTCATAGCCATACTTTCCGTAAGGCTTACCCCTATACTATTTTCAGCATCTAACAATTCAAAAATGGTTAGTTTTTCGGTATGATCAGGACATGCGGTATACCCTGGTGCAGGGCGAATTCCTTTATACTCTTCCTTAATTAAATCCTCATTTTTGAACCGCTCATCTGCAGCATAACCCCAAATTTCTTTTCTGATTTTTTTATGCATATATTCGGTCAGGGCTTCTGCTAATCTATCCGCAATTGCTTTAAGCATAATGCTGTAATAATCATCAAGGTCTTTTTCAAAAACATCCAGTTGCTTTTCAATTCCCAGTCCTGCCGTGCACACAAAAGAGCCCATATAATCTTGGTTTCCTGAAGTAAGTGGCGCTACAAAATCAGCAAGACATCTGTTTGCTTTTCCCTTTTTCCCTTGTTGGCGCAAGAAATGAAAAGTAGTAATTTGGTTGCCATTTTCAAATAAATGTACATCATCCCCTTCAGAATTTGCTTTCCATAAACCAATAACCGCCTTGGCTTCTAGCCAATTATTCTTAATGATATTGTCTAACATTGTATTAGCATCATCCAATAACTGCCTTGCCTGCTCGCCAAAAAATTCATCCTCCAAAATTGCAGGATATTTTTTACGCATCTCCCAAGTAAAAAAGAAAGGCGTCCAATCAATATAGTTTCGAATGATTGCTATGTCAATGTCTTCAAAAATTTGCACACCCAACTGATTTACAGAAAAAATATTTTCTTTTTCCCAATCCGTTTCGGCCGCATTTTCTCTGGCCTTTTCAATACTGACATATTCTTTTTTGGATTTTCTATTCAAATAATTTTCCTTAATTGTAGCATATTCTGAATTAACGTCTGCTCTAAAATTTGCTTGTTCTTTGCCTATTAATTTACTTGTAACCCCCACTGCTTTAGAGGCGTCCAACACATGCACAACCGTATTGTTATTGTAATGTTCATTAATTTTTACAGCCGTATGAATCTTGGAAGTAGTCGCTCCACCAATCATGATTGGCACCTTAAAATCATTCCTTTGCAACTCCTTTGCAACATCTATCATCTCATCTAATGAGGGTGTAATAAGTCCACTCAATCCAATTACATCTACTTCATTTTTTTTGGCTGCTTCTAAAATTTTATTGGCCGGAACCATTACTCCCAAATCAATAATTTCATAATTATTACAGCCCAAAACCACACCAACAATATTCTTCCCTATATCATGTACATCTCCTTTTACAGTGGCTAAAAGTATTTTTCCTGCTTTGCTACTTGCTTCTTTTCCTTGTTCGATAAATGGAGTAAGCACAGCAACTGCTTTTTTCATAACCCTTGCACTTTTCACTACTTGTGGCAAAAACATTTTTCCTGCACCAAAAAGTTCTCCTACCACTCCCATTCCATCCATTAACGGCCCTTCAATTACATCCAAAGGGCGTACTGCTTTTAAGCGTGCTTCCTCAGTATCCTGTTCAATAAAAGCAACTATTCCTTTTACCAAAGCATGCGATAATCTTCCTTCTACTGATTGCTCACGCCAAGATAAATCTTCTACTCTTTGCTTTCCTTCCCCCTTTATATTTTCTGCCAAATCCACCAATCGTTCAGTGGCTCCATCATCTTTATTGAGTATTACATCTTCCACTGCCCTTAATAAATCTTTCGGAATATCTTCATAGACCTCAATCATTCCTGCATTTACAATTCCCATATCCATCCCATTATTAATAGCATGAAATAAAAAAGCTGAGTGCATGGCCTCACGGACAATGTTATTTCCTCTGAACGAAAAGGAAACATTGCTCACTCCACCACTCACTTTGACGTGTGGTAGATTTTCTTTTATCCATTTTGTGGCTTTGAAAAAGTCCATTGCATAATTGTTATGCTCCTCAATTCCAGTAGCCACTGTTAAGATATTTGGATCGAAAATAATATCCTCAGCAGGAAAACCAACCACATCCACTAAAATACGATAAGCCCTTTCACAAATTCTGATTTTATCTTCATATCCCACTGCTTGCCCTTTCTCATCAAAAGCCATCACAACAACAGCCGCACCATATTTAAGTATGGTTTTTGCGTGTTGTTTAAAAATCTCCTCCCCTTCTTTTAAAGAGATGGAATTCACAATTCCTTTTCCTTGTATGCATTTAAGTCCAGCTTCAATAATGTGCCATTTGGAGGAATCTACCATAATTGGCACTTTGGAAATATCCGGATCGGAGGCGATTAAATTCAAGAAATGCGTCATACACTCCTGCCCTTCCAGCATCCCATCATCCATATTGATATCAATAGCTTGCGCCCCTCCTTCTACTTGATGCAATGCTACTTCAAGCGCTTTTTCCAGATTATCCTCTTTGATTAATCTTTTGAATTTTATAGAGCCCATTACATTGGTACGCTCCCCAATATTTGCAAAATTACTTTCCTGTGAAATAGTAACAGCTTCTAATCCGCTAAGGCGCATTGCTTTTTTAATTTGTGGAATTTCACGGGGTGGATATTTATTTGCAATTCGTGCAAATTCTGCAATGTGCTCAGGGGTTGTACCACAACAACCCCCTACAATATTAACCATAGCAGATTGCATAAAATCTTCTAATTGGGCACCCATTACTTCTGGGCTTTCATCATATTCTCCCATTTCGTTGGGCAAGCCCGCATTAGGATAAGCACTTACAAAAAATGGTGCTTTTCTTGCCAAATCTCTCACATAAGGGCGCATGGCTTTGGTGCCTAAAGCACAATTAAAACCAACACTCAATAGTGGAATATGCGAAATAGAATTTAAAAAAGCTTCTGCCGTTTGTCCTGATAATGTTCTTCCACTTTCATCCGTAATTGTACCTGAAACCATAATAGGTAAACGGATATTTCTTTTTTCAAAAACAACTTCAATGGCAAATAGTGCCGCTTTACAATTAAGGGTGTCAAATACAGTTTCTACCAATAATATATCTACTCCACCATCTAGCAAACCATTTACTTGTTCGATATAAGCATCCTTTAACTGATCAAAAGTAATGTGACGGAATGCAGGGTTTTCCACATCTGGAGAGATGGATGCTGTTCGGTTGGTTGGACCAATGGAACCCGCTACAAATCTTGGTTTTTCTGAAGTTGAACAAGTAGTCGCAACCTCTTTCGCAATTTTAGCCGACTGAAAATTCAATTCATAAACAGCAGATTCCAAACTATAATCGGCTTGCGCAATAGAAGTTCCGCTAAAAGTATTGGTTTCAATAATATCAGCCCCAGCATCCAAATATTCTTTATGAATGACCTTAATAATATCAGGACGTGTGATGGAAAGTAAATCATTATTTCCCTTCAAATCAGAAGGATGGTTTTTGAATTTTTCTCCTCTAAAATCTGCTTCATTCAGATTATGCTTTTGAATCATAGTCCCCATAGCGCCATCCAGCACTAAGATGCGTTGTTTTAATAATTGTGTTATTGTCTTGCTCATAATTTATTTTACAAGACCTAACAAAAAAGATTTCGGAAATTTTGTGGATTTCGCTCATCTTCCTCCTCTTTGGAGTGGGATTTGGCACCTTGCACTTTAAGGTTGCCAAGACATCATAGGGCCCGTCCCTCCGTCTTTCTTGATAAGTCTTTTGCAAATTAACAGCATTTTTTTTTATCTACCAAATATGTTTGTTTATTATTTTTTATACATTTGCCAACTAAAGTGGAAAGATTTGGCCTATTGCAACCACTAAAAAAAATGCTAAAACAGTATTTCATTAGCGCTTATCGCCAAATCTTCCTTAAACTTATTAATTATAAAAGTAAAAAAAGATGTCATATTATTTCACATCAGAGTCCGTATCGGAAGGACACCCAGACAAAATAGCTGACCAGATTTCGGATGCACTATTAGATAATTTTTTAGCACAAGACCCAAACTCAAAAGTGGCTTGTGAGACTTTAGTGACAACAGGACTTACTATACTAAGCGGAGAGGTAAAAACTGAAGGCTATGTAGATGTACAAAAAGTAGCGCGTGAGGTAATTCGTAAAATTGGATACACCAAATCAGAATACCAATTTGATGCCGATAGTTGTGGGGTAATTTCTGCCATTCATGAGCAAAGTTCTGACATAAGACAAGGCGTTGAAGAAGGAGAAGGATTAAATAAAGAACAAGGCGCAGGAGATCAGGGAATGATGTTTGGCTATGCTACAAATGAAACAGAAAATTTAATGCCTTTGGCTTTAGATATCTCTCATAAAATATTGATTGAATTGGCTGCTATCAGAAAAGCAGGAAAACAGATGACTTACTTGCGTCCAGATTCTAAATCGCAAGTAACTATAGAATATAATGACGACCATACGCCAATAAGAATTACTGATATTGTAGTTTCAACTCAACATGATGATTTTGCAGATGAAAAACCAATGCAAGAACAAATTGAGAAAGATGTAAGAGAATTGTTAATACCAAGAATTAAATCACAATTATCTGATAAAAATGCTGCTTTATTTGTAGGAGAAAAATACCATGTAAACCCTACAGGAAAGTTTGTAATTGGTGGGCCACATGGGGATACAGGGCTTACAGGAAGAAAAATTATTGTAGATACTTACGGGGGGAAAGGAGCACATGGTGGAGGTGCTTTCTCAGGAAAAGACCCATCTAAAGTAGACAGATCGGCTGCTTATGCAACCCGACATATTGCTAAAAACTTGGTAGCAGCAGGAGTTGCTGATAGGATTTTGGTACAAGTAAGTTATGCGATTGGTGAAGCTGAACCAATGGGTGTATTTGTAGATTCTTACGGCACAGCAAAAGTGAGTAAAACGGATGGAGAGATAGCAGAAATTATAACAGGAATGCCTTGTTTTAATTTAAAGCCTGCATCCATTATTAAACGATTAAAATTAAAATCTCCTATTTATTCCGAAACGGCTGCTTATGGTCATATGGGAAGAAAGTCAGAAAATAAAACAGTTACTTTCCGTATAAACGGAAAAGACAAAGCAATAGAAGTAGAAACCTTTACTTGGGAAAAACTAGATTGCCAGAAGGAAGTAAAAGCCGCTTTAGGTTTATAATTACAAAAACACTATTTTTAAGGTCGCAAATGCGGCCTTTTTTATTACATAATTTATGAAGAAACTACCTTTTATTTTATTGCTTAGTTTCAACTTTTCTCTTCTTGCACAAGTAGAAATGAAATACAATGCCAATGCTGAAAATCTACCCAATTGGGTGCAGTTGATGTATGGAGAAAACCCAGATGCTGGGGAAGTAATTACAGCATACAAATCCTATTATAAAACCAATAAATTAGTAAAAAACAAGTACACCCAATATTACAAAAGATGGGTGCGTAATTTGAGTAGAACTACTCAGCCAATTCAAAACCGACCAACTTCAAAAAGTTCTAATCAATGGAAATGTGTTGGTCCATGGGATTTTGATAAAGATGCAGCAAGTAGAAGTTATGCTCCTGGTGCTGCACATCTATATACAGTAGAGCAATCAGAAAGTAACCCCAATGTTTTGTATGCTGGAGCAGCAACAGCTGGTGCTTGGAAAACTACCGACAAAGGAGCAAATTGGGAGTTAATAACAAGAGATATGGATATTGGTGGTGTATATGCAATTGAAATTGACTTCACAAATCCTGATATTGTATATATAAGTAATTGGATAGGAATATTTAAAACCACAGATGGCGGACTGACTTGGACGACAATTGGGGATACTTCATTTACTAATCTTAATCATTCTGTTAAAGATATAAAATTGAATCCAACCAATAATTTAGATTTATTTGTAGCATCCAGCCAAGGACTATTTCGTTCATTAAATGGAGGAACTAATTTTACCCAAATTATGAGTGGGAATTTTTTAGAGATTGAATTTCACCCTAACTCTGCCGACACCCTATATTTTGTAAAACAAGCAGGAGACAGCACCCTTTTTTATCGCTCAGATGATGGAGGAAATACATTAATCAACTTTACAAACGGATGGCCAAATCCTGGCAGTGGAGATGCACAAAAAAGAACGGAAATAGCCGTTAGCCCTGCTGCACCCAATAAGATTGTAGCCCTTGCAACAGGAAGTGCCAATGGAGGAAGCGGATTGTATGGCATCTATATCAGTAATGATAAAGGAGAAAATTGGACTTTCCAATGTTGCGGACCGCAACCGGCAGGCTCACCAGATTCTGTAAATATCAATATGATGGGATGGCAGCCAGATGGCTCGGATGATGGAGGTCAATATTACTATGATTTAGCTTTGGCCGTAAACCCACAAAATGCTGATATTATCCATGTGGGAGGGGTGAATCATTGGATTTCTTTTGATAATGGCATGACATTTACCTGTCCTGCAAAATGGAGCCATCCACATAAAAAAGAGTATATACATGCCGATATTCATGACATTAATTATTTTGGAAACGATTTATGGTTTGCCTGTGACGGTGGTATTTTCTATTCGGACAATGCAGGCGATAGCATTTATAAAAAACAGTACGGAATTGCCGGAACTGACTTTTGGGGATTTGGGGCTGGCTTTAAAGATGGAGATGTAATGCTTGGTGGCACTTATCATAATGGAACATTACTAAAAGATGGTAGTACCTATATTAACGATTGGATTTGTACGCAAGGCGGAGATAATATTAGAGGTTTTGTCAATTTCGGAAACCCTAGACAAGTTTATCATGATGGTGGTGGTAAATTACTTTCAGGAGATAGAACAATTGATATTTCCTCTTTTACATTATCCAAAAATTCGAATGCTTCTTATATAGTTGGAGAATCTTCTCAATTGGAATTTGATCCAAGATGTCATAATTGGGTGTATTCCGGAAATGACACTACTCTTTGGCTCAGTAAAGATAATGGGGCAACTTTTGAGGCCATTCATCATTTTAATGACAGGGTAACCTCCATAGAAGTGGCTTGGAGTAATCCGGATGTTATATATGTAGCTACTTGGCCTTCTTGGTGGGGCGATAAAAAGATTTACAGAACAGCAGATGCAGGAAAAACCTGGACAGAAATTACTCCAACTAACATAAATGGTCAAGCATGGATTCCGTATGATATTACTATTAGTAGTTATGATGAAAATACACTTTGGATAGCAAGATGTTCCATGTATGGAGGAACATCAGATGCTCAAGGATATGAAGTATTTAAATCAATAAATGGTGGGCAAAATTGGATAAATTGGACCACCCCTACTTTAGATGATATTAACCTAACCAACATTGAACATCAAAGAGGAAGTAATGGTGGGGTGTATTTGGGTACAAGAACTACTGTTTTTTACAGAAATGATAGCATGCCCGACTGGGTAATTTATGATAATAATCTGCCAAAAAGAACTTTTTCAACTCAATTAGTTCCTTATTACAGAGAAGGTCGTCTTATCAATGGAACCAATAGGAGTGCTTGGGAAATTGATTTATATGAAAATACATCTCCTTCTGCTCAAATTGCTGCTGACAGAAGGACTATCAATTGCTTGGACGATACCATCCGTTTTGTAGATCATTCTGCTGTCAGGTTAAGCAGTGCTACTTGGCTATGGACTTTTTCGGGAGGAACACCTAACAGCTCTACTTTGGAAGATCCAGTAGTAGTTTATAATGGTCCTGGTACTTATGATGTAACCCTAATAGTGACAGATGCTTTTGGTTCTAGCACGCAAACCATTACCGATTTTATCACTTATACCGATTCTGTTTCGCCAATTACCAATGCAATTTCTTATGTCCAAGATTTTGAGAGTGGTACTTACCCCCCAACGGGCTGGACAAGACCTGATTGGTCTTTTGGG
>ERZ813253.709-NODE-709-length-11078-cov-5.467537_pt1 | contig 11078 bp, 7 predicted proteins | sample MGYA00520893_ERZ813253 | MGnify/ENA primary metagenome ERZ813253 (study PRJEB31669, sample SAMD00080414) | marine metagenome | biome: oceanic hadal pelagic zone biome; feature: marine hadalpelagic zone; material: sea water | place: Pacific Ocean:Izu-Bonin Trench...
CTAATAGTGTTTAGTTTCAATTAGTTCACCGTCTTTGTAGTATTTTTCATACCTTTTCTGTCCGTTTTCGTAATAGTAAATAAATTTACCATCTGTAATTCCGTCTTTCCAATTTTCTTCCCAACCTATCTGTCCATTTTCAAAATACCAAATATCTTTCCCATCAAGTTTTCCGTCTTTCCAGATTTTTTCTGTCTTTATCTTACCATTTTCGAAATAGTAAGAAAATTTTCCGTCCCTTTTACCATCTTTATAATATTCTACAGATTTTATTTGACCATTATCCCAATATTCCTTTTTTGTTTCAGTTTGTCCAAAACTAATCAGTGGCAAGCAAAGTAATATGAGTAGTAGTTTTTTCAATTATTTAGTAATTATGTATAGCATCAGTAATTTCAGTAATTAAAGTCACCTCTTTTTCAATGGCATTTCCAACTACTATTATATCGGCCCCTGCCTTGCAATTTGCAGTGGCTTTTTTGCCATCACTTATTCCTCCACCAATAATTATTGGACAATCTACAGCTTGCCTAACTGCTGCAATCATTTGTTCGGATATTGGATTTTTAGCTCCACTTCCCCCATCCATAAAAATGAGTTTTAGTCCTAGCATTTCCCCAGCCATTGCCGTGCAAGCAGCTACTGCATTTTTATCATTTGGGATTGGGGTGGTATTGCTCATATAAGAAACAGTAGTTGGTTTTCCGCTATCAATTAGCATATAACCGGTTGGTAAAACTTCCAATGAGGATTGCTTTAAAATAGGAGCGGTTATGACTTGTTTCCCAATAAGCATTTCAGCATTTCTGCCTGAGATTAACGAAAGAAATAGAATTCCATCTGCCTTATCATTTACTTGCATGGCATTTCCAGGGAAAAGAACGATTGGAATATCAGCATGTTCTTTTAATGTTGAAAGGCAAGAATCTAAACTATCGTTGGTAAGTAAACTCCCACCTACAAAAAAGAAATCTGCTTTTGCAGATTTTGCTTTTTCAATAATGCTGATTAGTTCGTTTTTATCTTGTTTGTCAGGATCTACTAAAATGGAGAATAGTTTCTTTCCTTTCTTTTTGTTTTCTAATATGTAATTGTAAATATTCATAACTGTATTTCTACCTGCAAACATACGCTAAATACTGATTGTCTATTTTCCTGTAATTCACAATTATTTTTTCTCCCTTAAAAGTACAACTTATGTCCCCCTTTTCCATTATTTCAAACTCTTTTATTTTAATATCTTTTTTAAAATCAACATTTCCTTTTTGATCCCATTTAAAGATAGCCTCTTTTACACACCAAATTAAAGTTGCTTTTTCTTCTGTAAGGTTTTGATGCTCATCTTCTGAAATAAATTTTGAAGCCAATCGTAAAGGTTTTTCGCTAATTTTTTCAATGTCCAATCCCACTTTTTGCTTGCTAAAAATTATTGCAACTAAATTCTTAGAATGTGAAATGGAAATGTGTTTCCCATTCTCTAATCCTGGTGCACCATACTTATTATAGGTGATTTTGGTTTTTGGTGCAATTTCCTTTAATAATAATCGGCTTACTAAATATTCTTTTTCTCTTTTTTCATTATAAAAATCAGGAGTTGAGATATCAATAGATTGTTGCATGAGTTCTTCCAAGGATTCTTGCATATCCCAAATAGCAATAATGCAATTGTTTTCTTCTATTTTTTTGAGGATTCCCATAGCTAAACTCTTAATGTGCGAAAATAGAAGAATTTAAGCAATTATACTTATCTTTGCACTCCTTATAAAAAACCAAATAATGGAAGTAAAAACGGAAACTATGAATTATAAAGTAAAAGACATATCTTTAGCAGAATGGGGTAGAAAAGAGATGACATTGGCAGAGGCAGAAATGCCAGGATTGATGTCAATTAGAGAAGAATATGGCGATAGCAAACCACTTGCGGGAGCAAGAATTGCGGGCTGTTTACACATGACCATTCAAACGGCAGTACTTATTGAAACATTAGTTCATTTAGGGGCTGAGGTTACATGGTCATCTTGTAATATATTCTCTACACAAGACCATGCGGCAGCTGCAATTGCGGTAACAGGAGTTCCTGTTTTTGCTTGGAAAGAACTTTCAGAAGAAGAATTTGATTGGTGTATTTTACAATCCCTCACTGCATTTGAAGGAGGAAAATCCTTAAACATGATTTTGGATGATGGAGGTGATTTAACCAATATGGTATTAGATAGATTCCCAGAAATGGTGGAAGATATAAAAGGACTTTCGGAAGAAACAACTACTGGAGTGCACAGATTGTACGAAAGAATGGAGAAAGGAACTTTGGCTTTACCCGCAATCAATATTAACGACTCGGTTACCAAATCAAAATTTGATAATAAATACGGCTGTAAAGAATCTTTAGTAGATGCAATAAGAAGAGCAACTGATGTAATGATGGCAGGGAAAGTGGCTGTGGTTGCTGGTTATGGTGATGTAGGTAAAGGTTCTGCCGCCTCATTAAGAGGTGCTGGAGCTAGAGTTACTATTACTGAGATTGATCCTATTTGTGCCCTGCAAGCAGCTATGGATGGCTTTGAAGTTAAAAGAATGGATGATGCTTGTAAACATGCAGATATTATAGTCACAACAACAGGAAATAAAGATATTATACAAGCTCGTCATTTTGAGAGCATGAAAGACAAAACAATTGTGTGTAATATCGGACATTTTGATAATGAAATTGATGTGGCTTGGCTAAACGATAATTGGGGGCATACAAAAGACACAGTAAAACCTCAAGTGGATATGTATACTATTGATGGTAAAGATATTATTCTACTTGCAGAAGGTAGATTGGTAAATTTAGGTTGTGCTACTGGGCATCCTTCATTTGTAATGTCGAACTCCTTTACAAATCAGGTGTTAGCTCAATTAGAACTTTGGAACAATACTGACCAATATAAGAATGAAGTGTATATGCTTCCAAAACATTTGGATGAAAAAGTAGCAAGATTACACTTGGCTAAAATTGGAGTGGAATTAGAAACTCTAAGGCCAGACCAAGCCGAATATATTGGTGTAAAAGTAGAAGGCCCTTACAAACCAGAATACTACAGATACTAACAAATAGTAGCTAGTTGTGAGTAAGCAAAATGAAAATTGAAAAAGCCCAAAATGTTGACGCGATAGATTTGACTGAATTGACAATACATTCAAAATCTTACTGGGGTTATTCTTTAGAGCAAATTGCTCAATGGAAAGATGATTTAACCATCTCTGTTGAATATATTAATCAAGCGGAGGTTTATAAATTAATTAATGAAAACCAGTTGGTCGGGTACTACTCTTATCTTGAGTTAGACAATAAAAAAGTTAAGCTGGATAATATTTTTCTTGAACCTGATTTTATTGGCAAAGGATATGGAAAGGTTATGATGAACCATTTTATTCAGCACGTAAAAGATAAAGGATATGAAAGGATAGAGCTTGAATCTGAACCAAATGCTGAAAAATTTTATCAGAATTTAGGGTTTAAAGTTATTGGTCGGTTAGAAAGTTCTATTAAAAATCGTTTTCTACCAATAATGGAATTAGAAATAAAGCCAACTTACAACACTGTGTAAAAATGCATTGAAAAGCATTTTACACTAAACGTTAACATCAATTAAAAATAAATGAAAAACGAAAAAACTTTAGTTGCTAGTTTTTAGATATAAAAGCCCGAGAAATTGGGCTTTTAATAATTATAGATATAAAGGAAATCTCCCGAAAGATTGTTTGGATACTGTTTTAATGGAAGTAGGGCAGGGCCATCAATAGTTTCTCCATTTTGCCCCAGCAAAAACATAGAATTACAGCATTTACATATTGCAATGCTGGAATTTACCGAATCAATTCTGGCGCACGAAAGGGATGGCTCAAAGCTACAATTTCTGTCGTACGTTTTATAACTATCAAAATCCTGACGGTAAACAATAATTCCTTTTACTCCTCCCGTTATAAAAATATAATTTCCTACTGTTTGCAAATCAGAAAACTTAGGTAATGTCAAATTTAAATCAATATCTACCATTACATTTTGTATGTAATCTTCTTCCTTTTGACAAGAAAAAAAAAGCAAACAAAAAAGGGCTATAATTTTCATTTTCATAGCGTTTGCAAGATTATGATTTTTTACTAAACTAATAAGAAAACAAGTTCCTATTTTTTCTTTTATAGAATGTTTAATTATTTATATCTTTTTATATCTTTACGCCCTTGTTTTAAAAATAGCTATCAAAACAAACAAATAAAAATATGTTAAGAAAATTATACTTACTTTTTGCTACTGTCCTTTTCTCGGCAGTTGCTTTTGCGCAAACAGGTACCTTAAAGGGAACTGTTCTAGATGTCCTCAGTGGTGAAGCCATTCCTTTTGCCAATGTTATTATTGAAAGAAACGGAATCCAAACCGCCGGGACTACAACCGATTTTGATGGAAAGTTTACCATCAAACCAATAGAGCCAGGAACTTATACCGTAAAAGCTACTTTTGTGGGTTATCAAACCTTTATAATGACTGGCCTTATTGTTTCTGCCAACAAAATTACTTTCCAGGATTTAAAATTATCCTCCGGAATACAGAAAGGAGAGGTGGTAATTGTTGAATATAAAAAACCTCTGATAGACCAGGATAATATTACCGGAACAACAAAAACAGCTGAAGAAATTGTGGCCTTACCTACAAGATCGGTTGCCTCTGTTGCTGCAACTACTGCCGGTATTTACCAAAGAGATGAAGGGGACGATTTAAATGTAAGGGGTTCCCGTTCAGATGCAATCGACTACTATATTGATGGTATTAAGGTAAGAGGAAGTTTGGGCTTACCGCAATCTGCCATTGAGCAAATTACAGTAATGACAGGAGGTTTGCCAGCCCAGTATGGGGATGTAACAGGAGGTATTATTTCTATTACTACCAAGGGCCCATCCAATAAATTTTATGGAGGGGCTGAAGTGGAATCTTCTTCTTTATTTGATAAATATAACAAAAATCTTTTTGGAATAAATTTGTCAGGTCCTATTTTAAAGAAAAGAAATGAAGATGGCACAAAAGGTAATTCTATAATAGGGTATTTCTTATCAGGTGAGTTCAGGATGGTGGATGATTCAGATCCTTCCGCCATTGGGAATTGGAAAATAAAAGATGGTGTATTGGCTGACCTAAAAGCAAATCCTTTCCGACCGGCACCAAATGTATCTGCAGGTTTTTTGCAAAATGCAGAATTTGTAAGATTAGATGATTTGGAAAAAGTGCAAGCCAGGCAAAATGTAGCTCAGAAAAGAATAAGGGTATCAGGAAAATTAGATTTTAAACCATCTAAAAACACCTATTTATCATTGGGAGGAAACTATCACTATAATAAAGGACATGCTTATACAAGAGTGTACTCCATTTTTAATTCTAATAACAACAGGCAAGATATTTCAAATACTTGGAGGGTTTTTGGTAAGCTTACCCAAAAGTTTGGCACCCAAGAGGCAGATGATGAAGAAAGTGCTTCTACCATAAAAAATGCCTTTTTCACCATACAAGGAGATTACACAAGAGATACGCACAAATACCAGGACGATTCTCATAACGAAAATATTTTTGATTATGGTTATATTGGGAAATTTCAAACCTATAAGGAAAACATATACGATAGAGGAACTATTTTTGATACTGCAAATGGACATTATTTAAATGGCTATATACACTCTGGCTGGACAGATACCCTCTACACCTTTCAAGCTGGAAATTTAAACCCAGATGCTGCTATTTATACTTCTAAGTATTATGAAATGTTTTCCGATTATGGCATGATCTCTTATATTAATGGTTATGGAATGGATGGAGTTATTAGAACACCATTGGACTTGCAGGGAGTTGGTCTTAGAAATGGGGAACGCACTCAATCTATCTATTCTCTATGGTATCCTTTTGGAAGGGAGTATAATTATTATGGGTATGATTACGAAACGCAAACCACTTTTAAGGCAATTGGTTCTGCCGACATTAACGACCATGAGTTTTCATTTGGGATAGAGTACGAACAAAGAACAGATGCATCTTGGGGAGTGAACCCTATTGGGCTTTGGGGCTATATGCGCCAATTGGCAAACAAGCACCTTACCCAATTGGATTTAAGCAATCCGCATCCTGTGTTTGATGAAAATGGAATATATAAAGATACAGTAAATTTTGACCGGCTTTTTGTGGCTGAGGACCAATCTTTCTTTGATATAAATTTACGAGAAAAATTAGGAAAGACTGCTAATAATTTAGAGTGGATTGATATTGATTCTTATGGTCCGGATATGTATGATTTAGACATGTTCTCTGCTGACGAATTATTAAATAATGGTGGTTCTTTTGTGAGTTATTATGGTTACGATTATTTAGGTAATCGATTAACAACCCAACCATCTTTTAATGATTTCTTTACTAAAAAAGATAAAAACGGAAATTACACAAGGCCGATTGCGGCTTTCCAACCAATCTATACTGCTGGCTATATTCAAGACAAATTTGCCATTGAAGACCTTATTTTTAATATAGGCTTAAGAATAGACAGATATGATGCCAACCAACCAGTGCTAAAAGACAAATACTTGCTTTACGATACTTATACTGCTAATACAACAAAAGCAAGAAATTTAGGTAGTCTTTCTCAATTTGGGGAGGACTATTATGTATATGTAGATGATATTGAAAATCCATCTTCTATTGTAGGATATAGAAATGAGGACAACTGGTATGATGCAACAGGAGCTGAAATTTCAAATCCTGATATTTTAATAAATGCTGCTGGTGGTAAAATAGCACCTTTAGTAAAAGATCCTACGGCTGCTGTAAATGGAGATTTAAGTACAGCTGCTTTCAAAGATTACGATCCGCAAACCATCATCATGCCAAGAATTGCTTTCTCTTTCCCAATATCGGATGAGGCACAGTTTTTTGCACACTATGATGTGCTTACACAAAGGCCTCCAGAAAGAAGTCGTTTCAGCCCAACACAATATTATTTCTTAGAGCAAAACATTGGTGGTCTGCTGAACAATCCGGATTTGAAACCAGAAAAAACAGTGGATTACGAAATTGGTTTTGCACAAACACTTTCATTAAAATCGGCTTTAACTATTTCTCTTTTCTACAAAGAATTAAGAGACATGATACAAGTAATGAACTTGCCAGGGGCTTATCCTGGAAGATACCTTACCATGCAAAACTTGGATTTTGGAACAGTTAAAGGTTTGTCAGTTGCTTTTGATTTAAGAAGAACAAATAATATAAGCATGACGGCCAACTATACCCTTCAATTTGCGGATGGAAGTGGATCTTCTGCTACTTCTGGATATAGTTTAGCAAATACAGAACAACCCAATTTAAGAACAACTACACCACTTTCATTTGACCAACGCCACACTATTTCACTTGCTGTCGATTTTCATTATGGTGCTGGTAAAGATTATAATGGTCCAGTTATTTTTGGAAAGAAAATATTGCAAAGGGCAGGATTTAATGCAATTATTTCAGCTGGTTCTGGTACGCCATTTAGCAAGCAATCTAATATTACCCAAGAAGCTGCTTTTGGTATTAACGATCGATCCACTTTAGAGGGGACACTTTATGGTTCTCGCTTACCTTGGCAATCTAGGGTGAGCACCAAAATAAACAAAGAATTTGAGATAAAGTGGAATGATAAAAAAAGCTCACATGTAAATGTATATTTGCAAGTACAAAACTTATTTAATGCCAAAAACATTATAAGTGTGTACAGAGCAACAGGTAATCCGGATGATGATGGTTATCTTACGGCTTCTGCCTCTCAGAATGAGATTAACACCAAAAACAATCCTGCTTCTTTTGTTGATTTGTACAGAATAAAAGTGAATAATCCTTCCAATTATAGTTTGCCAAGGATGATGAACTTAGGATTAACCATTAGTTTCTAATTTATAAAAAAATGAGATTAAAGAAAAATACAATTTTTATGAAAAATAAAGTAAAACAACTTTTAGCTATTTCGCTTATCTTTTTCTATGGTAATCTTTTAGCCAAAGAAAATGTGTCTTACCCAGGAATGAGCAATACAGTGCAAAATAAAATTGCAGCAGCTTGTTCGCCTTCCACTTCACAAACCAATTTGGATGTGAACAATGTAAGGGCTACTATATTAGGTGGTGGTGATATGTGGTGGGATTTAAATGATGCACAATACGAAATTCCTAAGGGAGGTTTTAAAAACTCTTTATTTGCTGGTGCACTTTGGATTGGTGGAGTAGATGATGGAGGGCAATTAAAGGCAGCAGCTCAAACTTACAGACAAGGAGGTGATGATTTTTGGCCAGGACCTTTGGATATAACTACAGCCTCTATTACAGATGAAGAATGTTTGGCTTATAACAAACATTTTAAGCTTGACAGATCGCAAGTGGATGAGTTTATTGTCCGTTATGTAGATGCACAAGACCCAACCTATGAGATTCCAGATGAAATTCTGGAATGGCCAGCACATGGAGGCCCTGGGCAAGATCCTTATTTGGCTCCTTTTCATGATGCCAATGGAGATGGATTTTACAATCCTTATGATGGAGATTATCCGGATTATAATATGACTGGTAATAATGATAATGCCAAACTTTTTGGCGATCAAACGCTATGGTGGATTTTTAATGATAAAGGAAATATTCACAACAGAACAGGGACAGAGCCAATCGGTTTGGAAATACATGCCCAAGCCTTTGCTTTTGTTGCTGAAAATGAGGTGAATGACATGACTTTCTACAATTATAAAATTATCAATAGAGCAACTCAACGACTCAAAGAAACTTATTTCGGACAATGGGTGGATCCTGATTTAGGATGGTATTTGGATGATTATGTGGGTTGTGATGTAGGTTTAGGGCTTGGATTTTGCTACAATGGAGATGCGGAGGATGAAGGGGCTGCAGGTTATGGGTTTAACCCACCAGCCATTGGAGTTGATTTTTTCCAAGGACCTAGGGCTGATATAAATGATGGAATAGATAATGACAGAGATGGTTTTATTGACGAGATGGATTCTGTAATTAATCCAGTAACAGGGCAATGGGAATATATCCAATATGAAGAAATCATTATGTCAAAGTTTGTGTATTATAACAATGACTTTACGGTAACAGGTAACCCTACAACTGGTACTCATTTTTACAATTATTTAAGAGGTATCTGGAAAGATAATGTACCCATGACTTATGGAGGTAACGGTAAAGGGAGTGGTCCTGGGGCTACTACAGATTTATGTAACTTTATGTTCCCAGGATCTACAGATCCTGATATGTACCCCCAGAATGGAGAATGGACTGAAGTAACTGCTGTTAACATTCCAGCTGATAGAAGATTTATACAATCTGCAGGTCCTTTCACCTTAGAGCCGGGTGCAGTAAACTATATTACAGTCGGTGTTATATGGGCAAGAGCAAAAGCGGGCGGTCCAACGGCATCTGTGCAACTATTAAAAGTATATGACAGGGAGGCACAAGCACTTTTTGATAATAACTTTAATATCTTAAATGGTCCAGATGCACCAGATTTAGGTATTCGGGAATTAGATAAAGAACTTATTTTTACTATTTCCAATGGTGTATCTTCCAATAATATTGATGAGAATTATAGCGAAAAAGATCCTTATATTACTAAACCAGCAAACCTCCAAACCAATCCTAATTACGAGTTTCAGGGTTATGTGGTATATCAATTAGTAAATGCAACTACTACAGTAACTGATTTAGATAATGTCGATAAAGCAAGAATGATTTTCAGATGTGATATAAAAGATGATGTAGCAAGTATTGTCAATCAGTATCTCGATCCTATTCTAGGAGTGTTTACCCCTGTGGAGGAAATAAGTGGTGTTTTAAGTTCAGGCATGAAGGGTTCGGTAGATAATGGAGTAGAATATTCTTTCAAAATAACAGAAGACCGCTTTGCACTAGGAAATACGCGATTGGTAAACCATAAAACTTACTATTATTTAGCACTTTCCTATGCTTATAACAAGGCTGAAGAAAATGCGGACCCTTATGATGTAGACCATCCTGATTATGATGGACACAATCAACCCTATATTGCTGGGCGTAGAAATATTCTGACTTATAGTGCAATACCTCATTTTGTTGAGCCAGAAGCTGGAGGCACTCTACTTAACTCTTCTTTTGGGGATGGAGTAAAAATAGAAAGATTGGAAGGAACAGGAAATGGAAATATTCCTTTGGAACTAACCCAAGAAACAGTGGATGAGATTCTTAATTCTTCTTCTCACCGCTCATTATATCCTATATACAAAAATGGCTTAGGGCCAATTGATGTAACAGTGGTTGACCCGGTTGCTGTGAAAAAAGGAACTTACATTTTCACTTTAGAAGAACCTATCTATACAGGGAATAATATTACCTCTTACGGAAAATGGGTACTAACCAATGAAGCTACCGGAAATACAGTAGCATCTTCCACCAAAGGTATTGATGTTGGCTCAGAAAAACTAATTCCAAACACAGGGCTTACCATTAAAATTCAGCAAGGTATAAATCCGGGGGAGGACCCACTTCTAATCTCTAATAATGGTTTGATTTCTTCTTCCATGGAATTTGAAAATATTAATGACAGATGGCTTTCAGGTGTGCCTGATAGAGATGATGAAAACGGATTTTTCTGGGGGCTAAACTGGATAAGAGCGGGCTCTTTTGAAAATGATAATGATGGACAATTGAGTGATTACTCAATAAATGATGATCCTAATGGAATTTACGAAACCGCTTTAATAAAAAATGTTTCCGTCCCTTTTAAGAACTTTAGTTTTGGTGGCGGATCCTTTGATTTTTCCTTAGAATACGCTGGAGGAACCTGGGCGCCTTATCGTTTGGCTTCTGCTTTCAAGGATGGCCCTGGTGTTATTATAGGGAACACTCCGGTAGCACAGCAATCAAAAATGTACGATTTATCCTCAGTGGATATTGTATTTACGGATGATAAATCCAAATGGTCGAAATGTGTGGTTGTTGAAGCAAATGAAGACAAACTTTCTTTTGGGGGAAATCCTGCACTTGCG
>ERZ813253.711-NODE-711-length-11063-cov-3.675750_pt1 | contig 11063 bp, 8 predicted proteins | sample MGYA00520893_ERZ813253 | MGnify/ENA primary metagenome ERZ813253 (study PRJEB31669, sample SAMD00080414) | marine metagenome | biome: oceanic hadal pelagic zone biome; feature: marine hadalpelagic zone; material: sea water | place: Pacific Ocean:Izu-Bonin Trench...
GGGCGGCGGGGGGAGGTGGGATGGACAGCAGGGTCGGAGCCGCGGCGGGGGTGGCTGAGAGGCGCAGCACCTGGCTGGGGAAGAGCCGGGTGGGAAGGGCGCCCTCCCTGCCGCTCAACACGCTCCCGAGGCGGCGTCCGCAGGGAAAGGCGCGGATGGTGGCGCGGCAACCCGGTGTGGTGGGCTTCGCATCGGAACTGCTCGAGTACGACGAATCGATCGAGGCGGCCGTGATCAACGCGGTGCGCGACACGCTCATCGTCGACAACATGGATGTGGCACGCCGCCACATGGGTGGAGTGCGCATGGTGACGCTCGACGGCAGCGTCGTCGATGGCAGCGGCGCGATGATCGGCGGCCATACCCGCGGGCGACGCCCGCAGTTCGGCGGTCGGCTGCCCGGCGTGGCCGAGGTCGGTCGCTGCGAGCAGGAGGTCGAGCGCCTGCGTCTGGTCTCCGAGACGACCGATGCGGCGCTCACCGAACTCAGGCGCAACGAGCAGGAACTGCGCGCTCGCATCTCGAATCTGACCAACGACGACCACTCGCTCAAGATGCGCCTGTGGCAGGAGGACGTGAAGCGGGCGGAGGGACTGTTCGAGCAGACCGACAACCGGGTGAAGGCGGCGCGCAGCAAGCTCTCCTCAGCGCAGACCGAGGCGAACATCCACGCCGACCGGCTCGCCGAGGCGCGCGCCGCGCACGAGCAGGCGGTGGAGACCAGAGCGGCGGCGGCGACGGCTCTGCAGGATGCGACGCCTGAACACCTCTCCAGGCAACTCCGCGAGGCGGAGCGCAAGCGAACCGGCGCCGAGCGAGCCCAGAACGCCGCCGAGCAGGTGCTCACGTCCGGCCAAGGTCATTCGGAACTGCTCGAGAAGCAGGTAGCAGACCTGGAGCGGCGCCACACCGACCAGATGACCTCAGCCGACACGTTGCGCACACTCATCGAGGAGAAGCAGATCGAGATATCCTCCTCCGAGATCGAACTCGAAGAGGTGCGCGTAGCGCACCAGGAGGTGTCTGACGAGCATCACGAACTGGACGAGCAGCGCCTGGCGCTGCGCGACGAGCGCACCGTGCTCAGAACCCGGCTCGAGCAGAAGGCGCGCGACCGTGACAGCATGCGCAAGCGCATCGACGACCTCTCTATGCAGATCGCCCAGAAGCGCCGCTCACTCGAGGAACTCACCGAGGAGATGGCCGAACTCGAGGTGGCACCACCGGAAGGTGAGGTTGTGCTGCCCACGGTGCAGGAGGCGGAGGCGAGTGTCAGGACATTGGACCGCAAGGTGTCCAACCTGGGCGATGTCAACATGCGCGCCATCGAGCAGTACGACGAGACCGAAGAGCGTCTGGGGAATCTCACCGCTGAGTCGAAGGATCTCAGGACCCACCGAACGGAACTGCTCGAACTGGCGGAGCAGCTGGAGGGAGAGCGCAAGGACCGGCTCACCGCCGTGCTGGAGATCGTCAGTGACAACTTCACGCGCACATATGCCCACCTGCAACCCGGTGGTCATGGCGAACTCAAACTGGAGAACCCGAAGAAACCGTTCGAGGGAGGTCTCGAGATGTGGGCCCGTCCCCCGGGCAAGGCGAGCGGGCTGAACCTGCTTTCCGGTGGGGAGAAATCGATGGCGGCGCTGGCCCTGATCTTCGCCATCCAGGATTACGATCCCTCTCCGTTCTACTACTTCGACGAGGTCGACCAGAATCTGGACACGTTCAACGCCGAGGCGACCGCCTCGCTGTGCAAGCTGCGCGCCCAGACTGCGCAGTTCATCATGGTCACACTCAGGAAGGTCTCGCTGGAGATGGCCGACCACCACATCGGCATCACTCACGCCGGTGACGGCTGCAGCCGCCTGATCACCGACTTCGGCCGCGAAACGGCCATCGAGGTCGGCGATGCGGCCTACGTCGAGTTGGAGGCGCTGAAGGAGAACGAGCGCCGCAAGGGGGAGCTCGACGACCTGCCCGTGGTCGACGAGATGCCGCGCACGCCGGAGGAACTGCCGGCGCCCGAGAGTCTGGGCGGGAGTTCACTGGGGTTGGATTCGGAGGCGGAGGCCGACGGTGATGAGGCGGACGGCACCTTGGAATCACTCGCCGACCGTGCCGACGACTCACGCGAGGACATGGAGGACAAGCTCGAAGTCGAACTCGCCATCCAGCAGTCCGAACAGGAGGAACTCGACGCCCGCGATGCCGAGGAAGAGGCTTCCGAGGCCGTTGATGTCGACACCGTCACCATCGAGGTGACCGAGGACGACGAAGTCGAGTGAGGGGGAGATCCGCATGAGCGTACTCGACAAGATGGAACTGCGCTCGGACATCATCGCCTCGATGCTCGGTCATGAGGACGGCGAGCTGCAGAAGAGCCAGTACATGGATCACCTGGTCGAACTGGCTGAACTGGAGCAGTCGGAGCATCAGATGCTCGTCGATCCGTTCGACCGCAGCATCGCCATCGTGCTGCAGATGTTCAGCGACGACTCCCTTGACCCGTGGGACATCGACCTGTCGAAATTCATCTCCCTGTTCAAGCACCGCATCTCCGATGCGGAGAACATCGACCTGCCTACGTGCGGACGGCTGATCCGGCTGGCCTGGGCGGTGCTGCACGGGCAGGCTGCGACGCTGATGGAGCGCCATGAGCGGGCCGATGCGTGGGAAGAGGACCCGTGGGCGTTCGACTCTGGCTGGGAGACCGAGTTCGAGGACGACGACTTCGCCTTCACCAACCGCGTGCTCTCGGGCCAGGCTGCTGACGCACTGCCCAACTTGTTCGATGGTCGCATCAAGCGGGACGCTGGTCGGCCGGTGACGCTCGGTGAGTTGCTGCTGTCGCTGTCCGATGGGCACGAGGAAGCGGCTGATAGGCGGCTGCGGGAAGAGAATCGCAAGCGCTACCAGATCGATGTGCAGGTCGCGCTCGCCAACGTCAAGTCGCGGGTGCACGACGATGACATCGAGGATGACATTCGCCGCTGCTGGACGGCGCTCCGCTCGCTGTCGAGCGCTGGAGAGCCGGTGACCGTCAGCCAGATCTGTGAACTGCTGAAGGCCGAGGGTGAGGCCGCAGGCTGGGATGCCAAGGAGGCAGAACGTGAGGCCAAGGTGGTCGGGTTCGTCTCGGCGCTGTTCCTGACACACAGGGGCTACACCGACATCTGGCAGCTGGAGCAGCCCAACGGGGACATCTTCCTGCAGGACAAGTGGCCGGAAGACGCAGATTTCGATTCCATCACGGAGAAGTTGGAAGTCAGGCTCACCGGGGTGACCGCATGAACGAAGGGGCGGATGAGACGCCAACCATCGAGGAGGAGGTCGTCATGGAGCCGGTGGATGATGTTCACCCAGAGCCGGAGATGCTGGACATCCCGGTCGCGGAAGCACCGACTCTGGTGACATTGCTCGAAGCGACCCTGTTCGGCGCCGGGAAGTCACTCTCGCAGACGGAGCTGGTGGAGCAGTTCGACGCCAAGGAGTCGGCCATCCGCATGGCGCTGCTGGAACTCAAGGAGAACATCGCTTCCCGCGAGGGCTGCGCCCTGCAACTGACCGAGATCAACCGCTACTGGGTGTTCGAGGTCAAGCCGGAACTGTCCGACTTCATCCCCAGGATCGCTCGCACCGAGATCCCGAAGCGGCTGCTGCGCGCCGCCGCGCTGATCGCCTACCACCAGCCGATGCAGCAGAGCCAGTTGGTCGATATGCTCGGCCAGGTGACCTACGAGCACGTCGGTGACCTCAGGGAACTGGGGCTGATCGACAAGCGCCGGGATGGGAACACACGACGCCTCACCACGACCCGCCGCTTCTCGGAGTACTTCGGCTGCCCGTACACCGACACCGCCTCCGTGGCGGGCTGGTTCAAGGAGCAGGCGAGCGCCGCCGGGCTCACGGCCAAACAGCTTGCGAGAGCCCTTGCACAGGCAGGCTCCGACGATGACGAGGATGAGGATGAACTCGACGAGCAGGAACACGAGGAGTCCGGGATCGAGGAAGATGATGCTTCAATCGAGGAAGTCCTCGAAGGAGATGCAACCGCCTCAGAAGACCTCGACGCTGCCGAAGAAGCCGCAGAATGACTGGTTCACTCGCCGCCGCGGACCTGCTTCAGGGCATTCTCGATGGCTTCGGCTGTGATCCGACCCTCTGCACGGGCGAGTTCGACCACTCTGTTGACCTCGTCCTCGGTCGCACCCGCTGAGACAGCCATGTTGCGGGCGTGGAGCTTCATGTGCCCGGCCTGGATGCCGACGGTGGCCAGTGCGCGCAGCGCCCCTAGGTTCTGGGCCATGCCCGCCGCGGCGATCACCTTGGCGAGATCGTCAGCGCTGCGCACACCCAGCAGGGCGATGTTCGTCTTGGCGGTGGGGTGGACTGTCACCGCGCCACCGACCAGACCGACTGCCATGGGCAGTTCGATGGAGCCGCGCAGGTTGCCGTCCGCATCCTTCTCCCAGTGGGTCAGCGACGTGTATGTGCGCTCGTGAGCGGCGTAGGAGTGGGCACCCGACTCGATGGCGCGCCAATCCTGCCCGCAGGCGAGGGCGATGGCCGAGATGGCGTTCATGATGCCCTTGTTGTGCGTGGTGGCCCGGAAGGGGTCGGCCTTGGCGAAATGGTAGGCCTGGATGATGCCGTCGATCACCTTCCCACCCGCGTCAGCGTCATCCCCGGAGTCGGAGAGTTCTGCGGCGGTGAAGGTCGCGCTCACCCGTGCCAACCGGTGCACGGCCAGGTTGCTGATGATGCGCAGGATGACTGTCCCGCCGGTGATCGCCTCCACTCGTGGGGCGATCGTTTCCGCCATCGTGTTGACGGCGTTCGCACCCATCGCATCGCGGCAGTCGACGAGGATGTGCACGATGACCATCTGGCCCGATTCGGTGTCCAGCACGCGCGCTTCGATATCCTTGCATCCACCACCGAATCTGACGAGGATCGGGTCCACTTCGTTGCACCTTTCCATGAGCTCATCCGCAGCGTCCAGAACGGCCTGTTTCGAGGCCTCTGGATCGGCACATTCGACCACCTGGATCTGGCCGATCATGATGGGGTCCGTGTTGTCGCTGGTGAACCCCCCTTTCGCGTGGCATCTCTTGGCCATGTTGGAGGCCGCAGCCACCACGCTCGGCTCCTCGAGAGCGAAGGGTACGAGGTAGTGTTCATCGTCGATGATGAAGTTGGTCGCCACCCCTACCGGCAGGGCCAGGGTTCCGACCACATTCTCGATGATCCTGTCCGCCGCGGACTCGCTCAACTCCCCCATCTGGGCCCACGCCTCGACCTGCTCATCTGACAGGCCTGCGAGATCCCGCAGGAGTTCGCGACGCTCGGAAACGCTGAGCCGGTAGAACCCCTTCAGACGGCTGTTCTCGACCGGCATGTGCGCACCTTGCGACAAGGCCAGCCGACCCGCCTCCTAAATCATTCGTGGCGGACGAAATCACACCGTGACAGGTGATTGGGAACTTGCAGGATACTCGGGTGCATCCAAGTGGTTGATGCGTTAATAATCCGTTAATTGAAGTCGATTAACGGGTGCAACGGGTCAGGTCATGCGTTATTAACGCGTTAATTGTTTATATTTGCGCGCGTGTTTATTTCAGAAGCCGTGGTCATCAGGGGTTCGGCGCTTCGTTCAACGTATGCGAACGCGTCCCGAATTCGATGAAATACGCGTAAACATGTTAAGCAACTCGTGAGTTGCCGGCGATATGCAGACACAAGGCGGCAGAAGGCTAGATTTCCCACATATGAGTTCCAACCCATTCGACATCCGGCCGTTGGAGCGGAGCCAGCTGAAACTGCTGGTTGGGAGGAAGGATCTGCTGGGCACCCTGTCACACCACCTGAGGTTCTATTCACCCCGGGTGATCTGTCTGGTGGGGGAGCGCGGCAGTGGGCGCACTTCACTGGTACAGACGTTGTCTTCGATCACCGAGCAATACTACTCTCCCCCCTTCTGGCCGAGCGGCGATGTAGCCACCCGATTCCTGGAGGAGATGTACTGCAGCCTGCTCGATGTTTTCGACGTTCCACCGGTCCGCGCAGCACTCGTTGAGAGGCTGGTCACCGAGCTGCAATCACGTACGGGGTACATGCCGATGATCACCTTCGATTTCCCCCATGTCTCGGGTGCGAATCTGGCCTCCGCAATGTCCGACCTGATGCCCGTGCTCAGACGCCTCCGCGCGCTGGTGCTGATCACCGTCACTCCCGGGCAGTTGAGCGCCTTCCCTGAGGACCTGATGCAGGAGATCGATGTCACCGATTCCCTCGAGCCGCTGGAGCGCTCCGAAGTGCAGGACCTGATCCAGCGCAGGATGGCTTTGTCGTCCAGGGTGCGCTGGGCTCCTCCGGAGCATGTCATCGACAATCTGCTCGATGAGACCGGCGGCCACGCGGGGCGGGTCATGCGCCATCTGCGCGATCTGGTGGACCACTCGCGGGGCGTGCGCATGACGAGAACGCGGCGCATCGAAATGGAACTCAGCCTGGAGGTGCGCGAGCCGACCCACATCGAGGACGAGAGTTTCAAGCGGGTCGCCGCCGAGGCGAAGCCGATAATCGAGCCGCAGATCGTGATCAAGGACCCGGATGCGCAGGATACCTGGGACAGCCAGGATGAGGTGAAGGACGCCGATGTCGCCGACGAAGTGCCCGAAGTCGGCCACGAGGAGGCGGAAGACGCCGATGATGGCTGGAAGCCGGGGACGAGCCTCCCCGAACTCAGTCTCGAAGAGGAGTTCGCGGACGAGGAACCCGAAGAGGAGGAACAGGAGTCCGAGCCCCTGCCGGAACCTGAGGAGTTCACGCCACTCCCAGATGAGGATGACTTCTCATCGCCCGACGACGGCGCCGAGATGCTCGAGATGGCGCCAGGCACAGCCCCTCCACCCGCCGTGGGCGGCTTCGGCGGGCTGCTCAGCCGCAACAAGGAGGCGAACATCGGCCAGCAGCTGGACGACAGCCCGATGCCGCCGATCGAGATCGCTGGAGAGCCGCTCCACCCGGAACCCGTGCCCGAACCCGAGATTCCACCTGAGGCGTCCGAGGTGGAGGGGGAAGTCCCGCGCTCGGCACGCTTGTCGGAAGACGGTCCTACAACCGACCTTGAGCGTGAACCGGACGTCATGACCCCGGAAGCGGCCCTGTGGATGGACGCGGGCAGCGAGCCCCCGGTTCCCGAGATCGCCTTCGAGGGCGATTCTCGACCACCTGAACCAGAACCGACGGTCATGCGCGAAGCGCTGCACGCCATGCGCCCACCCGAGCCGGCGGTCGCAGCCGCTCCGGCACTCGACGTCGAGTACCTCAGCACATTGGGAGATTCGCAGGTGCGCATCCTCGAGGAGGCTCTCGAACGCGAGGTATCGCCTTCAGATGAGGTGCTGCAGCGGGGACTTGACGTGGGCAGACCGCGGTTGTCGCAGTTGTTCAACGGCATGCTCAGGGCGGGTGTGCTGACCGTGCGCAGACAGGGCAGGAGTCGGCTTTATCGCATCAGTGAACAGGCCCGCGACCATCTCTATCGTCTCGGCAAGGATGAATGAGGGCGGCAGGTATGATTCGGGAGGAATGACTGTGCAACAGGACTGGCGAGTCGGCTGGAGCCACCAGCTGGAGGGCAAGGTGTGCGCGATCGCCGCCGATGCCGCCGGGATGATCGTCGCTGCGGGCGGGGTCATCCGCATGCTCGATGTCGAGGGTGAGTTCGTCTGGCGCAGGGAGCTCGCATTCGATGTCTACCATCTGGAGATCGACCACCATACCGTTGCCGTGCTGGCCGGCCCGGGATTCCATCTGCTGGACATCGCCACCGGTGAGCCTCTCGGTGAAGGGAGGAGCGTCTCCGGGGGCTTTCGCTCGGTCATCGCCCGTCCCGGCGGCGGCTGGGTGCTGCAGGACCGTGGCGACCACATGCACCTGTTCGACCGCACCGGCAGAGGCATCAGGAGGCTGAGGCCGGGAAGGATCCGCCATCTGGTGGGCTGGCTCGATCGCGAACATCTGCTGGTGCATGACGACGACGGCTACCTGCGCTGCCTGCGCCTCGCTGGGGATGACAGCCAGCGGGGCAGCGAAGGACGGGGCTGGGTCTGGGTCAGTCGTCTGTGCGGTGGAAGGCTGCTGGTGCAGTCTCCCGAGGGTAGTCTCTACGAGGGGACCCCGAACCCATTCGGATGGGATTCGCTGGAGCAGTTGCGCGAGTTGGCTGCGGACCCGTTGGCCGCCGACCGCTGTGGTGATGGCTGGTGGCTGCTCACGCTCTCCGAGACCTTGGAACAGGTTCCGCCCACTTCCACGGCAGCGATGCCCGCCGGTCACCTGCTCTCCTCCAATGGTGCCGACGTGATGTGCACAGCCACCCGCGATGGACTGGTGCGCTGGTGGGAGTCGCCACAACTCGCCAGTCGGCGCAGCGAGATCCTCAAGCGGCTGGTGGTCAGCGAGCGCCGACGCATCGACTGGGAGCAGCGTCAGGTGATGTTCGAGGCGGCGCTTGCAGCAGAGGATGAAGGCATGCTCACGAATGCCATCGAACTCTACCAGGCGCTCGGACGCACAGAAGATGTCAGGAGATTGCTCGGCCAGCAGGAACAGGCCTCCGCAGGCGGGTGAGCAGCATGGTTGACGGGGATGGAACCGCATCCGGGGCCGAGGTAACAGAGGAACTGGTGACGCGCTATCTCGACCTGACCGCACAGGCTCGGGCAAAAGCCACCCCTTTCACCGAAGACGGGAGCGATGATGCGGCGAAGTTGGCTGACATGCTGCGCATGGTCGACGATTACTCCGCCGACGCCCGGCATTTCATGGAGTCGGGGGATCTGGTGCGCGCCTTCGGCGCGATCAACTACGCCCACGCCTGGCTCGATGCGGCGGTCAGGATAGGATTCTTGGACGGTCATGGTGATGACGAACTGTTCACACTCCCTCCTTGACTCCCTTGCGCGCGGACACGCCTCTATGGCGGTGCGCGCACGTTGGCATTCCGAATCTCTAAGAACGGCGGAGCGAGGAAGGGAACGGTTCACGGACCGCGGGCGACGGCGAAGGTGTCACAGAGGAGGCTGAAGTGATGACGGATTATCTCAATCGCATCGGGGCGGGCAAGATCATCCGCGACCACGCTCCGCTCACCTTCGATTACATCCCTGACGAGTTGGTGGGCAGGGATGCAGAACTGACCAAGCTGGGCGAGATATTCACCGGCATCGAGGACGGGCGGGTCTCCTGCCGTGCGGTCATCACCGGACAGGTCGGCAGCGGCAAGACCGTGCTGTCGCACTGCTTCTCCAAGGACCTGCAGCGGCACTTTGCAGGTACGCGTGATATCAGGCCGGTGCATGTCAACTGCCGCAACCACCCGTCGAAGACACAGGTGCTGCAGCGCCTGATCACCGCGCTGGACAGCGGTCATCCCGAGCGCGGACTCGGCAGCGGGGAGATCATGCAGTCACTGCGCCGCCAGCTGCACGGCAACAAGGAGCACCTGCTGCTGGTGCTCGACGAGGTCCAGTGCGGCGTCGCGCGGACCGGCAAGTTCTACGCGCACGAGCATTACGGCGTCGATCCCGATATCCTCGCCAGTGCCCAGGGCATCGGTGGCGGCTTTCCGCTGGGTGCCTGCCTCGCGACCGAGGAGGCCGCGCGGGGCCTGACCTTCGAGGAGGCCTACTCCACCTCTTCGTGGACCTGGCCCGCCACGGCCTCCATGCTCACGGGCCTGCCCCCCACGGCCCACGGCATCCGCGTGCACCAGAGCGGGTTCCTGGCCCACGAACTGGAGACCCTGGCCGAGGCCCTGCAGGACGTGGGCTTTTCCACCGCGGCCTTCGTGGCCAACCCACTGGTGTCCGCGACCCACAACTACTCCCAGGGCTTCGAGCACTTCTTCGGCACCCCGAAGATGGTCAAGGGCGAGGGCATCCTGCCCCAGGCCGTGGAGTGGCTGGAGAAACACGGCGACCAGCGCTTTTTCCTCTATCTGCACCTGGCCGACCCGCACACCCCGCACCTGCCCAGCACCGAAGAGATGCTCGAGTTCACCGGGCGCACGGAGTCCCTGGTGCCCCCCACGGCCTTGGTCACACAGAGCTTCCGCCTCAAGCGCGCCCTGCCCCCGGGCCCCGACGGCCTGCCCCAGGCCGAACGGATCCTGCGCGAGGGCGAAGGTGCCTGGTACTCGGACGTGTACGACGCCGGGGTGCACCAGGGGGACCGCGCCCTGGGCCAGTTGCTCGCGGCCCTGGAACGCCTGGGCCACACACACGACACGGTCATCGCCTACACCTCCGACCACGGCGAGGAACTCCTGGAGCACAAGAGCCTGGGCCACGCCCATGAGCTGTGGGAGGAATTGGTGCGCGTGCCCCTGATCCTGGCGGGCCCCGGCATTCCGAAGAACACGCGCCTGCCCGGTCCGGTCTCCAACCGCCACCTGGGTCCGACCCTGGCGCGCCTGGGTGGGACCGAGCTGCGCGCCCCCATCGACGCCCTGTTCCTCGCTTCGGGCGAGGCACCTCCCGAGCGGCCCATCTTCTTCGAGACCCACGAGGGTTGGTGGAAGGGCAGCACCGCCACGCTCTACGGCGTGCGCGAAGGTCCATGGGTTCTGCACTGGGGCCTGGACGGCGGCCAGGCCGAGAGATCCGCGGCACCCGCTGGCGGCGAGGTACGCCTGTACGACCTGAGCCAGGACCGCGCCCAGAAAAACAACCTCGCACGCGCTCAACCCGAGCGGGTGGAACGGCTCAAGCGGCTGATCTCCGAGGAACTGGCGCGCCTGGCACCCCAGGCTCCGCGCCAGAAGCCACGCACGGGTTGGGGCACGCGCGCCCTGCTCGAAGCCATCGGGTACGCCTCGGGGGAAGACGAGTAGGAGCGCTGGCTCAGTCCTCGCCCGCGTAGCCCAGGGCTTTCAGCCTTGCGCGCTCCTCGGCTGAAAGTTGCAGGACCGTGTCGGCCTTCAGGAGGCGTTGGCGCACGGTCTGCATCAGGTCCAGCAGATCCGCTGACAGGGCCGGGGAGTTGCCGGGCTC
>ERZ813253.712-NODE-712-length-11051-cov-2.835317_pt1 | contig 11051 bp, 9 predicted proteins | sample MGYA00520893_ERZ813253 | MGnify/ENA primary metagenome ERZ813253 (study PRJEB31669, sample SAMD00080414) | marine metagenome | biome: oceanic hadal pelagic zone biome; feature: marine hadalpelagic zone; material: sea water | place: Pacific Ocean:Izu-Bonin Trench...
AGAAATTACCAAATACATGTGGTAGATCATTATTTAAATTAAATATTTCGAAATTAATTAATTTACCATTAGATCCAATAATATATTTTTGATTATCTTTTATAGTAGTCGCAAGTAAATTTGTTTGCGTTAATTTAATAATAATTTTTGATGGGTATATTTTAAATACTTTATAATTTTGTAAATAATTGTAAAGATCCAGCTTATTTTTTAATAATTCTTTATCAATTTGAAAAATATTGTTATTTAATAAAAATTCAAAATTTTTTTTAATACTTAGATTTAAATTATTTTTTAATCCACTTACTTCTATAGTTTTAATGTTAGATAATAATTCTTTGCTCCTAATTAAAGAAAGATTGTTAATTGTGGATAACAATAAAAAAATTATAAAATACTGAAAATATTTCTTTTTTTTATCTGTTGATTGATGCATCTTTTATCATCCATTCGATCAGCTGAATAAAACTTATTTTATTGTAATTTGCTATCTCGGGCACTAAAGAAAGTGATGTCATTCCAGGTTGCGTATTAATTTCCAGTAAATAAAATTTATTATTGTAAAATTTAAAATCTGATCTTGTTGCTCCTCTACAACCAATTGCTTTATGTGCATTTAGAGTTATTTCCATTACTTTGTCTAAATATTTTTTATTAATTTCTACTGGGATGATATGCTTAGTTTTGGCATTTGCATTATATTTTGCCTGGTAATCATAAAATTTTCTTTTTGGTTTTAATTCTATTGCTCCAAGTTTTTTTTTTCCTAAAATAGCAACTTGTATTTCTCTTCCAGGAATATATTTTTCAATCATAATTTCTTTATATTCAGATAATTTTAATAAATTATTAATAAAATTTGATTTGTCACAGATATGAACTGCAACACTAGAGCCTTCGTTAAAGGGCTTAATAACAACCGGGAAACCTAATTGTTTTTTTACTTTTTTTATTAATTTACTGTTATTAATTTTTTTTTTAAAGATAAATTTAAAATATTTAGGTGTCAAAATTTTATTTTTTATAAATATTTTTTTTGAAATTTCTTTATCTATTGCGATCGCAGAAGCCAAAACACCAGAATGAGTATATTTGATTTTTTCAGATTCTAATAATGATTGAATATAACCATCTTCTCCGTACCTACCATGCAAAGCATTAAACACCACATTTGGTTTAAAATTTCTTAAAGTTTTGATTAAATTACCATCTGGCTCACAAATTTTTGTTAAATATTTTTTTTTTACGATTGCTTTATTCACTCCTTGAGCAGTTTTTAAACTTATCTCTCTCTCTTTAGAAAAACCACCTGCCAATATTAAGATTTTTTTTTTCATCTACTCTACCAAAATTATTTCTAAATCTAATTTAATTCCTGTTTTTGACATCACTTTATCTTTAACTAAATTAATTAGTTTTTTCATATCATCATATTTAGCGTTTTTCTTATTAATAAAAAAATTACAATGTTTTTGAGAAATTGCCGCATCACCGAATTCTGTATCTAATGATACCGATTCTTTTATTAACTCCCAAACTTTTTTATTTGTTTGATTAATAGGATTTTTAAATGTACTTCCTCCTGTTTTTATTCTAGTTGGTTGCGCTAATTCTTTTTTATTTTTTAAAGAATTGATTTCTTTTTTGATTAAATTTTTATTTTTTTTATTACCTTTAAAAGTTGCGCTTAAAAAAATGATATCTTTACGCAAATCACATTTTCTATATGAAAATTTAATTTTATATGCCGGTATTGTTAGAACTTTACCAAACGTATCAATTGCTTGAACTGAAATTAAAATGTCTTTAAATTCCCTTTTAAAGCATCCTGAGTTCATTCTTAATCCTCCACCTACCGTGCCTGGAATACAAGATAAAAACTCAAAACCACCAATGCTATTTTCTAAAGCAAATTCAGATAATTGTTTATCTGAAGTTCCACTACCCGCAACAACTGTGCTATGATTTAAAATAGAGATTTTTGAAAAATTTTTACCTAATTTGATTACAACGCCATTAAATAAGCCATCTTGAAATAGGATATTTGAACCTGCTCCAATTACAAATATTTTTCCTCTATTATTATATAATTTTAAAAATTCAATTAATTCTTGCAGTGTTTCTGGCTTGAAATATATTTTTGCTTTACCGCCTATATTAAACCAATTTGTTTTTTTCAATTCATAGTCAAAAAAAATTTTACGATTTAAATTTTTTGAGTATTGTTCTATATCACCGATGTTCATTATAATAATTTTGGTAATTTTCTCATCCAATTTGATATTGAACCGGCACCCATCCCTATAACGATCTTATCACCATAAATGTTTTGCTTGACAAATTTTGCAAGATCTAAATTATTTTTAATTAAAATTAATTTTATATTGGAATTTTTAATTATTTCTCTAGCAAAGTTTGAATAAGTAAACCCTAAACTAATATTTTCTCCGGCTTTATATATTGGACAGAGTACAACTGTATCTGCTTTTTTGAATGCTAAAGAAAATTCTTTTTTTAAATTTTTTACCTTACTTATTCTGTGTGGTTGGAATACACAAACAATTTCTTTGTTTTTATAAACTTCCTTAACTCCATTTAAAACTTCTTTTATTTCTGTTAGATGATGAGCATAATCATCAAAAAATGGAACACCTTGTAAAAAAAACAATTTAGTAAATCTTCTATCTACTCCCTCAAATTCTTTTAAACCTTTTTTTATTATTTTACTCGATATACCCACTGAAGATGCCACAGCTATAGCGGCAGTTGCATTTCTAATATTGTGCAATCCAAGAATTGGTATTTGTATATTTCTAATAAATTTTACTAAATTTCCTGGCAGGGTTATTTTTACATCAAACCTTGAATAATTTATTTTTTGAGAAATATTTATTATTTTAAAATTAGAATTTTTGTTAATTCCATAAGTGCTATAATTTTTATTAGCAACTTTTTTTAATACCTCTCTATTATTTTTATCATCTAAACAAACAAATGATTTGCCAATTGAAGGAGTTTTTTCAATAAAATTGACAAATTTATTTTTTAAATTATCAATGGTTTTATAAAAATCCATATGTTCTTGATCTATATTTGTGATGATTGAGTAAGTTAGTGGTAGTTTAATAAAACTTCCATCTGATTCGTCGGATTCTAAAATACACCAATTACTTTTTCCTAGCTTTGCTGAATTTCCAAATGAATTTAAAACACCACCATTTATAATTGTTGGATCAATTTTTGCTTTTGAAAAAATACTTGATACTAAGGATGTTGTAGTTGTTTTTCCATGTGATCCTGCAACAACAATATTTCTCATTAAAGAAACTATGTGAGCAAGCATTTCTCCTCTTTTATAAATTGGGAGTTTCTTTTTTTTTGCTTCTAAATATTCTAAATTATTTTTTCTTATAGCAGATGAAATTACTAAAATTGTTGATTTTTTTATATTTTGTTTTTTGTGACCAATAATAACTTTAATTTTATTTTTTTTTAATCTTTCAATATTTTTATTAAAAGAAATATCGCTTCCTTGTATTTTAAAACCTAGTTCTTTCATAATAAGAGCTAGACCGTTCATACCAATTCCACCAATACCAACGAAATGGATTAATTCTGTTTTGGCTAATTTAATTTTCATTAATTAAAACTGTTAATTTTTGATTTATATTATTCCAAGTATTTTGATAAGAAAATTTCTCCATATTTATCTTTTTTAATAAATAACTTTTTCTATCTTTTATTAAATTTGTTAATAGATCAGCTATTTTATTAGGATTGAAATCTTCTTGTTTAACCAACCAACACAAGTCTTTATCAGAATAATACTTAGCATTATAGAATTGATGATCATCTTTAGCGTACGGAAAGGGTACTGCTAAAAAGGGTATATTATAAAAACTTAGCTCTGAAATCGTGGAAGCGCCTGCACGGGTAATTGCAAAATCAATATCTTTAAATTTTTTATATAGCTCATTATTAAAATCAAATAATTCATATTTTAAATTAAGCTCATTGTATTGCTTGCTTAAATCTATTTTTTTATCTTCATCAGATACTTGTTGAATTAAATAAATTTCATTTTCTTTTGATAGTTTAATTGCTAATTCTTTTATTTTTTCATCAAAAAAATTAGCACCTTGACTACCACCTATTATCAATATCTTGAAATATAAGTCATTTTCACGCTTAATATTTTTTGCTAAAGAATATATTTCTTTTCTTAGTAATGGATTAATCAATAAAATCTTATGTTTAAATTTATTTGGAAAATTTCTAATTTGTTCTGAATAACAAATTATTTTTTTAGAAGAGCTTAAAAAAATCTTATTTGATCTGCCTAAAACCATATTCGGCTCAAAAAGAAAAATTTTTAAATTTAAAAATCTAGCAGCAATACAAAAAGGAGATGACATATATCCGCCTGTGCTTACTAAGTATTGGATATTTTTTTTTCTTAGAAAAAAATATGATTTAAATATTGATATTAAAAAAAAAATTAAAATAAATGGTATTTTAAAAATATTATTTGAAATTTTTGGTATATCAATTATTTCAAATGAATATTTGTTTTGATCAATATATTTGGCTCCTCTTCTATCCGAAACTAAATATATTTCAAAATTTTCTCTGTAATGATCAAATAAAGCTATAGCAGGAATTACATGCCCTCCAGAACCTCCAGTACTAATTAATATTTTTTTCACAGTTAATTTATCTTTCTTTTAGTTAAATTTAAAATAATACCAGATAAAATTGCTGTACTTATAATTGATGAGCCGCCATAACTTAAAAAAGGCAAAGTCATTCCAGTGGTAGGAAGAATTCTTATATTTACTCCTATATGAACAAAACTTTGAAGAAGAATTAATGAAATTGAACCTAATAAGATTAATTTTATTTTATTATCTTTTTCTTCGCCAATTTTTTTTATTACTTTATAGGCTAAAATTAAATAAATTAGCATAATTGCAATAACTATTATTACTCCAAATTCTTCAGAAATTACGGAGACAATATAATCTGTATGAGCTTCAGGAATTTCAGAATTTAATGTTCCTTCGCCAATGCCTTGTCCAAAAAACCTCCGTTGATTATAGCTTCAGATGCTTTTTCAGATTGATAATTATTTCCACTACCAGGTTCAAAAAAAGATAATAGTCTATTCTTTATATATTCAAACTTTTCAATAAAAAAAACTAAGTACGATAAAACAGAAAAAATCAAAATAAAAAAAGAAAAGAATATGATTAAATTTACACCTGATATAAATATTAAAGATAACCATGTCATAACAATTAAAAAGGTTTGACCAATATCTGGTTGTGAAATTAGTAATAGAATTATTGGGATCACAATTAAAGCGCTTAAAAAATAATTAAAATATATTTTTTTTTTCTATTAATTGAAAGAATCGATGCAATCAAAACAATGAAAAAAGGCTTTAATAATTCAATAGGTTGAAATCGAGGTAATATATTTGGATCAATCCATCTTTTTGAACCTTTGACTTCTACACCAATAAAAGGCACCAAAACTAAAAAAATAAAAAAAATTATAAATAAAATTAAACAAATATTTAATAGTCTATTTTTTTCAAAAAAAGAAAAAATGATTAATATCGTAAACGCTAATAAAGTAATAATTAGATGTTTAACAAAAAAATAATAAGAATTTGTGTTTAATTTATCAGAAGCAATTAAAGAAGTTGAAACTAACGAAAAAAATAAACCCAAAAAAAATAATGACAATATTAAAAATAATAGAAATTTATCGATATTTTTCCACCAGCTGTAATATGAATTATATATAATATTACTATCTACCATTTATTTTACTTATTATTTTTAGTTTTCGAACAAGATAATTAAAATTTCTTCCTCTCTCTTCAAAATTACTAAATTGATCAAATGAAGCTGCTGATGGACTAAAAATTATATTTAAAGTACTTAAATTTTTTTTTTTTGCATCAATAATAATTTCTACTAGAGCATTTTTAATATTATCAAAAGTTTTATATTTAATTTTATTTATTAAATTTTTTACAAAAAATTTTTTTCTTTTTCCAAAAATATATGCATTTATATTTTTATAATATTTTTTATTTAATACAAAATTATCACCTTTTTTAAATCTTCCTCCAACTAACCAATAAATATTTTTATAAGATTCTAATAAATTTATGCTTGATGAAAAATTTGTAGATTTTGAATTATTAATAATTAATAATTTTTTATTTTTGTACAAAATCTGTTGTCTAAAATTTAATTCTTTAAATGAATTTACAACTTTAAAAACTTTTTGGTTTTTTAATTTAAGTTTTTTGGATATTTCTAAAACAAATTTCAAATTATTTATATTATTTTTATTTTCAAAATAAGAATTTTTAATTTTTTTTTTAATTTTATTTGAAATTTTAAGATTAACTTTTATTATTTTTGAATTAATTTTATTTTTTTTTAGTTCTTCTTTTAAAAAATTATTATTTTTTTCAATAAAAGCAAAGGAATTTTTTTTTTGACTTTTAATTAATCCAAATTTTGATTTAATATAATTTTTAAATGTTCTATGTCTTTCTAAATGATTGGGACTAATATTCAATATTATCGCTAAATCAGTTTTGAAATATTTGCTATATTCAATTTGATAAGATGAGGCTTCAATCACAAAAATTGTTTTTGGCTTAATATTTTTCTCTAAAAGCAAAGGATTCCCAATATTGCCGACAAGTCTTACATCCTTACCATGTTTTTTTAGAACATCATGTAATAATTTTGAAGTTGTTGATTTTCCATTAGTTCCTGTAATTGTTATTTTTTTATTCTTTATGTTGTTTAAATAAAAAATATCCAATTCGCTGATAATTTTACTTTTATTTTTTGAAAGATACTTTTTTAAAGTACATTTGTTAATGTCTATTCCGGGACTAACAACTATTCTATCAAAATTTACTGAAGTTAATTTTGTTTTATTAATTGAATTTTTTTTTAAGTTTTTGGGTATTGAGGATTTTTTATCATCATAAATTTCAATTTTATTATTTTTTCTTAGGTATTTGAAACAAGCTCTCCCACTTTTTCCAAATCCATAAATTAATATATTTTGATTATTAAATTGATTTGCTAATTCAAGCATTATCTTAATTTAAGTGTAGCAAGTCCTATCATTGCAAGAATGATGGATATAATCCAAAATCTTATCACTACTGTTGACTCGGACCATCCTTTTTTTTCAAAATGATGATGGATGGGAGCCATTTTAAAAACTCTTTTTCCAGTAAGTTTAAATGAAATTACTTGAACTATTACTGAAATTGCCTCAAAAACAAATAAGCCTCCTGTAATTGCTAAAACTATCTCGTGCTTTGTAATTATACTTACAGCTCCTAATGAACCTCCCAGAGCCAATGATCCTGTATCTCCCATAAATATTTTTGCAGGAGGAGCGTTGAACCACAAAAATCCTAGACAAGCGCCAATTATAGATCCACAAAATACAGCTACCTCACCAGTGTCTTGAATGTAGGGTATTTGTAAATATTCTGAAAAAACTATATTCCCTGTTACATAACTTATAAATGCAAAACAACCAGCCACAAGTATTACAGGAACTGTAGCTAAACCATCTAATCCATCTGTTAAATTCACTGCATTTGAAGAGCCAACAATAACAATAATATAAAAAGGTATAAAAAACCAACCTAAGTGAATTAATAAATTTTTAAAGAAAGGAAAATATAAATTTTTTAATTCAGGAGAATCAACAAAATATATCAAAATTAAGATTCCAAAAAATGCTAGAGTTATTTGAGAAATGATTTTTATCTTTAATGAAATGCCTGAAGAATTATTAACTTTAATTTTTTTATAATCATCATAAAATCCGAGTAAACCAAAAGAACCAACAATATATATCAAAAACCAAATATATGGGTTTAACAAATCGCACCATAACAAAACACCAGAAAATAGTCCTAATAAAATTAATACTCCTCCCATTGTTGGTGTTCCAATTTTTTTTATAATATGTTCCTCTGGACCATCTTCACGAATAGGACTATACATTTGTCTGGCTGAAAAAAAGTTTATAAATGGAGTTCCCACTAAAAAAACAACAAACATAGATGTGAACATTGCTAAACCGGTTCTGACAGTCAGATATTTAAAAACATTAAAAAAAGAAAAAACATCAATATAGTTTGAAAATAAACTATATAACATTTAATTGTCCTAGTTTAATTTGAGAAATCACGTTATTTAAGCCTGTAGCATTTGAAGCTTTTACCATTAGATAATCATTATCTCTTAAATCATTTTTCATTAAACTTATAATTTCTTTTTTACTATTTAATATTCTTCCTTTTTTTTGTGTTTTAATTTTGTTGAAAGTTTCTTTTATATCTTTTCCATATACAAAGACTTTATTTATTTTTGATTTATTCACTATTTTTGCGGCTTCTCTATGAAGGTTTTTTGAAAATTTTCCTAATTCCAACATATCACCCAATAAAATGTTTTTACTTTTTGAACTAACATTCATTTTATTAAAATTATTAATTGCAAATTCTAGCGATAAAGGATTTGAATTATAACTTTCATCAACAATATTAATTGATTTATTGTTCAATTTTATTTTTGAAAAATCACCTCTTCCTTTGGATATTTTAAAATTATAAAAAAAATTTTCTTTAAGACTTTGGACATCTGTATAATTCGATATTACAGCAATAGTTGCTAGAATGTTGGCTATATAAAATTTAAGACTCTCTTTTATAATAAATTTTTTAATATTATTACTTATTTTTAGAATTAATAAGTAATTTGATTTTTTTCTTGTAATTTTAATCATTCGTATATCTGCATTATTTTTTTCACTAAATGAAATTACTTTTAATTTTTTTTTCAAAGCTTTATTTTTTAAAAAATTAAAAAATTTATCATCTTTATTTAAAACGATTGATCCCCCGCTGACAATATTATTTATCATTTCAGATTTTGCTAAAGCTATTTCATATAAGTTTTTAAAGTTTTTAATATGAGCATAAGAAATATTTGTGATTACACCTAGATCAGGCATGATGAGCTTTGTTAAATGATTTATTTCGCCTTTTTTATCCATTCCAACTTCAAAAACTCCAAAAATATTATTTTTCTGTATATTAAATAAACTTATAGGAACTCCAAATTTATTATTAAACGATTTCTTGGAATAAGAAGTGGAAGCAATTTTATTTAAGCATTGACTTAGCAACTCTTTAAGTGAAGTTTTCCCAGAACTTCCCGTTATTGCAATTGCTTTAATTTTTGATACTTTTCTTACCAAATTAGAACAATTTGATAAAAAATTTAATGTGTTATTTACTTTTATTTTTTTTGAATTAAATCCGCCATAATTTTTGTCTATTATTGCTAAAGTAGCCCCATTTTTAATTGCCTCATTTGCATATCTATTACCATCTAATTTTTTTCCTTTAATTCCAAAAAAAATATCATTTTTTTTAATTTCTTTAGAATTAATCGATGCTAAATTAATTTTTTGATTATTGCTTAATTTAATTTTTTTTAACTTTTCTTTTATAATGTTTAACTTCCAATTTTTTAATAAAATTTTATTTTTATATTGAATATTTTTTATAATACATTTTTTATCTGAAAAAAAATTTTTCTTAAAATACTCTTGATAATTTTCATGTCCTTTTCCTGCAACTAAGAGGATATCTCCTGAATTAAGATTTTTTATTGCTTTTGAAATAGCTATTTCTCTTGAAGGAATTTCAAATAATTTAAATTTACTAATCTTTTTTTTAATTTGTGTTCTGATTTTTTTTGGATTCTCTTTTCTAGGATTGTCATCAGTTAAATAAATTCTATCACATAAATCATTTACTATTTTTCCCATGATTTGTCTCTTTGGTTTATCTCTTTCACCTCCACAACCAAATACTATAGAAACTTTACTTAATTTAAATTGTTCCCTTAAATTTGTTAAACAATTTTTTAAAGAATCTGGAGTATGGGCATAATCCAATATAACTTTAGAATTATTTTTTATGTTTCCAACTTTTTCTAATCTGCCATTAACAGGTTTGATTTTATCTATAGATTTAATTATTTTTTTCATAGGCAAATTGCTTTTGTTTGCTGCAATAATTGCCATAACTAGATTTTTAATTTGTATTCTGCCAATGAGACCAGTTTTAAATGAATAAGTATTATTATTAAAAGTGAACTTTGTTTCTTGTTCATTACCAACGAACCTATGATTTATTATTTTTAAATCAGAATTTTTTTTACCAATAGTTATTGGATTTAATTTTTTTTTTGTTGATATACTTTTTAATATTTTAGATTGTAAAATATCAGTATCATAAATTATTTTTGAAGATTTATTCATTAATTTATTAAATAAAATCATCTTTGATTTTAAATAATTCTCAAAAGATTTATGATAATCTAAGTGATCTCTAGATAAATTAGTAAAAATTCCTATATTAAATTTTAATCCATCTAACCTATGCTGCTTTAAACCATGACTGGATGCTTCTAATATAACATTATCAATGTTGTTATTTTTATGATTTTCTAAAATTTTATTTAATCTTATTGGATCCAGCGTAGTATTGTTTGTATTTAAATTTGAATTGTTAGAATTAACTCCTAAAGTTCCTATGGATGCTACCTTTTTTTTATTTAACTTTAAAATTTGAAAAAAAAAATTCGCTACAGAAGATTTTCCGTTAGTTCCTGTAACTGCAATTAAGTTTTTTGGTTTTTTGTTATAAAGTTTGTTAGCAGTTTCAGAAAGTAATTTTCTAGGATTTTTGCTATTTAAGAATAATACATCTGTTTTATAACCTTGGAATTTAAGATCTGAAATAATTGTTTTGGCACCATTATTAATTGCTTGATTAATATATTTTTTTCCATCAATTTTTTTGCCTTTAATTGCAAAAAAAATATATCCTTTTTTAATTTCATTGCTGTTAAATGAAATTCCTGAAAATTTATGATTTAAGTGATTTTTTTTTATATTTGAAAAATATTCTTTTATTA
>ERZ813253.713-NODE-713-length-11026-cov-13.815121_pt1 | contig 11026 bp, 4 predicted proteins | sample MGYA00520893_ERZ813253 | MGnify/ENA primary metagenome ERZ813253 (study PRJEB31669, sample SAMD00080414) | marine metagenome | biome: oceanic hadal pelagic zone biome; feature: marine hadalpelagic zone; material: sea water | place: Pacific Ocean:Izu-Bonin Trench...
GGGTTCGATTCCCCTACGGGCTACAAAATTCTATTGTTCAATGTAATTAATCATGTGTTTGATCGAATTGTGATTTTGTAATTAATGAGATTGATTCACATCCACTGTAAATTATATATTATACCATTGAAAATTATCCCCAGAGGTCAGGGGTTTTACCAAATAAGTACATTATGTTGAAAATCGTATTGAGGTAACTATGGAAACACGTTCTTTACACGCGTCAAAATTTTCTTTTAATCTGTTAGGGTTAATCATCATTTTAATTGTAGTGATGATACCTATAACTACTTTAAATGCCCAAGATGAGGATTATGATGATCCTACTGAAGTATTTTGGGGTGATGATGAGGAGGATTCTTTTGAAGAAGAATACTATGAAGAAGGCGAATTTTATGATGATGACACTTCTGAATATTACGAGGATGATGAATTTTATGAAGAGGACGATTTTTATGATGAGGATTCATTTGATTTCTATGAAGATGATGAATTTTCAGATACTGAATTAGCAGATACGGCTGCGCGTATGGGGTATTCACTTAATATTTCAGGAGCATCTCCAGGTTTTGTTAATCACCCTCTCAATACATATAATAATAATCCTCAAGCTAATTTTCGTTTAAGTGTTGAATTTCCCCTGCTGATGCAAATGATGGGTGTACGTTTTCGCTTTGGGGTTGAAATCGGCAATTTTGGTTTTGAAAATTATTTACCTATTGGCGGAAAAATTTCAGGTTTAACTGCAATGGGTTTATTGGCGTTTCCTGCCGGGCCGGGAAAGATAATATTAGCTGGTGGTCTTATCGGAAACAGATTCGGTTTTAGCGCAGAATCATCCTATGGTTTTTCTATTGGCAACACTCTTGAGCTACGTGCCGGTGTACGCTCAACAACAGCTTGGAATGTTATAGATGATAAAAGTAATGACTTGGGAACTGTCAGTTGGGTGAATGGACTGATTATGCTGGGTTTTAATCTCTAAAACTTTCTGCCTCGGAAATGAAATTGTTTTCAAAAATAATTTATCCTTTAATCAGTATAATTTTACTGACAACTCATTTGTACAGTGCGAACGGAGATAATATTACGACTGCTATATCGAATAATGGCTCATATCAAAAAAACGGCTATATGAACTCCCATACAACGGGGTTTACTTTTACAATATCTATTTCTGGTGCTGATCAAACAACATATTCAAATGGGATTTATTTGCCGTATGTTATTTTCAATAGTGGTGCTGCAACACTTATTAACAGTAATACATCATTTATAGCATTAGGAGCAAGCCCATCATCCGTTTCTGTTACTGTATCAGATGATAATCTTGAAAACAGTACCGGTTGGCCTGGGAATGGTGGTACAGTGGATTTTCAAGTCAGATTTCTTGATGATAGTTTTGGTAACGAGATTTATCATGATGTTACATTATCTGGTAGTGCAACAGAACTTAACATAGACCAGTCATTTAGTAATTGGGGTATCCAGGACCCAGGTACAAACGAGTATACAAAAAATTCAAATTTTAGAATATATGTGAATGAATCTGTTGATTCACTTCATGTTAATTGGGCTGGTGATGATGGTTCTTCTCAAAGTGAAGTTATTAGTCAATCTATCAATTCAAGTGGATATACTACTATCACAGGTGGTATAACGCTGACTGAAGGTGTTACATATTCTATAACTAGTCAATTATTTGATAATGCACATAATAGAGCAGCAGATGTTAATTGGAATGTTGGTGTAGATCTTACAAACCCGTCTATTTCGAGCTTGTCTAGTTCTGAAACAGCTGGAACGTATAAGATTGGTGATAATATTGCTTTTAAGATATCATTTAATGACTATGTAGTTCCCATAAGTGGAAGTCTAACAACAACGTTTAATACGACGAATACTTCAACAGCTACAACAGCATCGGATAATTGGTCTGTAAGTTCAAGTTATGCGACTGAATGGTCTGGCACATATACGGTTCAAGAGGGCGATGATGTAGCTAATTTATCCGTTACGCAAGTAACAATGAGCAGTGGAACACTTTATGATAAAACGTACTCTACCAGTACATTAAACACAGCAAATTCATTAACAATGCCTGTTACTTCCTTTTCTACTAATATTGAAGATGGAGTTTCTTTGGAAATTGATGGTGTGCGGCCGACAATTTCCAGCGTAACATCTTCGTCGGCAGATGGTAGTTATAGCGAGGGTGAAACTATAAATATTACAGTTAATTTTTCTGAATCTGTTACTTTAAGCACTGGGGATCTGCAAATCACCCTTGAAACTGGGGATACAGATAACACACTAGCAATTGCAGCATCTGATATAATTTCAACAACTTCTGCTGTTGGAACGTATACTGTTAATGCAGGAGATGTTTCAAGCGATCTTTCTGTGTCTGGAATCGCATTAACAGGTGGCGGATCACTGACGGATGCGGCAGGGAATGCTATGTCTTCATTCGCTGTTGCAACAGATTTGTCCAACGGACATGCAATAATACTCGAGACAACTGCACCTGTTATTGGTACTATTATAAACAATAATACGAATGATGGAACCTATGGTATAGGTTCTGAAATAGGAATTAAAATTAACATTATCAATGGTACGGGAGGAGCAGCGGAAAATGTTACATTGAGTGCTGGAAGTTTAGACATTACACTTGAAACAGGAGATAGTGATGGCACAGCTTCTAATGCATCCATCTCAAGTACGAGTACAATTTTGTTTACGTACACAGTTGAAGAAGGTCATGCAAGTTCTGATTTATCTGTTTCTTCTGTGGCGGTTACTGGAGGCAGTATAACGGATGCAGCCGGTAATGCATTGGATGCAGCGCCTTCTATTCCAGCAAGTGGAAATTTGGATGATGCATCGAATATTGTCATTGAAGCAACTCGTCCAACGATTACAGCTGTAACTTCAATTTCTTCTGATGGAACATATAAAGTGGGTGATGACATCAATATTACCATGCAGTTTGATGAAGCTGTCACTCTTTCAGGAGGAACACTCGATTTAACATTTGATTTTGTAGGAACAGACCAAACGTTAAATGTGTCTACTTTTACTAATTCAAATTCAACAACGGCAACATATACAGTTCAGGCAGGAGATACAACTTCAGATCTTACTATTGGGAGTATCGCTCTAGGATCAGGAGCTACATTAAAAGATGTTGTAGGGAATAATCCAAATGCAATGACGAATTTTACTCCTACTACAACACTTGCTTCTGCTCATGCTATACAAATTGATGGTATTTTACCGACAATAACACAGGTGACATCATCAGATAATAATGGTTCTTTTAGTATTGGCGAAACAGTGAACGTAACTGTTAGTTTTTATGAACCAGTCACATTATCAGGTGGAAATTTTGTCATTACACTTGAAACGGGAGGTACTGATCGTACTGTAACTATTTCTACTATTACCAACGCTATGACTGCATCAGGAGATTATACAGTACAGAGTGGAGATGAAAGTTCTGATCTCGAAGTAAAATCAATTTCTTTATCAGCAGGAAGTCTGTCTGACGCGGCTGGAAATGCTATGACGGATTTTTCTGTTCTTGTCGGAAAAAATATATCTGATTTTAAAGATATTGTCATTGATGGGGCGCCACCGGCTGATTTCCAAACCGGAGCAGTTACGACAATTGCATCAGCGAGTACCTTCGTTGTTTCTGGTTATTGGAACGAAATGAATACAAATGTGGATATTACAGTCCCATTAGCGAATGATAATAGTTTGGTCGGAGGTACGGTGCAGATCCGTGCGAAGATTGATGCTAATTCATATATTAATGTAGAAGCTGCTGAAACAATTCAATCTTCCCACATTACAGCTGGGACAATAGATGTCCGTATAGATAAATCCGACGTTGGAAATAATGGTCTTGAAGAATTAACGGACTTTGCCAATGGTGGTGTAATTACCTTTAACGCCATTCTTACAGATCTTGCTGGAAATAGTACAACAGGAACAGCCAGTACAACAACATTGACTATTGATACAACTGCGGCATTGGTGTCTAGTGTTTCGTCGACTACTACCGATGGAATTTATAAAACGGGTGAGAATATTGAAGTTGACATTACATTTAATGATAATGTTACTCTTACAGGAGGAACATTAGATATTACCATGGAATCCGGTTCAGTGGATAACTCGATTTCTATTACTACAATTACAAGTTCCAATACGGCAAGTAAAACATATACTGTTCAAAGCGGTGATAGTAATGCCGATTTATTTGTAAAAACTCTTGCAGTCTCCGGGGGATATTTAATTGATATTGCTGGAAATCCAATGTCGACAGCTGATTTGACTATTGCGGCTAGTAGTAATATGAATGATAGCAAAGATATAGAAATAGATGGTATAGATCCTTCGGATTTTTCTGTTGGCAGTGTTACGACAGCCGGGGGGAATGTATATACTGGATATTGGAATTCAACTAATACCGGATTTGATATAATTATCCCCATTGATGATGATGCGAGTTTAACAAATGGAACGGTTCAAATCCGAGGAAAAATAAATTCAGGATCCTATGAAAATGTCGGCACTGCTGAAACAATAATTGTGGGTGATTTAGACAGCGATAAAACAATATCTCTTACAGCAGCTGAATTGGAAGCTTTAACAAATTTTTCTGATGATGGAATCGTGACGATAACTGCAATAATTACAGATGAAGCTGGCAATACAGCAACGGGAACAGAAAGTGCTACAACATTAACTATAGATCAAACGATTCCTTCATCGTTTACAGCATCAACTGTAAGTCCCGATGGAAATGTAGAAAGTGACGGGTATTTTAATGGCGTAAATACTGGTATTGAAGTAATTATTCCATTAGAAGGCAGTGATAATTCATTGTCTGGAGGTAAAATAAGACTCCAAGCAAAAGCGGGGGGGAATTCTTGGGTAAGCGTAGCTGATTTCAATACAATATTGGGTAGCAATTTTGCAGCCGGATTTAAAACAGTTTCTGTTGATTCAGGAGGAACGGATAGCACAGATATAGTCCAATTAACAGGTTTTGCTGAAAATGAAAATCTATATTTTAGAGCTATTCTTTGGGATATTGCAGGAAACCAACGTACTGGTAATCAAAGCGCTACAACTATAGTAATAGACCAAGTTCAACCCACTGTGTCATCCGTTTCATCAACATCAGCAAATGGAAGTTATAATTCAGGTACATCTATAAATATTGATGTGACGGGATCAGAAATATTAAATGTAATTGGAACACCTCAAATTACTTTGGAAACAGGGAGTACGGATGCGACGGTTGATTATTCAAGCGGGTCTACGACTACAACATTAACGTTTGTTTATACTGTAGATGATGGTCACATATCATCTGATTTAGATGTGCAAAATGCAAATGGATTAACTTTGAATAGCGGTACTATTTATGATGATGCAGGAAATTCTTTGGTGTTAACACTGCCAATCGCTGGTAATAGTAATTCGTTATTTGATAATAATGATATTAAAGTAGATACAGAAGCGCCCACAGTAGTTATTACATACAGTGATTCACTTGTTAAGGAAAATGATATAATATCTATTACAGCTACGTTTAGTGAAGAAATGTCAACTAGTCCGCAAGTGGCTATTTTATATGCAAGTGGAACTGAATTAGACGCAGCAAATATGTCCAATGTGAATGACACAGTTTGGATATATAATAATATAACTATTCCCGATGGAAATGATGGTGCAGCAACTGTATCAATCATTGCCACTGACATTGCAGGAAATACACTAACCAACGGTAATACAACGAATCGCACTTTATTGCGAGTGGATAATACGCATCCAACATTTACTTTTTTGTCACCGGACAGTGGAAATTATGTTAATAGTAGAAATGTAGGGTATAAATTAAGCGAAACCTCGTTTTCAGGTTCCATCACCTGGACAAGAGTTGGAGGAAATGTTGACGCAAATTCTCCTCATGCTGTCACGCTAGCAGCATCAGAATTGGATGCAGCAACTACATTTTCAGACTATACACTTACAAACGATCCAACTACGCTGGTCTCTGGCACCAATTACAATATTACATTTTCAGCAACGGATTCTGCCGGTAATCAATCACTAGATTTTGTAGAAACACCCGTCTTTTATGATACAACAGCACCCACGGCAGCGTTAACATATTCGCATTATTTTGCCAGTGTTGATACAGTAGTAACCATCACAGCTACGTTTAATGAGCGCACATTACCCACACCCCAAATAGCGATTGATTATGCGAGTGTAGGTGACGATATAGCAGCCACTAATATGACCATTGGTGCAGATTCTACCATCTGGACATATGCTGCTACCATACCTGCCGGAGAAGCCAATAATGGTATTGCATCGATTGCAATAACAACAACTGATCTAGCATTGAATACATTGCGTGCTGTTGATATTACCAATAGTGATACACTGGTTGTGGATAATACAATTCCAACTATTTCATTAAGTTATTCAAACCTGACGCAATCACAATTGACCAACGAAGGGAAATATCAGGATATTGTAGAAATCACTGCTCAATTCACTGAAAAAGCGAATACGACATCACCTCCAGTGTTAAATGTTGAATATTCTGACTCAACAAGTGACTCATTTTCAGGAATGTCTGCTTTTAATTCTGATAATAATGATTCTACGTGGATTTATCGAGTCACTTTGCCTGATAGTTCAAAAAATGATGGAATCTTTATTGCTTCAATAACAGCAAAAGATTTAGCAGGGAATTTTGTAACTACTTTTACAAATAATCAAATATTTTCAGTGGATAATACTCCACCGGATTCATTCAACACTTTAACAGTAACTCCTTTGGGAGTTAATCAAGTAATTGGATGGTATAATAGTACAATGGACAGTATAGAAACTGTTGCTCCTATTGCATCTCCGGCTGCTGATAATACAATACTCGGTGGCGGTAAAGTGGATATTCAGTTTTTCAATATTGTACGCGGATCGGACTGGGTAACGATACTGACTCAAGACAGTATCACAGGATCTGGAAATGGAGTGTCATTCTATAGGACTAAAACAGAAATTGAATCACTATTAGTTCCAGGTACGTCTTTAATCCAAGGTGATACATTAATTATCCGAGCGGCAATTACTGATCGAGTAGGGAATACAACTTACGGCAACACAAGCCTAAATAGATTAGTATATGATCCATTTCCGCCGACAATTGGAACTTTAACAGCCGGTATATTTTTTACACAAGATACGATTGTTTCTTCAGACTCAATTTCAGCAGTATGGTCAGAATTCACTGATTCAGTTTATCAGTCAATTCTTGGATCCGGTTTGAGTTCATATGATTATAAAATTCAGCACTACGATGTTGAAGGTGTATATGTGGATGATTTGAAAGATTGGTCATCATTAGAATTACTTGAAATAGTTTCTCATACCGATTTAGCACTAACGCATAATAATCAATACAGTTTGCATATAAGAGCAGTGGATGATGCTGGAAATATTTCCAGCATCATGAGTTCAGATACAATCAGAAGAATAAATTCCGCTCCCATTATTTCAATTGTAACAGATACAGTCCAATCCTTTGAGGATATTTTATTTTCCCAAACGATTGTATTTACTGATGTAGATACAGCTACTTTATCCGGAGATGTATTTACATTTAATTTGACGTCAACTCATCAATATGGTAGTGTACCTGCGATACCGGCTGTATTCCTCCCAGACGAAAATGTCATTAATTGGACACCAACGCAGTCTGATACTGGACTGTATAACTTCCAGGTAATTATCAATGATAACTGGACATTTTCTGATACAATTTCATATCTGGTTTTCGTTAATGCTGTAAATGATACTCCAACTGTCGTTGTAATAACCCCAAATCGTCTGCAAACGATGTTAGAAGATCAAACTGCAAAAGTAAAATTTTTACTTTCTCAATATGGAGCTGATGTAGATAATGACAGTACTCAATTGACGTGGCAGGCAGCTGTTTTTGATACATCAAGTAAGCCGGGATTCCCCACTGCTTCATTATTTTTTGGTGATGGAACACCTCAAATAGTAAGACAGAGATTGATTAATACATATAATCCATATAATCATAATAATCAAAAATTAAAATACAGTTTAAAAGATAAAGATATATTATCAAACTCGATGCCAATATCTAAACGTACAGCTGCTGTTGCATATATTAATGTTTCATTGACGGACACAGCGGGAATATGGTGGGCAGAATTCAAAGTTGACAGCAATTATTATGGTAGCAATCATCGCATTATTTTCTTTGTAAGTGATCTTGCTGGAGCAACGGCTCAAGATACTGTTTTCTTAACGATCCTCCCGGAAAATGACCCACCACAAATTGCAAAAATTCCCAGATTTGAAGTAACTGAAAATCAATTTATGAAAATTGATTTTGCAGATTATGTAACTGATGTGGATGATACAACATTAACAATAAGAGTTGCTGCATTATCCTATAAAGATAAAATGTCTCTTACAACTACTGTTGCCGGTGCATCAATAGTTGGAGATTCATTGCAATTTTTAACAAATAATATTGGTGATAGTGTTTTATTTACACCTGAAAAACTTTGGTCTGACACTTCGTTAATTCAGATATCTGTCATTGATGGACAAAATGCTCGAGCAAGTCAATTATTTGTTATTGATATTATTCGAGTTCCCAGACCGAATTTATCCCTTGAAGTTATTCAAAATAATGCCTTTACAAATTTCTTTGAAGTTATTGTTACAGACACTGTGTCTAAAACAGACAGTTTATTTGTAACGGTCCAAAGTCAGCGAATATCATTAGATACTGTAGCCAGTTATACCTATGTCGGGCATTATTCATTTGAAAATCCAGGAACATTTACATTCTACGTAAAAGCCTGGGGTGTGGTTGGTGATACAACAATAACTCGATCCGTAAATATGGCTTTAGCGAAAGCATTCAATGATTGGTCAGGATCAAGCCCCGATGGAAAATTCAATGTGTTTGGGTCTAGTGGGTCAGTTCCATTTGATCGATCACTGTTGATTGTTGATTCAACTATGTTCAATAAATATTTTAACGATCGCGCATCTTATCGATTAGGCAATGAATCGTCTGAATTTGATTTACCAGTAGAAGTGTCCATTTCATCCAATAGCGAAAATTATTCCATTTATCAACGGAGAAATGGTGTTGAATGGATCGAATTACCATCCGTATCACAGTATGGAAAAATTATGGCTTATACTGAAGGAATGGGTTATTTCAGATTAGGGCCAAAAACGATTTTTGTTCCGGGAGAAACCAGTCTACATCAGAATTATCCAAATCCGTTCAATCCTGTTACCACTATAATGTATGATGTTGGTTTTAATGAAGGTCCGCAGCAACGAGTTAATATTATTGTGTATAATACTTTGGGTCAGCATGTTCGTACACTCGTTAATGAACATATGGATATTGGCAGATATACTGTACGTTGGGATGGACGAGATAAAAATAATGTATCTGTATCAAGTGGATTATATTTTATTCGTATGGTTAATAATAAGGGTCGAGTTAATACTAAAAAAATGATGCTGGTTCGATAATGATACGTATGAAAAAAACGCCCATTATTGTTTTAGCGCTAGGAATTGTTTTGAGCATTAATTCGTGTCGTAAACACTATGAAGCAACTGAACAAGATATGGCTGATTATGGTTGGTTATTATTTGAAAAAGCTGTTAGTAAATCCGATTATACAGATAGTAAAGAATGGTTTTTGAAATCGGTGAATGAAGATACAACGTATATGGATGGGTATAATGGTTTGGGTTGGTCTTTTGGAAAATTAACAGATATTGACAGCAGTATATACTTCTTTGAAACAGGTTTAAGATTCTCACCCAGTATTTATGATACAACTAATATTCGTTTTGAACTATTGGCTGGATTATGTTTTGCAAATAATGCCAAAGGATTGGATGTAGCAGCGATTGCATGGGGAGACAGTTTAATAGAAGACGGCCTTTCATCTGGGTTAGCTACAATTAAGTGGGTTTTTACACATAATAATTCGAATAGTAAAAATAAAATTAATCACCTTGATCTTCGAGTAACAATGGCTGCTTCAAATTTTGCTATTAGTGAATTTAGTAAAAGTGTAAATCATATTCAGTCAATCCTAACTGAATTATCCGGATCCACCACTTTCAATCCAGACGTAAATTTAGTCAGCGGTAGAGCAGAATTAGCTGTTTGGATTGACTCTCTCTCGACAATATTGTCAAATCAATAGTTTAACATATTTTGCCAAAAAATAATGTCCATCAGCGTTGGATGTCTCAAGCGATTCAGCAAGCACATAAAGCAATTCAAATAGATGAAGTTCCCATTGGTGCTGTTATCATCCACAATAATCAAGTAATTGGTCGAGGATACAATCAACGTGAGCATTTACATGATCCAACTGCCCATGCAGAAATATTAGCAATTACAGCTGCATCAAATACGCTGGAAGACTGGCGATTGAACGATTGTACTCTTTATGTAACAAAAGAACCCTGCCCTATGTGTGCGGGTGCTATTGTTATGTCACGCTTTAAAATGGTTGTATTTGGCTGTTATGATGAAGAAAAGGGCTGTTGTGGTTCATTGTATCAATTATGCGGTGATCCGCGATTAGGGCAGAAAATAGCCGTAAAAGGTGGAGTGCTTGAAGAAGAATGCTTGGAATTGATTCAAAATTTCTTTTTGGCAAAACGTAAAGCATAATTATTAGAAGGTAATTCCGTAATTTCACACCAACCTGATTAGTACTTTTAATCCGTTTTATATCAATTAACTAGAAGGAGAGGTGGCAGAGCTTGGCTGAATGCGCTGCACTCGAAATGCAGTATGGTCCTAGATCATCGGGGGTTCAAATCCCTCCCTCTCCGCCAAAAACTATGAAAGAATACCGACAATTAACTCGTTCAGATTTTGATCACGAAATGGCTCTAAAAA
>ERZ813253.714-NODE-714-length-11018-cov-6.303553_pt1 | contig 11018 bp, 11 predicted proteins | sample MGYA00520893_ERZ813253 | MGnify/ENA primary metagenome ERZ813253 (study PRJEB31669, sample SAMD00080414) | marine metagenome | biome: oceanic hadal pelagic zone biome; feature: marine hadalpelagic zone; material: sea water | place: Pacific Ocean:Izu-Bonin Trench...
ATTACCGGCTTTGCGGGCTGCGCGTTGAGGGTCGGCCGGCGGACGCGGTCTGGTATTTCGCCTTCGGCGCCAACATGCACGACAGCGCGTTCCGCGAGCGCCGGCGCATGCGGCCGAGCGAATGGCGCGCCGGGCGGGTGACCGGTTACCGCCTGCGTTTCAATCTCGACGGCCGCCCGCTGGGCAAGGCGGCGCCGGCGAATATCGACGCCGATCCCCGGGCCGATCCACGAGCCGATCCCCTGGCCGATCCCCTGGCCGATCCCCCGGCCGAGGTGTGGGGCGTGCTCTACCGGATCACCCGGGCCGATCTGCTTTATCTCGATGCCACCGAGGGTGTGCCCGGCCGGCGCTATCGCCAGCTTTGGCTCGTGGCGGAAGATGCCGATGGCCGGGCGCTCGACGCTGTCACCTACATCGCCGAAGGCAACGCCGAGGACGGCAAACCGTCGCTACGCTACATCACGCTCCTGCGCGAAGGCGCCGCGGCGCACGGGCTGCCCGCGCACTATCTCGATTATCTCAACGATGTGGAAGCGGCGTCGTAATAGCTTGGTATTAAGCCGCGGCGGCGATGGCCTTCACGATGCGGCGTTTGAGGCGCCGGGCGTTGAGCGACAATGTGTCGTCTTTCGCCTTGAGCAGGAAGGCGTCGATGCCGCCCCGCTTCTCGACCGTGCGGATGGCGTGGACGGTCACCCGGAGACGCAGGGTCTGGCCCAGGGCGTCGCTCAACAGCGAGACACGCTGCAGGTTCGGCAGATACCGCCGGCGCGTCTTATTGTGGGCGTGACTGACGTTATTTCCGGTCAGCACCGCTTTGCCGGTCAGCTCGCAGCGTCGGGCCATGGATCGTATCCTCGGGTTGGGAGATGAGGCCGCGATTTTTAGGCCACGGAGCCGCTATCGTCAAGGCCTATCCCCGCAGGGAAACATGGCCGGGCGCCCAAGGGCTTCAATTCAGGTAACCACTCGCCATGACTCCAGATAAAAACCTTTCCGTCCGCCAGCTGCGCCGCAAGGATCATACCGCCTGGTTACCGCTTTGGCAGGCCAACAACGATAACCAGCTGCCGCGCCAGCAGGCGGACGGGACCTGGAAGAAAATTACCACCAAGAGCGATCCCCTATTCGGCCTGGGGCTGTGGCTCGACGGCGCCTTGATCGGCATCCTGCACTACAGTCTGCATGCGGTCACGGCGCGCACCACGGACGTCTGCTTCATGCAGGATATTTTCATCGCCCCCGAGCAGCGCCGGCAGGGCTTTGCGAAAATTTTTCTGGGCGAGCTGTTCGTCCTGGCCAAGGCGAAAGACTGGGCCTGGGTTTATTGGTTCGCCCTGGAGAGTGACCAGGCCGCCCAGACGCTATACAAAAAAATCGGCGTCAAGATGGAAATGAGCGTCCATATGCTGATTCCATCGATCTCAATGATTTGAAGTAATACCAAGGATCGATAATAGAGACCCCTAGAGATCGTGTCCGCTTATTCCCGGGAAGGAAGGAAGCCGCGAGCGATGCCTGAGCATCGGTAAGGTTTCCTGACGCACTCCGGGGGTGAGCGGATGCGACCGCAGGCGGCTTCCCGTGGCTTTCGCCAATGATATTCCTGGCGGACGTCGTTGCGCCCGTCTTGCGATGCGCTGCATCGCGGCGCCGCGCGCGCCTAGCCGAAAACCACGGGAAGCCGTCTCTATGGGTCTCTATTATCGATCCTTGGTATAAAGGCCTCGAGCAGGCGGCGGGCGGCGGCGTGGGGGGTGGTGAGCCGGCGCGCGACCTCGTCCTCCATGGCGCCGAGCAGGCCCGCGACCTTCGGGTCCGCCTTGAAGGCCGCCATCAGGCCGTCGCCGAGTTCGTTCCACAGCATGGCGCTCGCTTGCCGCGCCCGGCGTTTGGCGATGCCGCGCTCCGGCCCGAGCGCCGCGCGGTGCGCCTTTACAGACTGCCAGACGGCATCGATACCGGTCTTTTCCAGGGCCGAGCAGACCAACACCGGGGGCTTCCATCGCGTATCGGCGGCGCGCAGCAGGCCCAGCGCCCCGGTATAGTCCGCCTGCATGCGCTTTGCGGTGTCGGCCAGGACGCCATCGCATTTATTGACCACCAGGATGTCGGCAAGCTCGACGATGCCTTTCTTGAGGCCCTGAAGCTCGTCGCCGCCGCCCGGCGCGAGCAGCAGCAGAAACACATCGACCATGTCGGCGACGGCGGTCTCGGACTGGCCGACGCCGACGGTCTCGACGATGATCGCATCGTAGCCCGCAGCCTCGCAGACCAGGATCGCCTCGGCTGTGCGCCGCGCCACGCCGCCCAGGGTGTCGCCCGCCGGCGAGGGCCGGATGAAGGCGGCCTCTGAGCGGGCGAGCGCCTCCATGCGCGTCTTGTCGCCGAGCAGGGAGCCGCCGCCGCGCTTGCTCGACGGGTCGACCGCCAGCACGGCGACCCGGTGGCCAGCGGCGATCAGGGTCAGCCCGAAGGCTTCGATGAAGGTCGATTTTCCGACCCCCGGCGCCCCGGTGATGCCGATCCGGCTGGCCTTGTTGGTCTCTGGGCTGGTCTCCGGGCCGGTTTCGGGCAGCAGGGCGGCAAGCAGCTCTTGCGCACGGTCCCGGTCGTCGCCGCGCCGGGATTCGATCACGGTGATGGCCCGCGCCAAGGCGCGCCGGTCGCCGGCGATGACCGCTTCGGCGAGGCTCTCGATGTGGTCGTATTTATCGTTCATGGGCGATAGTCTAGAGCAATATCCGATCGACTTGAACTGACCGGGTTCAAGTCGATCGGGTAAAATTGCTCTAGCTTTTAAGAAGATAGAGCATCTTTATCTGATCACGTTGAACCGCTGAAAGCGATTCAATCGGATCGGATGATGCTCTAGCCATACGCCCCGGCGATACAACCACGCAGAGGTCTGACGTGCTCCAGCCCGGCGACAGTTATGACGCGCTCTATAGGGATTTCCGCTGGGACATCCCGGCGCGCTACAACATCGGCGTCGATATCTGCGATAAATGGGTCAACGATGGCGAGGGCGACCGGCTGGCGCTGATCCATGAGGCCGCCCACGGCGCGGTCGAGACCTACAGCTTCGCCCGCCTCAAGAGCCTGTCCGACCGCTTCGCGGACGCCCTGCGCGGCCTCGGCCTGGAGCGCGGCGACCGCCTGGCAATTCTGCTCGCCCAGGGCCCGGAGACGGCGGTCGCCCATATCGCCGCCTATAAGCTGGGCGTCATTGTCATGCCGCTGTTCACCCTGTTCGGCCCCGATGCCCTGGAATTCAGGCTCGCCAACAGCGGCGCCAAGGCGATCATCGGCGACGCGGAGAACCTGGCCAAGGTCACCCCCTTGCTGGAGCGCCTGGCGGCGCTCGAAATCCTTATCTCGATTGACGGTGGCGCCGGCGGTGCTGCCCATGATTACGGCGATCTCATCGCCGGCGCGGCCGACGGCCTGGTGCCCGTCGATACCGCCGCCGAAGACCCGGCGATGATCGTCTATACCTCGGGCACCACCGGGCCGCCCAAGGGCGCGCTGCACGCCCACCGCGTGCTGCTCGGCCATATGCCTGGCATCCAGGCCCATCACGAGAATTTCCCGCAACCCGGCGATTGTGCCTGGACACCCGCCGACTGGGCCTGGGTCGGCGGCCTGCTCAATGTGGTGTTTCCGGCCTGGCATTACGGCGTGCCGGTGGTCGCGAACCGCATGGGCAAGTTCGACGGCGCGCGGGCTTTCGAGCTGATCGCCCGCCATGGGGTGCGCAACTGCTTCCTGCCGCCGACCGCGCTCAAGATCATGCGCCAGGTCGCCAACCCCGTGCCGGTCAATTTGCGCAGCGTCGGCTCGGGCGGCGAGAGCCTGGGGACGGATTTGCTGGCCTGGGGCGAGGATGTGCTCGGCCTCACCATCAACGAGTTCTACGGCCAGACGGAAGCCAATCTGATCCTCTCGAACCGCGCCGGGCTGATGCCGGTCAAGGCGGGCTCCATGGGCCGCCCGGTGCCGGGTCACGAGGTGGCGGTGGTCGATGAGGACGGCGCCGTGCTCGGTCCCGGCGCGGTCGGCCAGGTCGCGGTGCGCCGCCCCGACCCGGTGATGTTTCTCGAATATTGGGACAATCCACAAGCCACCGCCGATAAGTTCATCGATGATTGGTGCCTGACCGGCGATCTCGCGCGCGTCGACGAGGACGGCTATTTCTGGTTCGTCGGGCGCAACGACGATGTCATCACCAGCGCCGGCTATCGCATCGGCCCGGCGGAAATCGAGGACAGCCTGATGAAGCATCCGGCGGTCGCCATGGCCGCCGCCGTCGGCATACCCGATAAGATGCGCACGGAAATCATCAAGGCGTTCATCGTGCTGGCGCCCGGGTTCGACGGCAGCGAGGACCTCGCCCGGGACATCAAGGACCATGTGAAATCCCAACTCTCCGCCCATGAATATCCTCGCGCCGTCGAATTCGTCGCCGAGCTGCCGCTCACCGCCACCGGCAAGATCATGCGCCGCGTCTTACGAGATCGGGGATGAACGTCCTTTCCATCCAGTCCATGGTGTCTTACGGCCATGTGGGAAACAGCGCCGCCACCCTGCCCCTGCAACGGCTCGGCATCGGCGTCTGGCCGGTCCATACGACCCATTTGTCGAACCATCTCGGGCATCCAAGCTGGCGCGGTGGTGCTGCGGATAGCGCCGTCGTCGCCGACATCGTCGCCGGTATCGGGGAACTCGGCGTGCTCGGCGAATGCCATGCCCTGCTGTCGGGGTTTCTCGGCAGCGCCGCCCTGGGTGCCGTGGTGCTGGAGGCGCTGGATGCCCTGCGCGCCGCCAACCCGGAAGCCATCTTCGCCCTCGACCCGGTGATCGGCGACGACGGCATCGAAATCTATGTCCCCGACGGGGTGCCGGAATTCCTGCGCGATGAGATGCTGCCCCGCGCCGATATCATCACCCCCAACCGCTACGAGGTGGAATTTCTCACAGGCCGCCGGATCGGCGGCGTCGAGGACGCCCTCGCTGCGATGGCGGAATTGCGCGCCCTCGGCCCCGGCCTGGTGGTCGCCACCTCGATCCCCGATGGCAACGACGCCAACGTCTTGATCACCCTGGCGGCCAATAGCGAGGCCGCCTGGCTGGTCCGCTCGCCGCGCCTCGAGACCGCCGTCCACGGCGCCGGCGATCTGTTCTCGGCCCTGTTCCTCGGCCGTATTTTACGCGGAACGGCGCCCGGTGAGGCCCTCTCCCTGACGGTCTCGTCGGTCCATGCGGTGCTGGCCGCCACCGCCCAGGCCGGGGCGCGCGAGATGCTGCTGGTCGAGACCCAGGACGCCCTGGTCGACCCGCCCGAAATATTCCCCGCTGAGCGCCTATCCGGCGGCCTTGCGGACGGCGCCCCCGCTTAACAGCGCCGCGATTTCATCGGCTGAAAAGCCCCAGGCCGCCAGGGCGGTCTCGCTGTGTTCGCCGGGGACCGGCGGCGGCGATTGAATTTCCGTAGCCGTAACGCTGAAGCGCGGCGCCGGCGCGGGCTGCACCACGCCGTCCAGGGTGACGAACGTTCCACGCTCCCGGTGATGGGGGTGGGCGATGGCTTCCTCGGTGGATAGAACCGGGGCAAGGCAGGCGTCGTAATCTGCGAAAATTGTTACCCATTCATCGCGGGATCGCGAAGCGATACGGGCCGAGAGGGCCTCCCTCAAGCGCGGCCAGCCGGATTTGTCCCATTGGTCCTGCAACCCATCGTTCTCAAGGCCGAGACCCTTCAAAAGCGCCTGGTAGAATCGCGTTTCCAGGGCGCCGATGGCGATATATTTCTGGTCCGCCGTCTCATAGACATCGTAGAACGGCGCGCCGGTATCGAGGGCGTTGGTGCCCCGCTCATCGCTCCAGGAGCCCTCGGCGCGCAGGCCGAAAATGCCCGCCATCAGCGCGAGGGAGCCGTCGATCATGGCGGCGTCGATGATCTGTCCCTTGCCCGATTGCCGGGTCTGCAGGATGGCGCAGACCACGCCGAAAGCGAGAACCATGCCGCCGCCCCCGAAATCACCGATCAGGTTGAGGGGCGGCACGGGCTTTTCATGGCGCCTGCCGATGGCATGGAGGACGCCGGTCAGGGCGATGTAATTCACATCATGCCCGGCCGTCTGCGCCATCGGTCCCGTTTGACCCCAGCCGGTGACACGGCCATAGACCAGGCGCGGGTTTCGGCTCAAACATTCCGCCGGGCCGAGTCCCAGCCGTTCCATCACACCGGGGCGAAACCCCTCGATCACCGCATCGCTAAGGGATATCAACCGCAAGGCGGCGTTCATCCCGGCGGGTGATTTCAAGTCGATCGCCACCGATTGCTTGCCGCGGTTCAGAACGTCGAATTTAGGATCCCCGTTGAGGCCAAGGTCGACCGGGCCCGTGCGATCGATGCGCAGAACCTCGGCGCCCATATCGCTCAGCATCATGCCGCAGAACGGCGCCGGACCGATGCCCGCAAGCTCAACAACCCTGATCCCGCTCAGTGGGCCCATGGATTGCTAAAGATGATAGGCGACCAGCGCCTCGGCGATCTGCACGGCGTTGAGCGCCGCGCCCTTGCGCAGGTTATCCGACACCACCCACAGGGCCAGGCCGTTGTTGACCGTCGGATCGCGGCGGATGCGCGAGACGTAGACCGCGTCTTCGCTGACGCATTCGATGGGGGTGATATAGCCGCCGTCGTCACGCTGATCGATCACCACCACCCCGGGCGCTTTAGCCAGGGCCTTGCGGGCTTCCTCGACGCGGATCGGCCGCTCGAATTCGAGATGGATGGCCTCGGAATGGCCGACGAAGATCGGCACCCGCACGCAGGTCGCCATGACCTCGATGTCCGGATCGAGGATCTTCTTGGTCTCCTGGGCCATCTTCCATTCTTCCCTGGTCGAGCCGTCGTCCATGAAGACGTCGATATGCGGGATGACGTTGAAGGCGATGCGCTTGGTGAAGTTCTCGATGGTCGGCTTGTTGTTGGCGTACATGCCCTTGGTCTGGTTCCACAGCTCATCCATGGCGCTGCGCCCGGCGCCCGAGACCGCCTGATAGGTGGCGACGACGATGCGCTCGATGGTGGCGAGATCATGCAGCGGCTTACACGCGACCAGCATCTGCATGGTCGAGCAGTTCGGGTTGGCGATGATGTTGCGCGCCTTGTAGCCGGCGATGGCTTCGGGATTGACCTCGGCGATCACCAGGGGGACATCGTCGTCCATGCGGAAATGCGAGGTGTTGTCGATCACCACGCAGCCCGCCGCCGCGGCGCGCGGGGCATGCTCGGCGGAGACCTTGCCGCCCGGCGAGAACAGGGCGATATCCGTGCCGGTGAAGTCAAAGTCGGCGAGGTCCTCGACCACCAGCACCTTGTCTTCGCCGAACGAGACTTCGCGGCCCTTTGATTTCGCCGAGGCCAGGGCGACCACTTCATCGGCGGGAAAGTTGCGCTCGGCAAGGATGCTCAACAGCGCATAGCCAACCGCGCCCGTGGCGCCGGCGACGGCAATTTTATATCCCATGATGAATTCTCCTCATCTTGCCAGCTTGTCGAGTTCGGCGAGCAGGGCGTCGCCCATCATGGCGGTCGAGGCCTTGGTCATGCCGGGCTGCATGATATCGGCGGTGCGCAGGCCGGAATCAAGCACCGCGTTGACCGCCTTCTCGATCAGGTCGGCGTCCTCGGCGGCGCCGAGTGAATAGCGCAGCAGCATGGCCAGGCTCTGGATCTGGGCAAGCGGGTTGGCCAGCTCCTGGCCGGCGATGTCGGGAGCGCTGCCATGGACCGGCTCGTACAGGCCCTGGCTGAAGCCGTCGGCGTCGGTCTGCCCCAGAGAGGCCGAGGGCAGCATGCCGAGCGAGCCGGTCAGCATGGCCGCGCAGTCCGACAGAATATCGCCGAACAGGTTGCTGGTGACCATCACGTCGAACTGCTTGGGCTCGCGCACGAGCTGCATGGCGGCGTTGTCGGCGTACATATGGCGGAGCTCGACATCCGGATAGTCGGAATCATGCAGGGCCTGGATTTCCTCGCGCCACAGGATGCCGCTCTCCATGACATTTGCCTTGTCGCAGGAATGGACCAGCTTGCCCCGCTTGCGCGCCAGCTCGAAGGCGACCTTGCCGACCCGGCGGATTTCAGCGGTCGAATAGATTTCGGTGTTGATGCCGACGCGGCTGCCGTCGGCCAGGGTCTCGATGCCGCGCGGCTCGCCGAAATAGATCCCGCCGGTGAGTTCGCGCACGATCATGATGTCGAGGCCCTCGACCAGATGGCGCTTGAGGGACGAGGCATCGGCGAGCGGAGCGAAGACCACCGCCGGTCGTAGATTGGCGAACAGCTCAAGCTCCTTGCGCAGGCCGAGCAGGCCGCGCTCGGGCTTCAGGGCAAAGTCCAGATCATCCCATTTCGGCCCGCCCACGGCGCCGAGCAGCACCGCGTCGCTGGCCTTGGCCGCGGCCAGGGTCTCGTCGGGGAACGGCGTTCCGGTGGCGTCATAGGCGGCGCCGCCGATGAGCCCTTCCTGGATGTCGAAGCCGACGCTCCGGTTGGCGGCCAGCCAGTCGACGATGCGCATCGCCTGGGCCGTGACTTCGGGGCCGATGCCGTCGCCCGGCAGGACCAGCAGATTACGATTAGCGGACATTTTGTTCGGGTTCCTTGGAGATTTTAGCCGTGCAGCCAGGGCTCGGCGGCCTTCTGGCGGGATTCGAAGCTGTCGATGGCGGCGGATTTCGTCAACGTCTGGTCGATGTCGTCGAGGCCTTCGAGCAGGCATTGCTTGCGGAACGGGTCGATCTCGAAGGCGATCAGGCCGCCGTCGGGGCCGGTGATTTCCTGGGCCTCCAGATCGACGGTGACCATGGCGTTGGCGCCGCGATCGGCGTCGTCCATCAGGAGATCGACCTGTGCCTGGGGCAGGACGATGGGCAGGATGCCGTTCTTGAAGCAGTTGTTGTAGAAGATGTCGGCGAAGCTCGGCGCGACGATGCAGCGGATACCGAAATCGAGCAGCGCCCAGGGGGCATGCTCGCGGCTCGACCCGCAGCCGAAGTTCTCGCCGGCGATCAGCAGGCTAGCCTCGCGATAGGCCGGCTTGTTGAGCACGAAATCGGGCTTCTCGGCGCCGCTCTCATCGAAGCGCATTTCGTCGAACAGGTTGGCCCCCAGGCCGGTGCGCTTGATAGTCTTGAGGAACTGCTTGGGGATGATCATGTCGGTGTCGACATTGATCATCGGCAGGGGTGCGGCGACACCCCGCAGGGTGGTGAATTTATCCATGATGTTTGGCCTCGTCTCAGGTTGTCTTGGGTTTACGGATCACCAGGCAGCCGGTCATGATGTCGTGCAGCGCCTGTTTGCGTTTGGTCCAGCCGGCCATGATAAATCCGATGGCGAGGATGATCCACGAGGGTATCTTGGCGAAATATCGCGCGCTTGCGCGCCCGAAAGAGACGCGGGTGCCGGCCATATCGGTGACCACGATGCCGATCAGCATCTTGCCGACTGTCGCCTGTATGGACGAGCTTTCCATCAGCGCGAAATACAGCCACATGGCGGCGAACAACACCAGATTGGAGAATAAAATATAGCCAATATTGGCCGCATCACTCGCTTCCTCGCCTGGAATTATCACGACCATGGCAATGGTGGCGACTCCCTGGACAATGCCGAGCAGCATCACATCGATGGCGAACGCTGCGAAACGGCGCCAAAATCCTGCATATTCCCCAGAGAATTCCATTGCCTTATCTTCCTATTGCGGGAATCCGGGAATCCGGGAATCCGGGAAGCCTATAGCAAGTCGCGCACATCGGTGAGCCGACCGCAAATCGCGGCGGCGGCGGCCATGGCCGGGCTCACCAGATGAGTCCGTCCGCCGCGTCCCTGGCGGCCTTCGAAATTGCGGTTCGAGGTCGAGGCGCAGCGTTCGCCGGGTTCCAGCTTGTCGGCGTTCATGGCAAGGCACATGGAACAGCCCGGCTCGCGCCATTCGAAGCCGGCCTCGGTGAAAATCACATCGAGGCCCTCGTCCTCGGCCTGGCGTTTCACTTCGCCCGAGCCCGGCACCACCATGGCGCCCACGGAGGCGGCGACCCGGTGGCCCTTGGCGACGGCGGCGGCGGCGCGTAAATCCTCGATCCGCCCGTTGGTGCAGGAGCCGATGAAGACCCGGTCGATGGTGACCTCGACGAGCGGCGTGCCGGGGGTCAAGGCCATATAGTCGAGCGAGCGCTCCATGGCCGCCCGGCGGCCCTCGTCGGCCTCCTGGGCCGGGTCGGGAACCGACCCGGTGATCGGCAGCACATCCTCGGGGCTGGTGCCCCAGGTGACCTGCGGGGCGACCGAGGCGGCGTCGATGGTGACTTCCTTGTCGTAGCGCGCGCCCGGGTCCGACGGCAGGGTGCGCCAATGGTCGACGGCGCGGCTCCAATCGTCGCCAACCGGCGCCATGGGGCGGCCCTCGATGTAGTCGAAGGTGGTCTCGTCGGGGGCGATCAAGCCGGCGCGGGCGCCGCCCTCGATGGTCATGTTGCAGACCGTCATGCGCCCCTCCATGGACAGCGCCGCGATCGCCGGGCCGGCGAATTCGATGACATGGCCGGTGCCGCCGGCGGTGCCGATTTCACCGATGATGGCGAGGATCAAATCCTTCGCAGTGATGCCGGCCGACGGCGTCCCCTCGACGGTGATGCGCATATTCTTGATCGGGCTCTGGATCAGGGTCTGCGTCGCCAGCACATGCTCGACCTCGGAGGTGCCGATGCCGAAGGCGAGCGCCCCGAAGGCGCCGTGGGTCGCGGTGTGGCTGTCGCCGCAGACGATGATCATGCCGGGCAGGGTAAAGCCCTGCTCGGGGCCGATGATATGAACGATGCCGGCGCGCCGGTCGTTCATGTCGAACAGGGGAATGCCGAATTCGGCGCAGTTAGCGCTCATAGTACATACCTCAACACGGCAATTCTCGACGCGCGTGTCAAACCAGCGCACGGGCGTT